>WNEP01000301.1_pt1 | contig 25625 bp, 26 predicted proteins | sample 5399961 | NCBI WGS metagenome assembly WNEP01 (sample SAMN13153329, study PRJNA577476) | soil metagenome | isolation source: 20 cm grassland meadow soil pre-rain plot 5 | place: USA:California | collected 2015-09-08 | reverse complement strand
TCTCATTGCGGCCTACCTCACCTCCGAAGGCGTGAAGCCCCGGACCGAACGGATTACATGGGCCGTCGAGCAGGTCATGCGCAACCGGGTCGGTGGCATCCTGCTCGTCGCGCGGGAGAAACGGGCGGTCGTCGGGGTGGCCCTCGCGGTATACTCTCCCTCCGCGGAGGAAGGCCGGCTCCTCGTGGTGAATGATTTCTTCGTCGACCCCGGATGGCGGCGGAAGGGAGTCGGGCGCGCCTTGGCGACGCGTCTGCTCGAAGAGGCGAAGGCGATGCGCGTCGAGCGGATCGACCTCGAGGTGACGCCGACGAATACCGCCGCGGCCGCATTCTGGAAATCGATGGGCTTCCGGACGGGCGGTCGGACCGTGTACGGCCGAGATATCGTCTAGCGTCCGTGGACGACGATCCGGTGGGCTCGGAACGCTTCCTGTCCGAACTCCTTCCCGCATTCGGGGCAGCGGACCCTCGGGCGGCTGCGTTCCGGATCCTGGGCCTTCAACTCCCCGAGGAGTTGCGCCATCTCGAACGCGATCTCTTCGGACTCCGCCTCGGATCCATGGAACGCGGTCACGTCCCGCATGAAGTCCACGTGCAGATCGATCTCGGATCCTTTCGGGACGCGCTCGAGCCCGTGGGTCTCGAGGCGCATGTGGAACCGCTTGCCGTTGTACAGCGCGCGGAACGCGACGACGTCGAAGGGCTCGCGTTTCACGCGGTAGCCCAGGGTCAGGACCGCGGCCTCGATGGCGTGGAGTGTCATCCGCCTCGGGAGGGACGCCTTCATCGGAGTTCCCTTCAGTTGCCGTATGCGACCTTCGCGGACACGAGCGAATAGCCGAGCGGGCATTCGAGCTCCCGGCCGACCTCGACGACGCGGATCTTCATCCCGGGCTCGACGCCGACCGGGTGGCAGAGGCGGAAGTTCGGGCACGCGCCGTTCGAACAGACGAGCTTCTCGTACGCCAAGACGGCTCCCTCGACTCCCACCCGGGCGGAGAGGCTGCAGTCCGGCGCGATCGGTTCGACCTCGACGACCCGCGCGCGTTCTTCGTTCAAGAGGCACGGATGCGAGACGTCTCGCACGCGTGTGACCCGGTACCGACGCCCGAGGTCCTGGTTGAGGCACGCGCTCCGGACCTTGCACGGCGTGCACTCGGGCTGCGGGCCGCGGTAGATGAATTCGTGACCCGCCTCTGCTTGCCTCTCGCCGACGAGCGTAATCTGGACCACGACGAGAGCCCCAGCTCGACCTATGGCACGGTGCGGCTTAAGGGTCTCCGTTCCGCGGGCATCCGCCGAGCGATTCCCTCGCCGATAGGTTGAAGGCGGAAGCGACCATGGCGCAGGCTGGTCGAGTCGACCAGGAGGTTCCCGGCATGATGTCCTATATCGTTTTCGGAACGGCGCCGGGAGCCGCGTAAGGCCAGTTCGGCGTCCCGGCGTTCGTGGGCTCGCCTTGTGAACGCCACCGTGAACCAAACGAACCAAATCGATGCCGAACCGCCCGTACCTGGACGCCAGCGTCCAGTGGCGCATCAACTCCGGGCAGCTGTCCCTCGAGGAACCGGACTACCGGTCCGTCGTGGACGCGATCCTGTCCGCCGGGCTCGCGACGGAAGTCGTGGGCCTGATCAGCGCAGGCAAGGAAGCGAACGTGTACCTCGCGCGGTACAACGGCGCGCCGATCGCAATCAAGTCGTACCGACTCTATCGGACGTCGCACCGCGGTGGAGGACCCGTCAAGCAGGACTCCATGGGCTGGCGGGCCGCCCACGAGTACGAGATGATGCGCCAGGCATGGAAGGGCAGGGTCCGCGTCCCGACGCCCGCGCGTCGCGTCGAGAACATGTTTTCGATGCGCTACCTCGGCACGGATGACGGGCCGGCTCCGCGCCTCAAGGACGTCCTACTCGAGGAGCCGAGGGAATTCCTTGAGGATGCCCTCGATATGGTCCGACGGTTGATTGGTGCGGGCGTGGTCCATGGCGACCTGAGCGCCTTCAACGTGCTGGTCCATCAAGGCGAGCTGTGGTTGATCGATTTCTCGGAGGCGATCCGGGTGGACCGCGCGGGCTCATCGCCGTGGGTCCGGCTCACGGAAGCGCGAACGGCCCTGGAGAGCGGACTCGCCGCCCTTCAGACGTATTTCCGCCGCTACGATCTCCAGATCGACGTCGCGGCCTGTGCAAGCGAACTCGTTGAATCGCTCGATCGGTTCGGCGTCATGCACTGAGACTCGGCGATGGGCCCTCAGACGACCTTCGTGATCTTCGCAAGGCGCTCCGCCGCCTCGAGCGTGAGCCCTTCGTCTCCGAGGATCGTGTACCGCTCCTTGTTCACCTCGTGCGCGTGCACGAGGGCCTGGACGACCTCGTCGTCCGTGACGCCGAGCGCCCGCGCCGTCGTCGGCGCGCCGATCGCCAAGAGCGCATCGCGCACCTCCTGCCAGTTGCCGGCGTGAAGATACATCATCATGATCGTCCCGACGCCGCACTGCTCCCCGTGCAAGCCTGGCTTCTTCGCGATTCGGTCGAGGGCGTGCGAGAATTTGTGCTCGCTCCCCGAGGCAGGCCGCGAGGAGCCGGCGATCGACATCGCCACCCCGCTCGAGACGAGCGCCTTGCACACGAACCACGCGCTCTCTTCGAGGCGGGGCTTGATCGTCGACGCGTTCTCGATCACAAGGTGCGCGGCGAGTTCGCTCAGCGCCGCGGCGTACGACGAGTAGTACTCGTTCCGAAGGTTGCGCGCGAGCGCCCAATCCTTCACGGCCGCGAGGTTCGAGATGATGTCCCCGCATCCCGACGCAAGGAGGCGGAACGGGGACTCCGCGATGACGCCGGTGTCCATGATGACCGCGATTGGCGTCTGTGCCGCGAGGCTCACCTTCTCTCCGTCCTTCTGAATCGAGGCGCGCGAGGAGACGACCCCATCGTGGCTTGCGGCAGTCGGGACACTCACGAACGGCACACCCGCGTTGAAGGACGCGCACTTCGCCACGTCGATCGAACGCCCACCGCCGACGCCGAGCGCGAAATCGATATTACCCTTGCGGATTTTCTCTTCTCCTTCGCGGATCTCTTTCATCGTGGCGTCCGGGATCAAGAATTCCGACGACCGGATCTTACGCGCCGTGAGTTCCATCTCGACCGTCGTGCCCGCAATCTTCATCGTCGTCTCGTCCGCGACGATCAAGGCGCGCTTCCCCAGCTTCAGCGATTGACAGACCTCGCCGACCGTGTGGAGCGCGTCGTGGCCGACGACGACGTTTCTCGGGAGCTCCATCGCCTTCGTCTTCGAGAAGGACTCCGTGTCCATCGTCGACACTGTGGCTCCCCTAAACCCGGTCCAAGGGACTATCTCTACTTAAATCCGACGACCCCGTTCTCGGCCTCCCGATCGGCGGCCATGACGGGATGCCCGAAGGGTCCCAGATCAGCCGCGCTTTGGGGCCCGACGAGTCAGCGGTGGTACCCATCGCCGATGCTCCGAATCGTCAATCAGTTGCGCGAGGCGTTTGAGTTTCGTCTGCTCCGTTTTCGCGGTGATGACCCACCAGACCGCCGCCTTCTGGTAGGATGGGGCCTGCGCCTGAAAGAACTCCCACGCCGTCCGGTTCGCGCGGAATTTGCTCAATTGTGTTTCGTCGAGCTCCCCCGCCTTGCGTTGTTCGTACGAGTAGATTCCGGATCGATCTCTGGCGCGCGCCTCGAACGCCGCGAGGCCGGCCCGCTGCAGGCGCCCCTGATCGCGGAGTTCCTGGACGCGTCTGACATTCACCGCGCTCCAGATGCTGCCGGGTTTGCGCGGCGTGAAGCGAATCGCATAGTTCGCTTCGTCGATGCCTTTCCGCTGGCCATCGATCCATCCGACACACAGCGCTTCGTCGACCGCTTGCGGCCACGTGATGCTCGCCTGACCTGAACCCTTTTTATGGAACCCAACCCATAATTCTCGAGCCTCGTCGTGGCGCTTCTCAAGCCACGCCCGGAATTCCATCGGGGTCGTGAAGTAGGTTGGCTTCATCTGCCCTCGGACCCCCGACATGGACCCGATTTCCTCACCGCTGTCCGGCGTTTAGTGCTTCCCGGAGGATCCGCGAAAGTACCAAACTAGCGTCACCGAAACTCACCGCGGAACCATTAAATCGACCTCGACTCTGATGCGGCCTCCGTGGCATTCCCGTTCGTCTTCGCGATCGCGGCCGTGCCCGCGCAGGCGGACTTGGCCCGTGGCGAGGCGGAGTTCCTCCGCGGGAACGCGCACTGCGACGCCCGCGAGTTCTCGGAGGCCCTCGCCTCGTATGATCGGGCGGCGGCGTTCGGATACGAGGACCACGTCATGTGGAACAATCGCGGCGTGGCGCTCGATGGACTCCGCCGCCACGAGGACGCGATACAGGCATACACCCGAGCGTTGCAACGCAACCCCCGGTACGAGATCGCCGCGTACAACCTCGGGAACGCGTTCGCCCAACTCGGGCAGTTCGAGGAGGCGCTCGTCGCCTACGACCGCGCCCTCGCGATTAACCCGGCGTATGCGGATGCGTTGTACGACAAGGCGCTCGTCTTGGCGCGGCTCGGGCGAGCCAAGCCCTCGCTGCAAGTCTACGAAGCCCTCGTCCGGGCGGATTCCGCGAACGCGGTCGCTTGGACGCGGAAGGGTCAGCTCCTCGAGGAGCTGAACAAGTTCGACGAAGCCATCGACGCATACAACGCCGCGACGGCCCAGAATCCGGGCGACGGAGACGCTTGGACGGGACTCGGCGACGCGCTGTACGCCCTCGAACGGTACGAGGAGGCCGTCGAAGCGTACGACCGCGCGATTGCCGCGGACCCGAACAACGAGGAGGCGTGGAACAACAAGGGCTTCACCTTCTTCATGCTCGGGATTCACGAGGAAGCGCTCGCCTGCTATGAGAAGGCGCTCGCGATCAACCCAACGTACAAGCAGGCCTGGTACAACAAGGGCTACACGTTCCACGGGATCAACCGGCTCGAGGAGGCCGTCACGGCCTACGAGAAGGCGATCGAGTTGGATCGCGGCGACGAGGTCCTCTGGAACAACCTCGGAAACGCCCTCTACAACCTCGGTCGATACGAGCAATCGATTCCGTATTTCGAGCGGGCGCTCGAAGTGAACCCTCGATACGAGATTGCGTGGAACAACATCGGGAACGCGATGAACAAGATGGGTCGCCACGAACCTTCCCTGAAGTATCACGACAAGAGCCTCGAGATCAAGCCCGATTTCGACTACGCGCTGTACGCGAAAGGGCACGCGCTCGATTCGCTCGGCCGTCACGAGGAAGGCCTCGAACTGATCAGCCAGAGCCTCGAGCTCAACCCGAACTACGACCACGCGTGGATGGCGAAGGCGGAAGCCCTCCACCATCTCGGGCGGCTCGAGGAGGCGCGCGATGCGCTGAACAACACGCTGATCCTGAATGGATCGTTCGACGAGGCGTGGGTGTTTCGCGGGAGAATCCTCGAAGAGATGGGGAACGCGCTCGAGGCGGAACGGTGCTACGAGGAAGCGCTCCAGTGTTTCCAGGCTTCTCTGGAGATCGAGCCGGAGAACGCGGAGCTCCGATATCATCAGGCGGTCCTGCTCGAGGACCTGGAGCGGATCGACGAGGCGATCGTCGGATATGCCGCTGCGGCGTCGAAGGCCCATGGGGCCGACCCATTGCTCCGGCTTTCCAACCTCCTGCTGCGGGCCGGCCGGGTGGCGGACGCCCTCGTCCCGGCGGAAGAGTTACGCTCCCGCGTTCCGGCGGATTCCCGGGGTTGGCTTGCAGCCGGCCGCGCATGCCTGGCCCTCGGTCGGGCCACGGATGCGGAAGCATCGTTTCGAAAGGCGGCGGACCTCGGGAACGCCGACGCGGGACCCGAACTCGCGCGGGCCCTGAAGGTCCTCGGCAAACTGGACGACGCCATCGCGGTCCTTGCCGGAATCGAGGGGCCGAGCGCCGAGGCACTTCTCCTCCGCGCGGATCTTCACGCCGACCTCGGCCGGATGGAGGAGGCGCTCGCGGACTGCGACGCCGCGATTCGTGCGACCAAGGACGGCCGCGACCTCGCGTACCGGCGAAAGGGCGAGTTCCTGTTGCGTCTGGATCGACCGAAGCAGGCCATGGTCGCGTTCGACGCGGCCCTCGGGCTGAATCCGGCAGACCCGGATGTATGGTGTGATGCGGCGCGCGCCTGGCGCTCGTTGGGGCAGGAAAGCCGCGCGCGAAAGATGGTCGACCAGGCACTGCGACTGGATCCGACTTCGTCGCGTGCTCTGGTCCTGCGGTCCGAGGGCGCTGCGTCCGGCTGACTTCTATCGTTTGCATCGATAGATATCGAGACGCCCAGACAAGGATTATCTTCCCCGGCCGCGTCCCGGAATCCGAATGGCCCCGAAGATCCGTCGGCGCTCCAGGCTCCGCCGGAAGGAGACGACGGACTTCCTCGGCCGGCTCGAAGATGAGTTCGGCATGGAGGTTCCGTTGAACGACGCCCCGCTCGACGAGGCGGAAGCCGGGCCTCACCGCCTGTTGCTGAGGGGGAATGACGCGATCGCGATCCTCCTCGAAAGCGGCATCGCGCCGACGATCCGCGGCCTGCTCGCCTTCCCCGCGAAGAAGCGGGCCGTCACGGTCGACATGGGAGCGGTGCGGTTCATATACAACGGGGCGGACGTGATGGCGCCGGGTATCGTGGACGCAGACCCCGGGATTCGCGCGGGCGACGTCGTCTGGGTCCGGGACGAGAAGAACGGCCGGCCGCTCGCGATTGGGCGCGCGATCATGGACGGACCCACGATGGCCCGCGAGGAGAAAGGCAAGGCGATCCAGACCACTCACCATGTGGGCGACGACATCTGGCGGCTCGGAGAGGAGGAGCCTTGACGTGCCGCGGCTCCGCGCCGTCCTCTTCGACATCGACGGGACGCTCCTCGACACGCGCGACGCATGGGTCGCGGCGTTCGATGCGGGTCTCGCGGCGATTCGGAAGACGTCGTTACCCGGCTCTGAGGCGGCACAATGGATCGGCACGCCGATCGAGGTCATCTACGCGGAGCGGTGCGGCCTTAGCGGGGACGAACTCGCGAAGGCCGTCATCAAGTTCCAGCGGGTCGAGGCCGAGTCCGTTCACGACGGCATGCGCGCCTACCCCGGGGTCCGCGAGGCACTCGCCTCGCTCGCGGCATGGGAGCTCGCGACCGTGAGTAACAAACGCCGCGACACGTCCGTCGAAGCCCTTCGGGCCACCGGCCTGCTCCCGTTCTTCGCCCTCGTCCTCGGCGGGGATTCCGTGCCGCGCAAGAAGCCCGCGCCGGACCCGATCCTGAAGGCGGCATCGGCGCTGGGCGTCCATCCGACGGAATGCGCCATCGTCGGCGACACGGAGGTTGACGTGCGCGCGGGCAAGGCGGCGGGCGCTCGGACGGTCGGCGTCACCTGGGGCTACGGAACCCGCGCGCGTCTCGAAGACGCTGGCGTGGACTACTTGATCGAGACGCCCGATGCGCTGCCGGCGCTCCTGCGGGCGCTCACGCCCAGTACGGCTGCTTGAGATACTTGTACACGGACATGACGGCGGTCACCGCCTCCCCGCAACCCGTCACGATCCGCTTGTCTTTCCCGGGGTACGACACCATGTCTCCGCACGCGTAGATGCCGCGGACCGAGGTGGACATGTCCGCCTTGACCCGGATCAGCCGGTCCCCTTCGAGCTCGACGCCCCACCGCGGCAGGGGCGTGATCTTCGGTTCGAAACCGATGTTCACGATCACCGCATCGATGTCGAGGACCGTCTTCTTCAGCGTCCGGTTGTCGTATACGACCGCCCGCTCGACCTTCCCGTCGCCTTCGAGGCTCGTGACCTCGGCGTTGAAGAGGACTTGGATCGGGCTCTCCATCACCGCCTCGACGTTCTTCTCCATCGCCCGGAACTCTTCGCGACGATGGACGAGGATGACCTTCTTCGCGGCCGCCACGATCTCGAGGGCGATCTCGAGCGCGCTGTCTCCCCCGCCGACCACGACGACGCGCTTGCCTTTGAATTCGCGACGGTCCCGCACGCGGTACTCTACGCCGTTCGACTCGAACTCCGCTTCGCCCGGCACACCGAGCCGTTTCGGCTCGAGAAGCCCCATCCCCATCGCGAGGATGATGGACCGCCCCTCGTACGCGCTCCCTTGGCGGGTCGCGAGCTTGAAGCCTGACGCTTGGCGCTGCACATCCACGACCTCCTCCGGGCGGATCTCCGCGCCGCTCTCCCGCGAATGGAGCACGAAGAGCTGAGCGAGTTCGCCACCCTCGATGGCGATGTAGCTCGGATAATCGTACACGGACTTCGTCGGATACAGCCACTCCAGCTGGCCTCCCGTGGCCTGCGCCTCAAGGATCAGGGTGGAAAGCTTCCGGGTGCGGGCGTAGACCCCGGCCGTCAGACCGGCGGGGCCACCCCCGACGACGATGACGTCGTAGACCATGGGCGCCTGCGACAAAGGCCTTTCCTTCTTAAACGTTGTCCCCGCTGGGGTGTCCGTGGCACGAAAGGTCACGGCTATCTTATGGTTATCTAGATAATTATCGCCGTTCCGGAATCGTCTGACATTCCTCCGCGATACCTTTAAATTCGTGGTGCCGGCTATGGGGCGGCGCAGAAGGGATGTGGCATGGCCTTCATCAAAAAGCCATTCCGACGTTTGGCCGAGGGCGCCGAGGCGGATACGTACATCGATTTAGGAGAGCTGAACTTCGAGGGCGAAGGCGGGGCGCTGGGTGAGCCCGTCGAACACCTAGTCAAGGTCGCGGAGGTCTACCGGTACGAGGACATCGCCGACCTGACGACCCATGTGTACAACGGAAACATCTTGCTGATCGACTACACGAGCCTCGCGAGCGACGACCTCGCGCTCAAGCGCATCACGGCGGAACTGAAGAGCGCGGTCCGAGATTGCGGCGGCGACGTGGCCGTCGTGGGCAAGAATGTCCTCATGGCGACTCCCGCCGGGATCAAAATCGACCGGGCGAAGATCAAAGGCGCCTTCTGATCACGTCCGCCGACGCCAGCGGGACCGTTTCGGGGCCTCGTACGGCTTCGCCGCGAACCCCTTATCGTACGTGAGGACGAAGTAGTCGCGGGAATGGTTCGTGTGGCGCATCTTGGCGCATCGGAATAGCAGTTGGACCCGTCCCTCGCCCGCGCCGCTGAACCGGAGCTCGAAGACGCCGTCCGCCAGGAAGGTGACGTCGTTGGCGACGCCGCCTCGCGCGGGATCGACGTTCGCGATGACGTATGTCGTCACGCCCATCGAGCGCAGGAAGTGGAAGAAGTGGAACAGTTCGTTCCGGACGTCCTGCAGGTGGGCCATCGAGGCGAGAACGTCCATCGTGTCGATGACGACGACGTCGATCTTCTCTCGCTGATTTCGTCGGACGAGGAAGTCCTTCAACACGCGGAGCCAGTCCCGGATCTCCTCGGCGCCCTCGTGCTCGACGCGGAGGCGGGCGATGTCGACGAGGAAGTCTTCCTCGTTCCCGAGTCCGTGATGGCGCATCGTCCGAAGGATCGATTCGCGACTCTCCTCGACGGTCACGTAGACCCCGCGACGGCCCGCGGCGCGGTTCTTGATCAGGATGTACAGGGCGAGCGAGGTCTTCATCGAGCCGCCCGGGCCGGTGATCGCGATCACGCTGGCCTTCGGGACCCCGCCCTCCAAGGAGGCATCGAGCCGACCGACGTAGGTCGGGAGGCGCTCGTCCCCCGGCGCCGGTCGTGCGGACTCGACGGCCAACGCGGCCACCCGCTCCCTCAGCCGTCGGACTTCGTCTCGCAACTCCCGCAACTCGGCCTCGAGGTCTTCCGACGGCTTCGAAGGCTCCCCGGGCTTTGCGGCCCGCACCCACTCCACGTCCACACCCTTCGCCATCCCGTAGGTGAATGTGAACCGCGCGCGTTAACCTTTTGCCGCGGTCGGTCCCGAAACAATTCGGGTATCAGGTCTGAGAGGACCGATTGGTCATCGTCCGGGACGGTGAGAATCAATAGAGGGACGGCGGCGCAGAACTCTTAAATAGCATAGACCCCCCATGGGAGGCGCCCGAGGCGACCCATGGCCGTGAAGACGAAGTCCGAACGGGGACCGGCTGGCACGCTCACGGTCGACGACCTCACCCGGGCGATCAAGAACTCGATCGACCGGACCGGCATGAAAGAGGAAGAGGCCCGGGCCATGGCCCAGCACGTCCTCAACTTCTTCGGCTATTCCGAGCGGATCATCGACAACGTCCTGGAGCCGGAAGACCGGGACGCGTTCTATATGCTCGAGGACTCCGGCATTCTGACGACGGAGAGGGAGGAGACGACCCTCTACGACGGGCGGGAGTGGCGGATCCACTACTGGATGTTCCGGAAAGAGCGGATCGCCGAGCTGGTCGAGGCCCAAAAGGCGAAAGAAGAGGCCGAGAAGATGGGGTCCATCTACGACGACGTCCCCGAAGATTTCTGGGCATCCCGCAAGGAAAAGCCCGAGGCGCCGAAATAGGCCTCAGGCGAAGGCCAGCTGAACGGCGCCGCCGTGGCGCCGGACGAGATCCACCGCGAGTGACTGTGGGAGGGCCATCCGCCCGTCCCGGAAGGGGAACGCCCGATCGAACTTCTCGACGGCCCGCAGGGCCTTGGCGCCTAGTTCGTCCGTGAGATAGGCGCTGTCCGAATCCCCGGAGACGAGCAGGGTGAGAGGCAGTCGGAGGTCGTCCGCCTCTTCCCGGGTGAGCGCGGCCGCGAGGCGGTCGAGGCCCGCCCGGTCGAACGGGTGCGGGTCCCCCTCCCGCGTGCGGCACGCCGGCTCGGGCTCCGCGAGGAGACGAGCCAGGCTCTTCTTCTCGACGACCAGTCCGGCGTTCAGCCGGCCGAGCTCGAATGAGATCCAGCGATCGATCGATCCGGGCGCGACCACGGCGGTTCTAGGACCGCCGAACCTGAAAACCCTTTCCCCAGGGCGAAAGTCTTTTGCGGAAATCGGATGTTCCTTGCACGGAGGGGGTCCGTTTTGGCTGCCTCTGCTGTCTGTCCGAAGTGCGGGTTCACGAATCAGCCGGGCGTTGCGTTCTGCGTGAATTGCGGGAGTTCGATGGCAGCCGCTGGGCCGGCCACCCGGGCTGCGCCCCCGACTGGGATACCTCCGGTTGGTACGTATCCGGCATCCCCGGGCTACTCCCCTTACGCGTACGGCCCCTCCCCACTGGTAACGGATCGCCGTCGGCAAGTCGAGCGGATGAAATGGGCGCTCCTTCTGGCACTGATTGGTTCGCTCATTTACTGGATTCCGTTCTTCTTGAATATCGTCGGGTTTGTCCTTTTCATCGTCGCAGCCATCTTGGCCATTTTGGGACGCAAAGCTTTCGGCTCGGCTCATAGCCGAAACGTGATCCTGTCTGTCGTCGTCTTCATTGTGGGGGTCATTATCGCAGTTGGCGGAGCGGTTGTCGCTGGATTCACCGCCGTCTTTTCGATAGGCCCCTCCCCCACGCAGGCGCAATTCGCAGCCGCGGTGCGTGACGGCCTCACGAACGGGCTAATCGTCGCTTCGATCGGAACGATGGTATATCTCGTGTCTGCGGTCCTGTTCACGTACGCGCTGCAAAAGAAACCCGGCCGGATTGTTCTGTGGATTGGATACGCCGTGGCCCTCGGTGTCGAGCTCGTGATCTTGCTCGTGATCTTGCCGTCGATTCCGGGTATTGCAGATCATGCGGCGAGCGTAGTGTTTTCGGGTGGTCAGTACGATCCGACGAAAATCGGCCGCGCGTTCGATGTGCCGACCTCGCCTCTGTCCCTACTCAGCGTCGTGCCGGCGCTGTTGTTCGCCGCGGCCAACTACCTCGCTTGGTCGCGCATCAACAAAGGGGAGATCCCTCCTTCTTTGACGCCGCCGGGCATCCCGGCCGGAATGGGCGCCCCAAGTCCGCCAGCTCCACCGATCAACCCGATTTAGTCGGCGGCGCCTCTTACTTCTTCTTCGAGATCACGTGCGTCACGAAGAACTTCTGGCCATCGTGGTTCAGCGCCAGCGCGTTGTGGTCGTGGTTCATCCAGCGCATCTTGATGCACCGCAGACGCAGCTGGACGTCCGTCTCGCCGACCTCGACCTGCCGAAGGTTCAGGATGCCATCGGCGAGGAAGTCCTCCCCCCACTGGGCGAGTCGCGTCGAGCCGAACGGTTGCTCCGCAATGAGGAAAGTCGTGAGGCCGAGCTCCTTGATCGAGGAGAGGAAGTGGAACATTTCTCGCCGCGGCGTCTTGATTTCCGAGAGCGCGTACAGCGCCTCGAGGCTGTCGAGGGCGAGCACGCCGTAGCCGCTCGCACTCACGGCCTCCTTGATGATCTCGAGGAGGATCGTGAACCAGTCTTTCGAGGACTCCGAGCGCTGCAGCCCGCGACGGAGCTGGCCCATATCCAGGATGTACACGCTCGCCTCGTGGAGGTTCTTCATCCCCATCCGCATGGCGCCGGCCTTCAGGCTGTCCATGTCCTGTTCCAGGCTCACATACAGGGACTTGACGCCGTTCAGGCGTGCGTTCTCGTGCATCATCCACAGGATGAGGGAGGTCTTCATCGTCCCCGGCGTGCCGGCGACGAGGACCGTGCTGCCTCGCGGGATGCCGCCCCCGAGGGCGCGGTCGAGACCATCGACATACGTCTGGAGAAGGGGGACCTCAATGTCCATCGTAGGCCGCACGACGAGGTCTTCGTTATAAAGCGATGGCGTCCTCGTTATCGAGCGAGATATTCATTGGTGACAACGATTCGTCAAAATCCGCGGATTGGGAAGGAATGCTTTTGTAGCCGCGGTCCATTGCGCCCGGCGAGAAGGGATGGCCAAGCGGGATGACGCAGCCCTCAAGCTGCTCCGCTGGGAGCTCGAGGGGCATGGCAAGGTCGTCATGGAAGCGATGCTGCGCCACCCCGACAAGAGCTTGGCCGAGGCCGTCGACCTGATCGAACAAGAGGTTCCATCCTTGTCCGCGAGCGACCCGTCCACGAACGATTCCCCGAGCGAGATGCCGGCACCCGTGGCCCCGTCACGGCCGCGTTCCCCGCCCGAGCTGGACGCGCTGAGCCAGGAGTTCCAGACGTTCCGGCATCTCTTGCACCCGAAAGAGGCGAAAGAGGTCGAGGCGACCCTGAAGGAACTCGTGCGAAGCCAGGACCGGGCGGCGATGACAGCCCTCCGGCGGCGGCTGCGAGCCCTCTCCCTCCAGGCGGCGTTCTGGTCCGAGCTCGCCGCGGGGCACAAGGAGTCGAACGCGCTCGCCCTCGTGATCCTGCGAAAAGGCCGCGAGACGCTCGCGAAGGCCGGCGAGACGGCGTACCTCGACCAGCCCGAGGTCGCGGAGATGATCCGACGGGAATCCGAGCGGCGGGCGAAAGGCACGTACGTCCTGCATCTTCCGGTCGGCCGGCTCGTCATCATGACGGGGGAAGGCGCGTCGATCGCCGCCCTGTTCCGGCGGGCGCCCGGGAAGGACGTCGTGCAGGTGCTCGTGAAGACGGTCGAGGCAATCGAGGAGAACAAGGCCGCGGCGACGAAGACGTTCGGCAACGAGACGCTCGCGGGGAAGTACGCCGAGGCGCTCCTCAAGCTCCTCCAGAAGACCTCACTCTGATGTCGCGCGGGTGATCTGGAAGCGGCCGTCGTTTCGATTCAGAGCGTAATAACCGCGCTCGTGCCGCGCGCGGCGCATCTTCACGCACCGGAGGCGCAGCTGCATGTCCGTCTCGCCTTTCTCGACCTGCCCCAGGGACAGGATCCCGTCGGCCAGGAACTCCTCTTCGAACGACGACAGCTTGCCGTCGTTCCCGGACGGGACCTCGGAAATCAGGAAGCACGTCGCCTGGAGGGACCTCAGGAACCCAAAGAAGTGGAACAGTTCTCGACGCGGGTTGTTGAGGCGACTCAGGCTGTATAGCGCCGCGAGGCTGTCGAGGGCGACCAGGTCGAACGCGTTCACCCGCACCCGTTGGTCGATGTACTTCTGGAGGACGTCGAGCCAGTTCTTCGACAGCTCCTCATCCTTGTGCTCCAGCCGGATCCGGCCGACGTCGAGGATGTACAGTTCCATGTCGTCCAGGCCGGTCATGCCCAGGTCCGTCATCGCCGCCCGAAGATCTTCCTGGCTCTCCTCCAACGTGATGTAGAGGGCCTTCGAGCCGGCCTTCACGTTCTCGTACAGGATCGAGAAGGTCAGGGCGGTCTTCATCGTGCCCGGCGTGCCGGTGACGAGGACCAGCGAGCCGCGCGGGATGCCGCCGCCGAGCGCCTCGTCGAAGCCCTCGACGTAGGTCTTCAAGCGGTCCATAAACGACCGCGGAACGAGCAAGCGCGCGCTATAAAGGAGTGCCGCGGAGATTATCAACCCTGAAAGGGCGGGCCGCGGCACGGTTTGGGGAACCCCACCGAAAGGTTCATCGGGACCTCTGACTTACCTCTAAACAGAGGTAGAAATCGGAGGATCGAGATGCGAGTCGGCTGCGGTCTCCGGGTGCGTCGGATCGACGGGAACGAGTACCTGTACTTCTGGCATTACGAGCAGGACAGCGGCCGAAGCCGACGCCGCGAGGACTACGTGGGCCCGGCTCGGGATTCCGGGTCGAAGCGCGACGCCGCGCGAAAGTTGCTCGCGTATCACCGGCGCGTGCGGCAGGACCTCGACGCCCGGATCGCCCGGCTCGAGCGAACTGCGTGATTGACCTCCGCGGCCGAACGCGGACGCGCGTCCTCCGTTCCGAAGCGAGAGGCGCGGACCGCCTCGGCCTGAAGATTCGATATCTGGTGTAGCACAAACGGATGCCGCCGCTTATCCCCGGAACGCCGATTGCCTTTCCCTTGGAGGGGTTTCTCGTGCCCTGTCGTTTCCCGAGCGTGCGGACGTCCTGGACGGGCCCTGCCTTTCTGGCCGTATTAGTTCTCGTCGCGGCGATTGGAGCCTTCACGCCGACGATTTTCTCTCGACCCTCGGCCGTCGCGATCGACTCGCCCGATGACCTCGGCCTGACCGCCTCTGTGGCCCCGGCCACCTTCCGCGATGGCGACGGCGGGCCCTACAGCGAGACGGACGACACCTACATTAGCAGCGGCGCCCCAGGCACGAATTTCGGGACGAATTCGAAGCTGCTCGTTGACGGAGCGGGGTGCAAGATCTCCTCGACGGCCGTGTGCAAGACGCTGATCAAATTCCCCAATTTCATCGGCCCGAATTCCGGCCAGGTGCCGCCCGGCTCCACGATCGAGAGCGCCAACCTGGATCTCGTGATCACGAACAAAGGCTGGACCCAAGACGTGTACCAGGTTACGGAGTCATGGCGAGAGGACAGCGCGACCTGGAACAGCTTTAGTCCCGCGGGGATGCCGGGGACGAAGCCTCAGGATTCTGTGATCTCCCCGAGGAGCCTCGGCCTTTTCTCCATCGACATCACCTCAATCGTGCAGCATTGGGTGGGCGGCGAGCCGAACGAGGGGGTTCTCCTGGCCTCGTCGAACTCGGACGGGGTCGACTACGAGTCGAGCGAGTCCGCGAGTCCGCCGGCCCTGACCGTGCAGTTCACCGCACCACCATCGTCTCCCCCTTCAGAGTTCATGATCATCGACCTCGGCACGCTGCCGGGCGGATCCAGTAGTACCGCATCGGCGATCAACGACGCAGGCCAGGTCGTCGGCTCGAGCCAGATCAATGTTGCGGGGTCCACAGAGTGGCACGCCTTCCTCTGGGAGGCCGGCGTGATGACGGACCTCGGGACGCTCGGTGGCGGCTTCAGTACCGCTCAAGATGTCAACGACGCGGGCTGGGTGGTGGGGACGAGCGCGACTACCTTCGGTCTCTCGCACGCGGTCATGTGGGAGGCCGGGACCATGATTGACCTTGGGGTGCTGCCGGGCGATTCGTCCAGCGTCGCGCAGGGCATCAACGACCAGGGCCAAGTCGTGGGCTACAGTTCGGGCGACAACGGAACCCACGCGTTCCTCTGGGACGACGGGATGATGACCGACCTCGGAGTCCCGGGCGGAGGCTGGCTCACGTTCCTGCCGGAGGCGATCAACAATGGAGGCCAGGTCGTCGGCACGAGCCGGGATAGCGATGGTGGCGACGGGGCTTGGCGATGGGAGGCCGGCGTGTGGACCCCGGTCGCACGCGAGAGCCCGGGAGACATCAACGACGCGGGCCAGATCGTCGGCTCGGGCGACGGGCGTCATGGTGCCCCGGTCAGAGGCTGGCTTTGGGAGGACGGCGGATTGACGGACCTCGGAAACCTCCCCGGATGCTGTGACTACCAGAGCTATGCCCTCGGTCTGAGCGAGGCGGGCCAAGTTGTCGGTCGGAGCCAGACCCTCGACTATTCCATCTATCACGCGTTTCTCTGGCAGGCCGGGGGGATGCAGGACCTCGGCACGTTGCCGGGCCATCTCCAGAGTCAGGCCGATGACATCAATGACGCGGGCGAAATCGTCGGCTCGAGCCAGGACGCCTCCGGGTCCCGAGCCGTCCTCTGGACGGCCGATTCCGATTCTGCTCCGGCATTCACCATCGTCGACCTCGGAACGCTCCCCGGGGATACCTATAGCACCGGCGTGAAGCTGAACGACGCGGGACAAGTCATCGGTTGGAGCGTCCGGGACTCCTCTGACTTCGGGTCCCTAGGTGCCCGAAGCTTCCTCTGGGACAACGGCGTGATGACGGACCTCGGAAATCTGGGCGACCCCGACGTGGGCACGATGGCGACGGACATTAACGAGGCCGGCCAAGTCGTCGGATGGATCAGGAACGCCTCGGCTTATGACCGAGCCTTCCTCTGGGAAGACGGTGCAATAAGGGACCTCGGCGTTGGGGGCAAGTCCAGTCAGGCCATGGCGATCAACGACGTAGGTCAAGTCGCGGGTTTGTACTACGTCTATACCGGCAATTCACCCTATGAGTGGGAGACTCACGTGTTCCTCTGGCAGGATGGTGTCACGACGGACCTCGGGGACGGCGGGGCGTACGCGGACCCCTACAGCCCCCGCACCATGAGGGTCACGGGCCTCAACAACAAAGGCCAAATCATCGGCTGGAGCGACAGCATTGAACTTCACGCCTGCGACAAGCGCGCTTGGCTGTGGGAGAATGGGCTGTTCAGGGACCTCACGAACACCTCGGGCTGCGTTGGTGTCGAGGAGTCCATCGCCAACGACATCAATGACGCCGGCCAAATCGCCGCCTGGCGAGGTAGCTCGTACGAGGGGCCAAGTCGCGCCTACCTTTGGGAAAATGGCACGTGGACCGCCCTTCTGGCTCCGGACGCTCAGGGCAACGCGCTCGGGATCAACAATCTCGGCCAGGTCGTCGGGGTAGGAGCCGTTGACCCCAACTCCACGGGCGGCCCCTTCATCTCGGAAACGGACAGGACCATCACGGTTCTTCCGGACGGATTCCCCCCGTCGTTCTCGAGCGGAGCGAATGACCTTGACCTCAACGAGGCGGGCGACGTCGTGGGGTCGGCCACTCCCGACGGCAGTTATAGCGGTCAGCACGCGGTCATGTGGACGACGGCCGCTCCGCCCTCTGGCCCGGCCACCCTGACATTCCAAAAGGGGGACGGCGGCGCGTACAGCGAGACGGACGACACGTACATCTTGGGCGGCACGCCGGACTCGAACTTCGGCACGGGCTTGGCTTTGTTCGTCGATGCCTCGGGCTGCAAGGTGACCCCTGCCACCGTCTGCAAGGCCTTGATCCGATTCCCGAACGTCATCGGTTCCAATGCTGGACAAGTGAAGCCGGGGTCCGTGGTCGTGTCCGCAATCCTGCAAATCGAAATCACGAATCCGGGCGGGACGCAGTTCCTCTACCAGATGACGGAAGGCTGGACGGAATCCGGCGCGACGTGGAACGGTTTCGCCACTCCCGGCTCGCCGGGCACGAAGGGGACCGGCCTCTCGTTTGCGGCCCCGCTGGGCGTCATCAAGCTGGACATCACCGCCATCGTGCAGAACTGGGTCAATGGGGACGCGAACTACGGCCTCTTGATCTGGTCCAACTCGGCCGACGGGGTCGATTACCGTTCGAGCGAATCCACGAATCCGCCGAAGTTGACGGTCACGTTCCGCTCGCCGTAGCGGCCTCGGGGTGGGGCCAAGCACGTCGGAATCGCGCCCCGCCAAATCCTACCTCTGAACAGAGGTAGATAACTCGGGATCGAATTGGGCGTCCGGTGGGGTTACCTATATCCACGGACGTCGCCTTCGGCGATTTCCGTGGTCCTCGAGGCGATCCCGCAGGCCCTCTGGTTCTTCCTGCCCGCCTTCGTCGCGAACCCGATGGCGGTCGTCTTCGGCGGGGGCACGCCGATCGATTTCGGCCGAACCCTCCGGGATGGCCAGCGGCTCTTCGGCGATGGCAAGACGTGGCGGGGCCTCGTGGGCGGCACGCTGTCGGGGGCGTTGCTGGGACTCCTCTTGACCGTGCCCTTCAACCTCTTCGCGCCGAATTCCACGTGGTCCTCCGGATCGTATGGCTTGGCGTTCGCAGCCTCCGCGGTCCTCGCCTTCGGCGCGCTCCTCGGAGATCTCGCGGGCGCGTTCTTCAAGCGGCGGATGCACAAGCCGCGCGGCGCGAAAGCCCCCGTCCTCGACCAGTACGATTTCGTCGTCGGTGCGCTGCTCATGAGTCTGACGATTCACGAGTGGTCCGTCCCGCGCTTCTTCTCCGGTGATGCGTTCCTCGGTCTCGTTGCCATCATCCTTATCACGCCCGCCCTGCATCGGGCCGTGAATGTCATCGGATTTCGGATCGGCCAGAAACGGGAGCCCTGGTAAGCTCGACCGGCCGGCCTTCGTCTCCGCGCTCAAGGCGTGCGGAGCCCTCCAGTTCGGGACGTTCACCCTCGCGTCCGGCAAGACCTCGTCGTACTACGTGGATATCAAGAGGGCGATTACCCGGCCGGATCTCCTGCGGACGATCGCGGAGGCGATGGCTCCGTACGTCCGCGGCGCGAGCCGAATCGCGGGGGTCGAACTCGGTGCCGTTCCGATCGCCGCCGCCGTCAGCCTCGCGAGCGACACGCCGTACGTGATCGTGCGCAAGGCCGCGAAGGAGCACGGCACGAGGCACGACTTCGAAGGGGAACTGAACCGAGGCGATCTCGTGTTGTTCGTCGAGGACGTCGTGACGACCGGCGGCACTCTGCGGGGCGCGATCGATCGGCTGCGAGAGCACGGCGCGGTCATTGAGAATTGCGTGTGCGTGGTGGACCGAGAAGAGGGTGGGGCCATTCTCCTTGCCGAGGTCGGCGTCCGCCTGCACGCGCTTCTCCGTGTGAGCGAACTGGTCGCTCGGTGACGGTCGTTCTCGGCCGCAGGCCCTTGACACCTGAGGGCCATCCGTGGGCGCCGACGCATCCGAAACACTTTCGGCCATCTCCCCACGGTCGGTTGATACCTCCCGTCACGGGTGCGCCGAGAGGGGAACATGGATTCGCTCGCCGTCACCTGCGAAAGCCGACCGGGCGTGCCGGAAGCTCTGACGGTCACCCAACTCGCCCGGGTGATCCGGGACACGGTCCGGGCGAACCCGATCCTCTCCCGGATTCTGGTACGCGGCGAGGTGAGCAACCTGCAGCGCGCGCCGTCCGGTCACGTGTTCTTCACGCTGAAGGACGCGACGGCCCAGATCTCGTGCACCCTCTTCCGCGAAGACGCCGAGATGCTCGGATTTGACCTCGAGGACGGCATGGATGTGGTCGTCTCGGGCGACGTCGATGTGTTCCCGCGCCGAGGGTCCGTCCAACTGTTGATCAAGGCCGCGACCCCGGCGGGCGTCGGCGCGTTCTGGGCCGCATACCAAAAGACGCGGAAGAAGTTGGCCGCAGAGGGCCTGTTCGACGCGGCACGGAAGCGACCGCTTCCGTCGTTTCCTCGGAAGATCGGCGTCGTCACATCGGAAGTCGGCGCGGTCGTGCACGACATCGTGACGATCTTGCGACGCCGGTACCCGATCGCGCACATCGTGATCGCCCCCGCCCTGGTCCAAGGGCCCGAGGCACCCGCGAGCTTGCGGCGTGCCCTCGCGTTCGTCGCCGACCGCGTGGACGTCGTCATCGTCGCGCGCGGCGGGGGATCGCTCGAGGACCTGTGGTGCTTCAACGACGAAGGGCTCGCACGGGCCGTCGCCGCCTCCCGGGCGCCGGTGGTCAGCGCGATCGGCCATGAGACGGACGTGACAATCGTGGACTTCGTCGCCGATGTCCGGGCGGCGACTCCCAGTGCCGCAGCGGAGCTCGTCTCCCCGGACGCAACGGAACTCATGGCGCGGATCAACGGCGCAGGCCGCTCATTGGTCGGGGAAATTCACGAGGCGCTTCGGGGGGCTCGAGGACGAGCGACGGCCCTGAGAGAACGGCTCTCCCCGCGGGGCCTGCAGCGGGGGGTCGAGGCGAACCGCGCACTCTTGGAACGGTCGTTCGCTGCGCTATCGGCCGTCGCACCCCGCGAGGTCACCCGCCAGCGGGAACGCCTCGACGCGCTCGGCCGGCGTCTCGATGTCCTCAGTCCCCTCGCGACGTTGCAGCGCGGCTATGCAATCGCGGAACGCGAGGACGGGCATGTCGTCGCACACGCCGCGGACGTCGGTTCGGGCGATGCCCTCGCGGTCCGTTTCCAGGACGGACGGATTCGGGTTCACGTCAATCAGGAACAGGAGGACCATGACCGAAGAATCGAACTTTGAGGATTCCCTCGCGGCCCTCGAGGCAACGGTGGACGCGTTGTCCCGCGGCGACCTGCCGCTCGACCGCGCCCTCGCCGTGTTCGAGGAAGGACTCGGCCTGTATCGCCGCTGCCACGCGATCCTCGCGGACTCCGAGCAGCGCGTGACGAAGCTGATCGCCGCGGCCGAGGGACTCATCGAAGAACCGTTCCCCGTCGAGTGACCCCGCTCGGGCTGCGGTTTCCGATGCCCGCCGAGCATGGCCTCTCATAGGTCTCCCGTGATTTCACTGGGCATCTCTTCCTCGTCAACGACCCGCCATGGCTTCTTGTACCCGACGCCGCCGCGGGCTCGGCTCCGGCTCTCTCCGATTGACTTGTAGTCTTCTTGAATCGTGATCGCCTGCTCCGGCATGTTCGCGATCGAAATATCGGAGAGGTCTTCGCACATCCGGGCCAGCTTCTCCTCCGTGTACCCGAACGGCGCCAGGAGCGTCTGTCCCGACCGGCACAAGAGGCGGATGTACTCCCACGCGTCCGGTTCCTCGTCTCCCTGGAGGAACTCCGCGACGCGCACCTTGCGCTCGGAATCGCGGGCGCGGGCGTCCAAAAGGACATATCGCACGGATTCGCCTGGTTCGACCGCGAAGCCGCGCTTCTCCATCTGCTTCAGGGCCGCCGCGGTTGCCGTCAAGACGACGTACTCCGGGAGGGCCCGCGAGACGCTCTTCGTCAGGATGAACTGGTGTACGGGGATCGCGCGGTCGAGGACGCACTTCGCGGTCCACCGCAGGATGTCGACGGCCTTCGGGATGCGCTCGCGGAACTCTGCGGCGGTCGACGCGAGGCTGAGCTCTCCGAGCATCGCCTCTTGGCAGATGTTGATGAACTCCGGGGTGTCGTGCTTTCGGAGCTCGATTCCGCGGAGCTTGAACTCATCATCCTGGAAGAGTCCGTAATAGCGGTTCAGCGCGCCGACTCCGGTCGTCTTGCATGGGAGGAAGACGATCCATTTATAGCGGCCTTCGAGTTCGATTGGGAGGCCGATGGAGCCCGCGATGTGCTCGCGGACCTTCTCGATCGGATCTGCGTTCGCGGTGGGCCGCAACCAGACGGAATCGACGATGCCATGGACAACCTCGTAGCCATGAGATTCCGCGATTTCCATCGTGCGAACAAGGATGTTCCTCGCGAATGCGTTGATTGCTTCATGACATTCGATGCGGCCGAAGCGGGCGTTCTTGTATCCTTGGTAGCCGAAACTGTTTCCAACAAAGAGGTTGCCCTGAGTGATGAATCCGTTGAGCTCCTCCGCCATTTCGAAGCAATAGACGAACTCGGTTTGCGGAGTGACCTCATCAATCTCCCGAACACGGAGGAAGGTCAGTTCGGATTGGACGAGGCTTTCCAACTGCTGAATAGTTCTTCGGTCGAACTCGGAAATCTGCCGCTGTTTCTCTCGAATACGCTGGATTCGCTGAAGAATGTCCTCTGCAGATGCGAAGTGATTGGGACCCTTCGGCAGACTGTGCGTCACATTGTGTTTTTCGCAAAGGGCAAGGAGACCACTTTCGAGGACAGGTATCTTTCCCGCGCGATTCAGATCTCTTGTAGCATATCGTTTTGTTCTTTTCTGATGACCGATTTTCATCCAAAATTGCTCTGGCAATTCCCGTAGTCGGAAACCCACACTGTACAGTACGTGGGAGCTCTGTCGCGAGAGTCTTGTCACATACCTCAAACCCAAACCCGCAAGGAGGAGACCGATCGAGTCTGCGAATCCGCGATGAGCCGTGTGAATCAACGCCCAATCCCGGGAGGGAGTGATGCTCCCATCACTCGCGAGCAATCCTTCGACAAAACCAAACTGAATATCCACCCCACCGTTCAGGACGATTGATGGAACGACGAGTTTTCCGGAGTCAGACGAGCCGCCCATGCCGAAGACTGATTCCAGAATTCTCCTGAGTGCTCCACTGTTGAACTGGAGGACCCACATCCGCGCGTGCGTTTCCTTCCGCACGCTTCCAAGTTGCCGGAACTTCCTATCTGCACAATTCATCAACTTCCCTAGAATCTCCGACTCAGTCATTCCGACCGCGAAACGAACCATGTTCGCTCTGCCATTGCCATCGCCGGCATAGAATCCGAGGAAGAATCCCAAATCCCTGTCCACCTCAACTCGGCATGGGAGGAAATTGATTTTGCCGCCGTTGAGTCTCGTCCGTCCGATTTCCAACTCGTCCGCGAGTTCATCGGATAATTGCAGCAACGGGAGAAAGGCGAGTGGCAGCATGCCTCGCTCCCGCCACAGCCAAATTGTGCGATATGTGAAACCACGAGTGAGGCCGGCTTTCAAGATCGATTTGTAATGAAGGGAGATCACCTTCCGCAAGGCTTCTCCTCGAATTCTCCAAGTAAAAAGCTCATTACCGGTCAGTTTCTGATTCAGTTCGATTGCCAAGTTCACACTGCGAATTCGCTGGGGACTCTTTGGCAGATTTGTGGCGGTTGGGAGATAGTCCCCAACGTGCAGTTCGTCCGCTCGCCTGGTGTCAAAGCCGCCTTCTTTGTTAAGAACAAAGAAACGATGGTTCGGAGTGACGAAGATTTCTCGCCCCTTTTTAAGTCCAATTCGCAGCATCGTCGCTGGGCTTCGGACCTTTAGGACCTTTGATACTTTCTTCTCCATCAGGCGTAGATTCGAATCGAAACCAAAGAGCCGCAGTTCGGCCGGAGCATCTGCCATGCCGCCATCCAGCAGGAGAGGATCGATGATTTCGGAAATCGGTTTCTGAGATCGTTCATCGTCCATTTTGTAGGGAATTACTGTTCGACCATCGAGGCAGGTTACCAACGTCCACTTGAGAATCGTGTCCCGCCCCGTGTACACGTCTTGGAGCGGACCCGGTTCCTTCTTCATCTTCTTGTAATACCGCCGCCGTTCGATCAGCGGCTTCAGCACGCGACCGACGATTCCGACTCGTCGCGTGCACAGATGGTATCGCAACTCGGGAACGGGCAGGCCATCGGTCGTGCAACAGGAACAGTCGAGCGTCTCCGCGGAGATGTTGTACTTCACCATGATGCTCGGATACAGGGAGGAAAAGTCGAGTTCGTAGAGGCCCTCGTGCACCCCGACTTCCGGTTCGAACGTGAAGCCGCCGCGGTCGCCGCGCAAGAGATTCTCCGCGTCCTTGAAATCCTCGGGTCGATTCTTCTTCCACACCACGAGACAGCCGTCGTGGTACGCCTGATTCACCTGCATCGCCGAGAACGCCGTGCCCGGCGTGAGCCGCGCTTGTTCCTGCGGCGTCAACGTCGAGAGGCGCGACAGTTCGGCAAGGCCCGCGAAATCGCTCTCGCGGAACGCGAAGTGACCGCGATCCAGGTGCAGTCGGCCGCGCAGGATGTACTGGCCCGGTTTGTAGACGATCTTCCCGTACGTGAAGTACGACTTTGCCTTCACTCCCGCGAACTTGTCGGGGTCCCGGCCCAGTTGCAGATTCACGCCGAGGTCGGACGCCTTCCCGGCGAGGTACGGCATCAGGAACGCGTCGCCGCCGTCCGTCATGAGGACGTCCGGGTCCTTCGACCGCACGACCGCGTCGATTCCCTTCAGGATGGACTCCTCGTCTCCGTCGATTTCGATGTCGTCGACGCGGGCCCCGAGGAGCCGGTCCTGTATCCGCGGGATGCCCGCCGGGTTGTCGACGTGGAGGTCGAGGAGGGATTTCCGCAACGCCGGCAAGGGATAGTCGAGGGCGAAATGCTCCTCCTCCGCCCGCCACACGCCGTTCGCGTAGTGCGTGAGCCCCATCGGGAAGATATCGTGCTCGATCGCGTATCGCTGGCTGAAGCGCAGATCCACGTTGAACAGCCGATGATCGACATACCCGCCGTTCGAGTCGAGGATGTGCGCGAGGCCGCGGAGATCGCGGTAATGCCGCGGCACGATCTCCAGGACCGGTTTCGGCACGTCATCCTCGAGGGCGATGCGCTTCGAGACCTCTCGCACCTCCCGCACGCCGTCCAGGATCTCGATTCGTCGACGGATCGCGGGGAGTTCGGACGGCGGGGCGTGCAGGAAGAACGTCGGCACGACCCGCGGGTCCTCGATCCGATGCACGCCTTGCGGGTTCCACAACCATAGGACCATCGAGTCGCGGTCGTAGTCGCCGTAGGCGTCGATGATCCAGCCGTGCGTGAGCGAGCTCCCCCGCCATCACGAGGCCCGGGCGCCCTCTTGAGGCGACGCGGGAGGGAGGTCGGTGAAAGTGCGCGCGAGGAGGACCTCATGGGGAGCCAAGAGCATCCGCATCTGCACGGAGAGCCCGCGCCAGCGATACCACCGCCAGAGGACTCGGCGGGCGACCCGCTCGAATCCGAGGGACTCGAACAGGCGCATCGACGGATCGTTGTCCCTGGGTACGGCGGCAAACACCCGGTCGGCCCCGCGAGATCGGAAGAGCCGGAGCGATTCCTGGACGAGCGCCCTTCCGGAGCCCATCCCGCGCGCCTGTGGATCGACCGCGACGAAGTACACGTACCCGATGGACGGCGTCCCGCGGAAGAGAATCCCCTCGAGGAAGGCCACGATTGAGGATTCACCCTCGGCCACCAGGAAGGGCCAGGCGTGGCGCAGCCCGCGGACTGCGAAGTACGCGTAGACGCGGTCGAACGAGGCCCGGGCGATCCTCACGATGGCCGTGCGGTCGGGGGCGGTCGCGTCACGAATCCGCACGGGGCCCGGAATCGCCCGCGGCCGAAGAACGTTCCCGTTTCAGCGCCTCGATGTCCCGTTCCATCTCCAGGAGGACGGACAGGAGCGCGAGGATCGTCGGGTCCATGTGGGCGCATTAACTCGCGGCGCTCGAGTG
>WNEP01000296.1_pt1 | contig 25737 bp, 35 predicted proteins | sample 5399961 | NCBI WGS metagenome assembly WNEP01 (sample SAMN13153329, study PRJNA577476) | soil metagenome | isolation source: 20 cm grassland meadow soil pre-rain plot 5 | place: USA:California | collected 2015-09-08 | reverse complement strand
CGCCTCCCATCAGTCCCCCAATCTCCGCTCCATCGTGGACCGGATCCGACCCTCGGTCGAGCCCTTGCTGGCCGCGACGGTGGGGCTCGAGCCCGAGGCCTTGCTCGCACACGCCGTCCGCGCCAACATCCGAGCGGCCACGGACCACTTGCGCCACGGGTCCGAGCTTCTGGAACGCCTCGTTGAGCGCGATGGGATGCTCATCGTCGGCGCGGAGTACTGTCTCGAGACTGGGGTGGTGGAGTTTTTCGATGGCGTACCCAAGTCAATATGAGGAGGTTCTCTGAGCCAACCTGCAAGGAAGGCCACGCACAAATCCGCCAAGAGCCCCGCCGCGACCGGTAAGAGGTTCAAGGGATTCACAGACGAGGAACGAGCCGCGATGAAGGAGCGCGTCCAAGAGCTGAAGGCGGAGAAGGCGGACGGGGAAAGCGCCGTGCTCGCGAAGCTCGCCGCGATGCCGGAACCGGATCGCACCATGGGCAAGCGGCTCCATGCTGTCATCAAAGCCAGCGCGCCAGCGCTCTCGCCGACACTGTGGTACGGGATGCCCGCGTATGCCAAGGACGGCAAGGTCGTCTGCTTCTTCCAAAGCGCGCAGAAGTTCAAGACGAGGTACGCGACGTTCGGCTTCAGCGACAAGGCGAACCTCGACGACGGCGCCCTGTGGCCGACCGCCTTCGCGCTGAAGGGGTTGACCGCCGCCGAAGAGGCGAGGATCGGCGCGCTCGTGAAGAAAGCCGTGAGCTGAGGACGGAGCTCGCCACGGAGCCACGCCATGCGCAGGTCCCTGACCAGAAATGAGCGTCCACTTCTCTCCGGCCTTCCGGACCTCGGCTCCGGCCGCGGTGCCGGGCGTGTACTTCTCAGGGTTGCTCATCGCTTCTTTCCTTTCCTGGGTGTCTGCTCCATCCGATCGAGATGGCGTTCGAGCGCATCGACGTGGGCCGTCCAGAAGCGCCGGAACGGCGCCAGCCAGGCGTCGACCTCCATGAGCGGCTGGGGCCGGAGCCGATAGACGCGCCGCTGGGCCTCGACACGCGCCTCCACGAAGCCTGCCTCGCGCAGCACGCGGAGGTGCTTGGACACGGACGTCTGAGGGATCCGCAGCCGGTGCTCGATCTCGCCGACGGAGCGCTCCGACGACGCCAACAGACTGAGGATGGTCCGGCGGTTCGGCTCCGCGATGATCGCGAACGACGAGTCCATGGGCTAATATACCTAGTGGTTCATATGCCTGTCAAGGTATATGCGGACGGCACTGGTAGTCGCTAAGCTGCCCAACATGCGTGCGACTCCATTTCCCGCCGCGGTGTGTGCCTTGGCGCTGCTGCCCGCTCCCGCGTCTGGCCAGGCTCCGTCGTCCGCGCGAGAGCAGCTGGTCTGGCATTGGTTTGGTGGCTGCGCGGGTAATGACTCCCTGTTTCTCGAGTTTCATGCCGACGGCAAATTGGTCTACAGCGCCACATTCCCCATCTGCCACGTGCGTCGCGCCGACGTCAGGCCGGAGCCACAACAGCGCGTGCTGACGTTCCACTTCGATGCGGCACCACATCGGTTCGGTGCTCAGTATCGCGCGTCTGAGCCGGAGCCCATCACCGGCAATGTCTGGGAGGCCGATCGGCGGGGGACGGCGGTGGTGTTGGGTGTCTCGTTCGCCACCGCGGAACGCGTCCTGTTGAACACGCGTCATGCGGCGCGTCCCGATAGCCCGGCGCGGTCTGAGTGGATCCGGGGGCTCGAGCTGATCACGCGGCCCGTCCGGCGGCGGTGAGCTCATCGCCTCCTTTCTTGACGAACACGCGATCGACGAGGTCGTCATCAGTGTGGTCCCGGTGTTCATTGAGGATGGCATTCCGCTCATAGCGCGGCGTCACCGCCACGTGCTCATGGATTTGCACTCCGTCGAGCGCTTCGAGGATGGGCTGGTTCAACTGCGTTACCACGTTCAGAACCAGGCCCGATCGATCGGTTAGGCGGCAGCGCCCATGGTTCAATATCCGATCGAGCAACTCGCAGCGCTGTTTCGTGAGGCTGGCGCCGCCCATGAGAAAGCCTTTGCCGCCACCCGTGGCCAAGATCCGGAGTGGCCGAGCTGGTATGCCCGGTACCTGGCGCCGCGGTTGGACCAAGCGCTTGGGGGCCGGGTGGATCAGGCGGCGCTCGCCGCGGATCTGCTTCAAGTGGACAGCGACTATCGAGCCGGCGAGGGCAGGGAGCCGTGGCCGGAATTCTACGCCCGATGGTTCATCGGCCGGCGGCGGCAAGCTTAGATTGCTGCCATGCGCATCCTTCTCATCGGTGCGACCGGCACCATCGGCAAGGCCATCGCCGCTGCCCTCTCCCGTCGACATGAGGTCCTGCTCGCGAGCCGCCAGCAGGCGCCCCTTCACGTGGACATAGCCGACCCAGCCTCCATCCGAAGCTTGTACGCGCAAGTCGGCAAGGTCGGCGCCGTGATCAGCGCTGCCGGTCAGGCCCGCTTCAAGCCCCTCGACGAGCTCTCGGACGCGGACTTCCGTTTCAGCCTCGACAACAAGCTCCTGGGCCAGGTCAACGTGATCAGGTATGGACTCGGCTCGGTCGCCGACAACGGCTCGATCACGATTACCAGCGGCGTTCTGGCGCAGCAGCCAATGCGCGGCAGCGGCGCCGTGAGCCTCGTGAACGCGGGCCTCGAGGGCTTTGCCCGAGCCGCCGCGCTCGAAGCCCCCCGAGGTATTCGGATCAACGTAGTGAGCCCACCCTGGGTCACCGAGACGCTGCAGGCACTCGGCATGCCGCTCCAAGGGGGCTTGCCGGCCGCCACCGTGGCACAAGCGTATGTCGGCAGCGTCGAAGGAACGGCGACCGGCCAGGTCATTTCCCCGTAGGGGCGCCACCCACCCGCACGACCCCGATGGCATCGCCTGGGTCCTATGCCTCCTGATTTGCCTCCGTCGTCGCCCGATCTCCGCAGGATGATCCTGGCCGCCTGGAGGACGAGCAATCGAGTGACCGTGTCCCTCGTCGCGCACCTGCCCGTGGCGCTGTGGGAGGTCGCCGTTCCTGAAGCGCCCCAGCGCACGATCCGCGCGATTGCGGCGCACCTTCACAACGCGAGATGTATGTGGGTCAAGACACTCGGCCGAGAGCACGGCATACCGGCTCCGCTGCGCGTCGATCATCGGCGCGTCGCGCGGCGAGAACTGGTCGCGGCTCTGAAACGCAGCAGCGACGGGATCGAGGCGCTGCTCGAGCTGGGGCTGGCCTCGCACGGCGAGGTGCCGCCGTCGAAGGGGTACGTCTGGCGCAACCTGTCGCTCGACGTGACCCATGTTCTCACCTACTTCGTCGCCCATGAGGCTCATCACCGCGGCCAGATCGTCATGGTGGCTCGCCAGACGGGTCACCGGCTGCCGCGGACGATCGTTGACGGGTTGTGGCAATGGAAGGCACGTTGACGTCCGGAGTGGTCACCGTGAGAGGTGCTTCATGACGCGATACCACACCGCGCAACTGCTCGCGGGAGTGTCCGCGGTTGGCTTTGTGCTCGCGGCCGGACTCCACACATCCGAGTATCGCGGGGTGGTGCTGCGGGCACAGCAGGGGTTTTCCGGGCTGGCGCCGTTCGTGGCCGCGCTCTGGCTGACGTTCGCCGCCGCCCTGGTTATTCTCGGCTTGATCGTGACCCTCGTCGCGTTCGGCCGCGTTACCCCGGGGGGGTCGATCCTGGCGCTGGCCGGTTGTTTCCCGTCGGTCACGGTGGTCCTGCAGCTGCATTTTCTCGGGTTCACTCCACCGGTCGCGGTTTTCTCGGCGGTCGCGGCGGTGACTTTCGCTGCGGCGCTGACGTTCCCGACCGGCCGACGCCTTGCGCCCTCACAGACTTCGCCCGCAGCTTAAACACGCTCTCGCCGAGGATGGCCACTTGGACCCGGTCGTGTTTCTCCTCGCACTCCTGATATTCGTGGGGATCCCGGCCCTCACGGTGGTCAAGGTCGCTCGGCTACGTGCCGGGCGTTCCCAATCACTCTCGGCCGACGCCATCGCGCGCCTCGAGGCACTGGAACGTGGCGTCCAGGATCTCCAAAAGGAATTGGCGGAAACACACGAGCGGCTCGATTTCACCGAGCGCCTGCTCACCAAGGCGCGGGAAGAGCGATGACCGATCGACGATACAACGACAAGGAGATTGCGGCGATCTTTCGCGTCGCGACGGAACTGAGCCTCTCAACCCGCGCGATCCGGTGACCCGTAGCTGATCGGGGAGGGAGCGATGCATACAGACTCGTCGGAATTCACGTGAACGTGTTCCCGATCGCGCCCGCCGAGAGCCGCTACTTGTGGCTCCTCATCCCGGTGACCGTCCTCCTCCTCTGCGTCCTGATCGGAGGTGTCGGGCTGCTCGCGACCTCCGTGCGAGGCGCCCATGCGTCGCGTTTCGAAATCGAGGGCGACGGCCTCCGTCTCGTGGGCGATCTGTACGGCCGGGTCGTTCCCAAGCGGGACCTCCGTGTCGATGGTGCGCGGCGGGTCGATCTCGCACGCGAAGCGGGGCTGCAGCCGAAATGGCGCCGCATCGGAACCGCGCTCCCTGGCTACCAGGCCGGGTGGTTCCGCTTACGAAACGGAGAGAAGGCGTTGCTGTACCTCACCGACCGCACGCGGGCGGTCTACGTTCCCACCACCGCCGGGTACAGCTTGCTGCTGAGTCCGGCGGATCCCGACGCGTTCCTGTCGCGCTTACGCGCCGTGTTGGGCTCCTGAGCCTCGTGCGCCGCACGCGCTTGCTGCTCGTCGTCGTGCTCGGCCTCGCGGCTGGGCTCGCGGTCGTGCTGCGCCGGCGGACGCCCACGGCCGGCACTCCCGAACCCCGCCCGGCACCGCCGGCCGTGGAGCCGCCCAAGCCGGCCCTCCAGGCCGACGCCGAAGGCTCCTATGTGCCGGGCTATGAATTCACGGTGAACCGGTTCCGATTCACCGGATTCAGCCTCCGCCCCGACGCCGTTGTGACCTTTGCCCAGACCGGCACCGGCGCTGAGCAGCCCATGGCGTGTCTGGACGTCCTGATCAGAGCGGATACCGTTCACCTGCGGTGTGACGACCCTCAGGTGGGCACCGTCACGATCGACGGTAGGTTCCGCACGCGGGTGGCGACCAATCGACTGGATACGGCGGTGTTGGCCGCGGTGGTGACGGTTCGCAGTGGGAGCGGAGAGATTCTGTACCGGGCGCGAGACTCGTTCAAATGGCACCCGCGTGATTCCGGTGAGCCCGGGACCTGAACCGCACGCGAGCCGCGTGTGGATGCGGGCGATGCTGCTCGTCGCCCTGGCGTACGTCGTCATCGGCGTCGGGTTCGCCGCCCTCGACCGGTCGTCTGACTCCGGTCAGGTGCGCCTGTGGCGTCTCGCGGCGTGGGTGGCGAGCGCCGCCGCGGCCGCGCTGCACGTCGGCTACGAGCACTCTCGTGGCCGCTCGCCCCGCGCGACGGCACTGCATGCGGCCGGGGCGGTCGCGCTGGGGGCGTTCGGCCTCGCGCTCGCGGCCAACGTCCATTGGCTGGTCGCCGGGGTACCCGGCCAACGCGCGCCGCTCCTCGCGCTGCCCGTGTGGCCGGTGGTCACGGCTGTGCCGGCGTTTCTCGGCGCCCTCGCCGTGGCGGCCGTGTTGGCGCTGCTGACGCGCCGGCGGACACACGGAAGGGTCCATCACACGCCCGGCAAGCCGTCGCTGTGAGCACCGCGATTCAGATGAACGAACGCTTCGGCGGCGGGCACACCGACTTCCCGTCCGCGCCATTGCGCTATGATCTCGTGATGCTCCCGCCAGATGCCCCGGCCATCCTGGCTCGCGTGCGCGAACAGGGCGGCCTTTTTCTGCTCGACCACGGACGAGATGTCCACGTAGCTATTGGGCAGAAAGCCTTCCGTTTGACTGCCGCTGTTGACCTCGAAGAAGTAGAGGCGCGACGTGGGCGGGCCTCCCTCCATCCACGCGCGGATCGCGAGCACGCTCGCGACTTGATGATCCATGTGCGTGTCCACCGGCCAGTGGGTGAAGAGCACGTCGGGATTCGCGGCGGCGAGGAGGCGGCGCATCGCGTCCACGTGTGCTCGGGTGACCTCGGTCGCGCCGTCGATCTGGCCGAAGAACACGGGCTTTGCACCCATAATCTTGCAGGCGGCTTCGCACTCGGCGGACCGGATCGTGGCCGCCTCGTCCAGCGACTTGCCGGAGATGCCACGCTCGCCGCGCGTGAGATAGACCACCGTCACCGCGTGCCCGAGCGCCGCATACCGCGCCAGCGTGCCACCGCACCCCGACTCCGGATCGTCCGGATGCCCGCCCACGCAGACCACCGTCATGCGGGCGACGCCCGGCCCGGCCGGCTGCAACTCCAACGGCAGGGCCGCCACCATGGCCGGACCGGCGGCTGCCAATGAGCGTTGCACGAAGCTGCGACGCGTGAGGTCTCGTTCGTTCATGGAACCCGCCTGGTGGAGTCTCGATTAATATGAAACTCGACGTCTATCTCAACTACGGTGGGAACTGCGAGCAAGCGTTCCGCTTCTACGAGCAACACCTCGGCGGCAAAATCACGATGATGATGCGGCATGGCGAACAGCCAAACGCGGGGAACGTCCCGGCCAATTGGAGGAACGCCGTGCTTCACGCCCGCATCGAGTTCGGCAAGACGGTGCTCATGGGAGCGGACATTCCGCCGGACCGGTTCCAACCCATGCGCAGCGCCTATCTTACGCTCAGCGCGGATAGCGCCGAGCAAGCGGAGCTCCTGTACGCCCTGCTGACCGACGGCGGTCAGATCTTCATGAAGATGGAGGAGACCTTCTTCGCGTCGCGCTTTGCCATGCTCAGGGACAAGTTCGGCACGTCGTGGATGTTGCTCCACGAACGTCCGGAGGGACGTCCATGACCTTCAAGTCCGCGACGTGGTACCCGATCGCCGTCGTGTTGTGCGGCGTCAACGCGGTCGCGGCCTGGTTCGCCGCCACCCAGGGCGAGCAACCGCATGCCGCGGTGCACGTAGCCCTCGCCATCGGGTTCGGGCTCTGGGCTCAGCGCCTGCGGCCGCTCCGAGCCCGGCCCGAAACGCTGGACGGGGTGCAGGCTCAGTTCGAAGCGCTCGAGCTCGAAGTCGGCGCGCTGCGACGGGAGCTGAGCGAGACGCAGGAACGCCTCGACTTTGTAGAGCGGATGCTGGCGCAGGAGCGGGAAAAGTCCCGAGTGGGGCCGCCGCGCTAGGCCGTGGGGACGGTCACAGGGGTGTGCAGAGCTCGGTTCCGACGTGGCCGATTCTGATCAGCTCGACCTCGTGACGGTGTTCGCGACCGGGAATCCGGTACTCATCGCGACGGCCAAGCTCGCGTTGGAGGCCTCCGGCATTCGCTTTCTGACAAAAGGGGAGGGGATACAGGACTTGATCGGCCTGGGTCGGCTGTTCGGCGGCTTCAACCTCGCGACCGGGCCTGTGCAGATTCAGGTCGAGCGCCGGGATGCGGCGCAGGCCGTCGAGGCGTTGCGCGACATCGGTCCGGTAGAGTAGGAAGCATTGGCCGGACGGCCCATGCAGTCCATCGCCCTCGGAGCGGCGCTGTTGTTGCTGTTCGCCATCGCGGCCGCGGTAGCCGTGAGGCACATGGACAATCTCCTTTCGTTCATCGTGATCGCCCCCGGCTACCTGGTCCAGGCGTGGCTGTTCGAGACCCACCGAGCGCTGGGCGGGGTCGGCTACCAGGTGACGATGGTCGGGGTGTCCGCTCTCGTGTGGACGCTGCTCATCCGCGGCCTGGCCGTGATAGGTCGGCTGCTGCGGCGCCTCGTGCTCCGACACGACGGGTCTGGCGAGGGCGCCAGAATGTGACCACTTTGCCGACGAGCCATACCGTGGAACGACGATGACCAAGAAGACCCGTCGGCCGCCGAAACGATCAGCCAAGCGGCGGTCGTCCGCCCCGAAGCACGTGCCGACGCGAGGCCTCTACGGATGGATCACCCACACGGAACTCGTGAGCGCCGATCCGGCGGCGACCAAGGCGTGGTGCGCCGAAGTGCTGGGCTGGACGTTCAAGCCAAGCTTCCCCATGCCCGGCGGCGGGGAGTACCACCTGTTTGCGTACTCCGACCAGGGCGGCGGCGGGATTCGCAGGACCAAACCGTCCGAGCCGCCAGGCAGCACCTTCTCGGTCCACGTCGCGGACGCGCGAGCTGCGTTCGACAAAGCCCGGCGCGCAGGAGCCGAGGAGATGCTGGCGCCTACGCGTGTGATGCCCGGCGTAACTATCGCCGTGGTTCGCGCCCCTGGGGGCGTCCCCGTTGGCTTCGCCGGCCCCTAGGCGGTCCCTCCCCATGATGTTCGCTCTCGTCGCCGTGCTGCTCGGCGCTGCCGCACCCCAGGACAGCGAGCCGCGCGTTCTCCTGCGCCTGGAGGACGAGTGGGCGCTCGCCCTGATCCATCGTGATGGCGCGGTGTTTCGCCGCCTCCTGGCCGATCGCTTCATTTACACCGAGGACGACCGCACCATGAGTCGGGACGATGTCTTGCACGAGGTCGTGGCCGGCACGGATACGGTGAAGGCGGCGCACAACGAGGACATGCGCGTCCGCCGCTTCGGTCAGACGGCCGTCGTGACGGGCTGGCTGCTGGTCGCGGGCCAGGGGCCGAATGGACCATTCGATCGCCGCTATCGGTTCACCGATACGTGGGTGAGGCGCGGCGGGCGGTGGCAGATCGTTGCGGCGCACGATTACCTCGTCCCGGCGCCGCACCGGTAGCAGCGGCGTCCTTGCGCCCGCGATGTTTACGCCCGCAGCTTAGGCGGGGAGGATTCGGATGACCGTACTATCGCGCATCGCATGCTTGGCCTCGTTTCCCGCGGCGCTGCTCGCGGCGTCGCTCGCCGGTCAAACACCCGTCGACACGGCGGCGACGCTGCGGACCGCGGACACGGCCGCGCACACCTGGCTCGCCCTCGTGGACAAGGGCGAGTTCGCGAAGAGCTGGGACGAGGCGGCTCTCGTCTTCCAGCTGGCCGTCACCGAGACCAAGTGGGAGCAGCTCGTACGGAACGCGCGCGCGCCATTCGAGCCATTCGGGGCACGTCATCAGATCATGGCGCGCTATACGACGGATCCTCCCAACGCGCCACCCGGGCAGTATGTGCTGCTGCAATACCAGACCGACGTCTCGGGGGGTCGTCACGTGGTGGAGACGGTGACCCCGACCTTCGACGGGAAGCGGGGGTGGCGGGTGTCGGGGTACTACGTCCGTCTGGAGCAGTGACCCAACCCGGCAGCGTCGTCGACGTCGTGCAGCGGTTCAACGACGCCTTCAATCGCCATGACGTCGACGCCATCATGGCGCTCATGAGCGACGACTGCGTGTTTGAGAATACGCGCCCGACACCGGATGGTGAGCGCGTCGAGGGACGGCAGCGGGTCAGGGCCGCCTGGGAGCAGTTGTTTGCGCGCTCGCCGCACGCCCATTTCGACACCGAGGAGATATTCGCCGCCGGCGACCGCTGCGTCGTGCGTTGGGTGTATTCCTGGGTCAAGGACGGGACCCGCGGCCACGTCCGCGGTGTCGACGTGTTTCGCGTACGGGACGGGCTGGTCGCCGAGAAGCTGTCCTACGTCAAAGGGTGACAGCGGATGGCTCCATGCCGACGGTGAAGATCGGGATCATCGGCTCCCGCTTTCAGGCGGATTGCATCGCGGGGGCCGTGCGCGCGGTCCCGAACGAAGCAGAGGTCGTCGCCGTGGCCTCGCCCACGCGGGGACACGCCGCGAGCTTCGCCGGGCGGCACGGCATCGCGCGCTCGTACACCGACTACGGCGAGCTGCTGCGCGATCCCGACGTCGAGGTGGTCTCGATCACCGCTCCCAATCGTCTGCACGCCCAGATCACGATTGACGCCGCCCGCGCCGGCAAGCACGTGGTGTGCGAGAAGCCGCTGTGCCTGACGCTCGAAGAAGCCGACGTGATGATCGACGCGTGCCGCAAGGCGGGAGTGCTGCTGCTGTACGCCGAGGAGCTGTTCTTCGCCCCCAAATACGTGAAGGCGAAGGAGCTGGCGGACGAAGGGGCGTTCGGCCGGGTCCACCTGGTGAAGCAGGGCGAGAAGCACTCGGGTCCGCACTCGGACTGGTTCTGGGACGTCGAGCAGTCGGGCGGCGGCGCGGTGATGGACCTGGGGTGTCACGGGATCGCGTTCTGCTGGTGGTTCCTCGGCAAGCAGCCAATCCGAAGCGTCTACTCCCATATGGCGACGCAGCAGCACCAAGCGCGCACGCAGGGCGACGACGAAGCGGTCACCATCATCGAATTCGCGAACGGTGCCGTGGGGATGGTCGAGAGCAGCTGGAATCGCCCGGGCGGGATGGACGACTGCATCGAGGTGTTCGGCGACAAGGGCCAGACCTACGCCGATCTGCTCATGGGCAACGCGCTGCCGACGTACTCGGAGGTGGGGTTCGGCTACGCCGTCGAAAAGGCCGCCACGACCAAAGGCTGGACCTATCCCGTGTTCGAGGAGCACTGGAACTACGGCTTTCCCCAGGAGATGCGCCACTTCGCGCGGTGCGTGCGCGGGAAGGAGACGCCGGTCTCGGACGGCGAGACGGGACGGGTGGTGCAGGAGGTCCTGTATGCCGCGTACGCGTCGGCGGGACTGGGTCGAAAAATCATGTTGCCGTTCCGTCCCACGGGGATAGCGAAGCCGATCGACCTCTGGAAAACGCCGGACCTCGCCAGGGCCGCCCACTGAATCCGCAGCCGCCGATGCAACGCCGGTTCGGCCTGCTGCACGCCACGGCGCTCAACATGACGAACATGATCGGGATCGGACCGTTCATCACGATCCCGCTCCTGATGTCGGCCCTGGGCGGGCCGCAGGCGATGCTCGGCTGGGTCGTGGCGCTGGCGATCGTCGCGTGCGACGGCATGGTGTGGAGCGAGCTGGGGGCGGCGCTGCCGGGGTCGGGCGGCTCGTTCGGATACCTGCGCCATGGCTACGGGCCGGCGACGGTCGGGCGCCTGATGGGCTTTCTCTTCGTGTGGCAGTTCGTGCTCAGCGGACCCCTCGAGATCGCGTCGGGATACATCGGCTTCTCGCAGTACCTCGGCTACATCTGGAAGGGGATCACGCCGCGCGAGACCATGCTGGTGGTGACGATCATCGGGCTCGTGAACCTTGCGCTCCTGTATCGGCGGATCACGTCGATCGCGACCATCACGGTCGCCTTGTGGGTCGGCACCATCGTCACGGTGCTCGTGGTCGTGGTCACCGGCGCCCGGCATTTCGACGCCCGGGTCGCCTTCGATTTTCCGCCGGGCGCGTTTGCGTTTTCTTTGGGCTTTCTCATCGGCCTCGGCGGCGCGGCGCGGATCGGCGTGTACGACTACCTCGGCTATTACGATGTCTGCTACATCGGCGACGAAGTCCAAAACCCCGGCCGGGTGATCCCGCGGTCGATCCTCATCAGCACCGTCCTGGTCGCGCTGATCTACCTCGCGATCAATCTCTCGATGATCGGCGTGGTCCCGTGGCGGGACTTCGTCCCGGCCGCGTCACACCCGCAGTCCAATTTCGTCGTCTCGATCTTCATGGAGCGGGTGTACGGTCCGGGTGTCGCCACGGCTTTCACGGCCATGATCCTGTGGACGGCGTTCGGCTCGGTGTTCGCCCTGCTGCTCGGCTATTCGCGGGTGCCGTACGCGGCGGCCAAGGACGGCTACTTCTTCAAGGTGTTCGCGCGGCTGCACCCGTCCCAAGGATTCCCCAGCGTCTCGCTCGTCGTGCTGGGCGTGCTCTCGATCCTCGCCGGGTTTGTGTCGCTCGGCATGGTGATCGATGCGTTGATCACCACCCGGATTCTCGTCCAGTTCATCGGGCAGATCGGGGCGGTGACGCTGCTGCGGCGGCGGGCGCCGGACCTGCCCCGGCCGTATCGCATGTGGCTCTATCCGGTGCCGAGCCTCGTGGCGCTGCTGGGATGGATCTTCATCTTTGCCACCACGCCGCCCATGGTGATCGCCTTTGGGCTGGGGGCGCTGGTGCTGGGCATCGTGTGTTTCGCCGCCTGGTCGTGGAAGGGGCGCACCTGGCCGTTCGAGGCGCAACACGTCGTCTGACTCGAGGGAGGAACCGATGAAGGCCTATGTGGCGGTCACCGGCATTCTGTTCGCCGTCATCTTCGCCCTCCACATCTGGGAAGTCGTCGACCGGCAACGCGTGTTGGCGAGCGACTTCCTCGTCCTCGGCGCGAGTGCCGGGCTCAGCGTGTGGGCCGGGCGCCTGGTACGCAAGCCCGTGTCTTCATCACGAAAGGATGTCCTATGATCGGCGGCCTGACGACGTTCACGCTGCTTCACGTGGTGGTGAGTCTGGTCGGCATCTTCGCGGGCTGCGTCGTCGCCGGAGGACTCGTCGCGGGCAGGCGGCTCGACGGCTGGACGGGGGTCTTTCTGGTGACGACGATCGCGACCAGCGTCACCGGATTCGGCTTTCCCTTCGTGACGTTCCTGCCATCACACGCCGTCGGGATCATTTCGCTGGTCGTGCTGGCCGCGGTGATCGTGGCGCGTTACGTCAAGCATCTCAACGGCGCCTGGCGTAACGTCTATGTCGTGGGGACGGTGCTCGCGCTGTACCTCAACGTGTTCGTGCTGCTGGTACAGCTGTTCCGCCGAGTGCCGGCCTTGATCGTCGCCGCGCCGAAGCAGCAGGAGCCGCCATTCCTGGTGACCCAGCTGCTGGTGCTCGCGTTGTTCGTCTGGCTGTGGCGGGCCGCGGTCAAAGGATTCCGGGCCGAGCCCGGCGGGATCGCCTAGCGCTCAGATCGCGACGCGGTTCCAGCGGGGGCAGTGTCACACCGCCGGCAACGAGCTCGCCTCGACCTTGACTCGGATGGTCACTTGGTGCGTGCGCCGGCGCACGGGCAGGACCGTGTGCAGCCGCGTGTCGAAATAGTCCTTGAGCATCGGAGGCCGCGGCTGTCGCAGGTAGCCGTCGGGGTCGCGCCGCAGCGCCGCCGGCGCGACGACGTCGAGGGCTTCGCGCGACGGCACATGCTGCACAATGCACGGCACGTGACTGACGCCCAGGCGGCGAAGCGCGTAGGCGCGATGACTGCCGTTGTTGAGAATCAATCGCTTTTCGGCGTAGAGCGCGTTCAGGAAATTGGCGCTGAAGCCCACGGCGATCCCCACGACGCCCACGACGGCGCCCGGAGGCGCGTGGTTGGTGATGTCGGTCTGCTCGAGCCGCATCGCGCCGAGGAAACGCAGGTCATTCGACGGCGATACGAAAACGAAACTGTCGTCGTGCTCCCGCGCCCAGGTCGCGGGTGGCCGAGGATGGTCGGAGGCGAGGCATGCGCGAAAAATCTGCTCGTGATCGGGCGCCGGGCCGAGGGTCTGCTCGAGACGCCGGGCAAACGCTAAGTCGATGTGCTTCTGATAGACCACCAGGCGATCCAGTTCGACCAGCGCGACGTCCGTGGGCACGGTGTTGAACCCGAAGCGCACCAGAGGATCCTTCAGGAGGTCCAACAAGAGTCCCTCGTACTCCGGACCGAGCGGCGCCATGGGCGGGTCGTCGGCGCACCCGGCTTCCGTCGCCGCCAGATCTCTCACGATGTCATGAGCGGCGTGCCATTCGTCCGTCAGCGTCCCCTTGCCGGGCTGGGTCGTGGCGTGCGTCCGGACGTAGCGCAGGAACTCACGCAGGGTGGGCCGGCCGGTGAGGTAGAGGCATTCGTCCACAGACCGTTCCTCGGGGGACACCGACTGCTGCGGCGTGACGCTCACCACCATGACCAGAGATTCACTTTGAGAGTGAGCGCCAGGCGGCGCAGCACGACGTCGAGGATCCGCAGGCGGTCGCCGTACACCTTGGCTTCGCCGCTCATTCCCGGCTTCAAGAGGAGCGAATCGTTGTCGATCTCCGTGATGACGAGAATCGAGCGTGGACTCCTCGCGGCCGCCGACGCGCCTTCCGTCGGTGCGGGCCCGGCGTCCGCGCTGGTCGCGATCGCGGTCACGACGCCGTGGAAGGTGCGATTGGGATACGCCCTCGCCTTCAGCGCCACAGGCTCCCCTACGCGGACTGCGGCGATCTCCCGCTCCGGCACCGTCACCTCGACGGTGAGCCGTTTCAGGTCGTACACCTTCGCGAGCAGGCTGCCCTGCTGAACGTTTTGGCCCGCCAAGTCGGCCAGTTCCCGAGCCGGCGTGGCGACGATGCCCGAGACCGGGCTGCGCACCTCCACCTCTTGCAGCTCGGTTTCGAGGTACCGGCGCTGTGCCTCGAGGCCGGCGAGCTCCGCCCTCGCCTGCTCGACCTCCTCGGGGCGGGACCCGTGCAGCGACGCCGCGAGGCGGCGGCTCGCTTCGGCTTCGTCGTGTTCGGCCATGGCCGCCTGCTCCTTCGAATTCTCGAGGTCGATCCGCGTCAGCACGCCGCTGTCGGCGAGCTGCTGGTTCCGGCTCAGCCGGGCACGGGCGTACTGCAGGCGCGTGCTGGCCTGCGCCACCGCGGTGCGGGCCAGCGCGATCGAGTCGGCGGTGGGACCGGCCTCGAGCATCTGCAAGCGAGCCCGTGTCTCTCGGATCTGCGCGTTGACCTTCGCGAGATCGGTGCGATGGGCGCGGTCGGAGAGGCGGGCCACGAGGTCCCCGGCCCGCACTTCGTTCCCTTCCGTGACGTACACCTGCTCGACCAGGCCGTCGGTCTCGGTGCGGACGTCCGCATTGCGCACCGGCAGGATGGAGAAGGGCCCCGCGACCCGGAGCCGGGCGTGTCCGAACACGCCGATAGCGCCCGCCCCGGCGGCCAGGACGAGCCCCGTGAGGGCGCGCTTGCGACGCCGGCGGCGCTCCGGTTTGGGAGGGCTCGAGGACCCATCGGAGGACGTCGCGGGGGGGCTCGACTCCTCGGCGGCGGGATCGTCGGCGCCGTCGCCGTCCCAATCGTTATCGTCCGAGCCCCTGCCGAAGAGCTTGCGGGCCCGGCGGCGGACCTTGGTGCTGAGCAGGCCCATGAACGCCGCGAGGGCGAAGGGCTGACCGCTGGCCATTAGGAAGCCGAGCGTCTTGACGCTCGCCACCGCCAGCAATCCCAGCGACGGCAGGGCCGCCACGAGCCCGTATGCGAGGTACATGCGGCGCTCGCGGGGCGTGACCTCCGCGATAGGCGACGTGACTCCGCCCCACAGCCGCCGCATGAGGTCTCCCATATAGCGAAACGATCTCCTCCGGAGGTTGGGTGCGTCGAGATAGTCGCTCAACAGGTAATAGCCGTCGAGCTTGAGCAACGGACTGAAGTTCAGGAGCGTCTTCACGCCGGAACCCGCCATCACGATCAGCGCCACGTAATTGGCCCAAATGTCCACGTCCGTCAGGCGCCAGGTGAACACCGCCAGCGCCCAGAGCGTGAGCTCGAAGTACGGCCCGGCGAACCCGACCCACAGCCGCTTCGACTTCTCCGGAAACAGCCATGCGTCGCTCACATTGCAATAGAAGGCGGGCTGCAGGTAGATCAGCATGAAGCCCAGCTCGTGCACCTCCCCACCGAAGTGCTTGCAGGTGACACCGTGCGCGAATTCATGGGCGGACGCGGCGATGAACGTGATCGCCAGGAAAGGCGGGATCGCCTCGAGCCGGTACAGTCGCGACAGGTCCTGTGTGATGTCGCTCCAGTTCGCGACCGCCGTACCCACGGCTCCGGCAATCAGGGTGGCGCACAGGACGCAGCAATGGGGCGTGTAGCAAACCCGCAGGGCGCGCGCGAGTCGGTCGAACAAGCGGTTCGGATCCGCCACTTTGAACCGCAGGTAGAGCAGGCTTCCGCGGATACGGCGGTCGCGCCGAGCGGAGCCGGCCGCCGCCGCGTTTTCCAGCAGACCGGCCTTGGCGAGTCGGTGGAGAAAGGCCCCCAGACGCTCCGGGGCAAGGGCCCCGCCGAACCGCGCTTCCGTCCGCTGCCGGATTGTCTCGATCGGGGTCTCGCCATCGCATTGCTGCGTGATGAAACGTTCGACGTCGCCGAAACGGAAGAAGTCGCCGGTGCGCGCGTCCTTTACGATCGCGACGGGGCCGTCCGCGGTGTGCAGCTCGCGGACGATCAAATCCTGCCGCAGCCGTGGCGCGCCCGGGCTCACGACGCGACCGGGACGATGAGAAAGGCCGCCGGAAGGTCTCCGACGGCCTTTCCAACGCTGCCCATCGAGCTCCGCAGCTAGTCGCCGCTGCTGTGATGGGAATGGGTGTCGTGGGTGTCGCCGAGATCGATACCGATGGAGATACCCCCGACGAGATCCGGTGCAATCCGCTGCTCGAGTTTCTCGAGCGCAGGGTTCAGGTGCTTCATGATGTCACCTCCATGAAGAGCTGTTAGGTGAAGTCGGGTTTCCGACTTCGGCGGGACCTCGCGCAAACGGCATGCCCTGTCGAGCCGAGCGAACCGCTGCGCGAACCGCACCAAAACGCAGCGACGGTCGCCGTTCTCGCCACAACCAGGGCGCACCAGACCAGCACCGAACGCGGGCACAGAGGCGGAGAGGCAGGCGCTCGGCTGTTGCACCCTGGCTACGCCACGGACACATTCCCGGCGCCCCATGCGCTCCGCTCATACGCTGCCGCCCGTCCTTTGCTACCACCGTATCGGCGGCCCGCCCGAGCTGGGGGTGACGCGGGTGGCACACTCAGTATTCGCGCGCCAGATGCACGCGCTGGCCCGATCGGGCTGGCGCACGGTCCCGCTACGCGAGTTCGTGACCCGGGTGCAGCGTCGCGTCCCGGCGCCGCCCAACGAGTTCCTTCTCACCTTCGACGACGGCTATGCGAGCCTCGCCGACAACGCGTATCCCGTGCTCGTCGACGTGGGCTTCACCGCCACGACCTTTCTCGTCACCGACTTCGTGGGCCGCACGAACACCTGGGACGTGCGCTACACCTGGCGCCGGCTGCCGCACCTCGACTGGGATGCGATCGAGCGCTGGCGCGGACGGGGACTCGAGTTCGCCTCGCACACCGCTTCGCACGCCCGGCTCACCTGGCTCTCGGACGAGCGAGTCGCCGACGAGCTGGGGCGTTCACGCCAGACGCTCGTCGGCCGGCTGGGACCGGACGCGGGCCGGGCGGTGGCGTACCCGTTCGGCGCGCGCGACGAGCGAATCGAAGGCCTGGCGCGCGCCGCGGGGTACGAGATCGGATTCGGGGGGGTGCGGGCGACCGGATCGGCGCTCGCCCTGGGGCGCGTCCCGGTCTACATGTGGGATAGGGGGCCGACGCCGTTCGGATTGCGGCGGGATGCGACCGGCACCCTGGGGCGACTGGTGGCGGGCATCGCCAACCGCTGCGCCGTGGGGACGAGCTGGATGCTGAAGCTGCGCTCGGGTGGCGCCGTGGTGTGATCGGTGCTAGCCTCTCTGGCCATGCGACCCTGGACTCTGCTGCTGCTGGCGATCGCCACCGGGGGGGAGGCCCCCGCCCAGGAGCCTTCGCTCGGCGTGTTCGACGGCCACGGTGACGTCGGCCGGACCCGCAACCCGGGCTCGGTCGTCTACGACGCCGTGCACGATGTGTACACCATCCACGGCGCCGGCGCGAACATGTGGGCCGACCATGACGATTTCCACTTCGCATGGAAGCGGCTGCAGGGCAACTTTATCCTGACGGCACGGGCGCAATTCACGGGCGCCGGCGTCGAGCCGCATCGCAAGCTCGGCTGGACCGTGCGCTCGACCCGCGCGACCGATGCACCTCACGTGACGGCCGCGGTTCACGGCGACGGTCTCGTCGCGTTGCAGTTCCGTCGCACCGCGGGAGGCCTCACCGAGGAAGTGCGCTCGCCCGTGACCGGGCCGGACGTCATCCAGCTCGAGCGCGCGGGGAACCGCTACACGCTCTCGGTCGCGCGCTTCGGGGACACCCTCGCGACGGTGAGCGTGGCGGACCTGACACTGGGCGACCAGGTCTATGTCGGACTGTTCGTGTGCGCGCACAATGACAGCGTCGTCGAGCAGGCCGCGTTCCGGGACGTCCGGATCACCGTCCCCGCCCGGGCCGATTTGGTGCCGTACCGGGACTACCTCGGCAGCAATCTCGAGATCCTCGACGTCGCGACGGGGGACCGGACCATCCTGTACCGCTCTCCCACGTCGCTCCAGGCGCCGAACTGGACCAGGGACGGCCGCGCGCTCATCTACAACAGCCAGGGCCTCCTGTATCGCTTCGACCTGACGGATCGGCGACCGGTCGGCGTGAATACCGGATTTGCCACCAGCAACAACAACGATCACGTGCTGTCGTTCGACGGGCGGACGCTGGGAATCAGCAACCACAGCGCGGCCGATCACGACGCGTCGATCGTGTACACCGTGCCGGTCGGCGGCGGAACGCCGCGGCGCGTCACCGCGCTCGGCCCCTCGTACCTGCACGGCTGGTCCCCGGACGGGAAGTTCCTCGTCTACACGGGGGAGCGCGCCGGAGAGTTCGACGTCTACCGGATCCCGGTCGACGGTGGGGAGGAGACACGCCTCACGACTGCCCCGGGGCTGGACGACGGCCCGGAGTACTCGCCCGACGGGGCGTACATCTATTTCAACTCCGTCCGCAGCGGCACCATGCAGCTGTGGCGCATGCGACCGGACGGCAGCGCACAGCAGCAGCTCACGGAGGACCGGTACAACAACTGGTTCCCCCACGTGTCGCCCGACGGCCGCTGGATCGTGTTTCTCTCGTTCATGCCGGACGTCGCACCGAACGACCATCCCTTCTATAAGCCGGTCTACCTGCGCCTCCTGCCCACTGCGGGCGGGAGCCCGCGCGTGATCGCCTACCTGTACGGCGGCCAGGGCACGATCAACGTGCCCTCGTGGTCGCCCGACAGCCGCCGGGTGGCGTTCGTCAGCAACACCGACCAGCGCTAGGGGACCTCTGCACAACTCGGTACGTGGCGCTGGGGGTCGGGGCGGAGGGCGCTTTACACGCGAGGGCGCCGCGAAAGCCGACTTGGAGGCGCGGAGCAGGCTCGGGCAGGCACCTGTCCCCGTGGCGTGTTTCGGAGTGCCCTCGCGTGTAGGCGCCCCTAGCCCCGACCCCCAGCGCCACGATGACTCGTGCAGAGCTCCCCTAGAGCAGGTTGCCGGTCGCGACGGCCGCGCCCATCGCGTGGTATCCCTTGTCGACGTAGATGGTGGCCCCGGTGATCCCGCTTCCTAACGAGCTCGCCAGGAAGGCGGCCGTGGTCGCGACCTCGCGGGCCGTAAGCGGCTCCGGGAGCGGCGCGTTCGCCGCGTAGTAGTCGACCATCTTCTCGATCTTCCCGATGGCGCTGGCGGCGCGGGAGGCGAGTGGACCCGCCGAGATCGTGTTCACGCGCACGCCGTACTTGCGCCCCGCTTCGAACGCGAGGGTGCGCGTATCGCTCTCGAGCGCCGCCTTGGCCGAGGACATCCCGCCGCCGTAGCCGGGGATCACGCGCTCGCTCGCCATGTAGGTGAGCGAGAGGAACGATCCGCCCGACCGCATCAGCGGCGCCAGCCGGGCGACCAGCGACACCAGCGAATAGGCGCTCACGCTCACCGCCGCCAGGTACCCCGGTCGGCTGGTCTCGAGCAGCGGCTTCTTGACCTCGGGGCCGTTGGCGAGCGAATGGACGACGATGTCGAGCGGTCGCTCACCCAGGTCCTGCGCCAGGCGCTGCGCCAGTCCCGCCACCGAGAAGTCGCCCACATCTTTGTAGCGCTTGTTGCCGCGGATCTCTTCCGGCGCGTCGGTCAGGATGTCGAAGGCCGCGTCGAGCGGATAGATCTTCTCGAACTGCAGCAGCGAGCCGTCGGGCATGCGGCGCGAGTCGTCGATCTTGCCGCGCTCGAGCAGGTTGAGGAAGATGTTCAGGGCCGGAGGCCACGTGCCGGTGCACACCGTGGCGCCCGCCTCGGCCAGCGCCTTGGCGATGGCGAAGCCGTAGCCGGCGTCATCAGCTATCCCGGCCACCAGAGCCCGTTTCCCGCGCAGATCAATGCTCAGCATCGACCCCCACAATTGCGGATTGCGGATTTCGGATTGCGGATTCTGCAGGCGGGTTTTCAATCCGCAATCCGCAATCCCCAATCCGCAATCACAAGAAAAACCGCGCCGCCACCGGGATCAATTGCGGGTGCTTCACGAGCGCGTGCACGAAGATGCGACCCAACGTCCGTTTCTCGAGCGGGATGGCGTTCACGGTGCGGGCGAGCGAATTGAAAAACGCGTCGTCCACCTCTTCCAGGGCGCGCTTGATGCGGTAGTACTTGAGGTGGTCGTCGCCCAGCAGCTCCATCCACGCGGCGTGATAGGCGCTCAGCCGACCGGCGCCCGTGTCGCCGGCGCAGATCGCCGCCGCGGCGGTCTGACCCGCGAGGCGGCCCGCCTTCATCGCGTTCACGATCCCGCCGCCGGAGAGCGGGTTGATCATGTGCGCCGCGTCGCCCGCCAATAAGACGCCGTCGGTGTAGGTGGCCTTGATCGTCGTGTGCACGATGACGCCGCCCACCGTGTGCGCGGTCTTGGCGCCGCCCGGGTAACGCCGCGCGATCCACCCGTCGAGGTATTGCCGGGCATTGCGGCCGTCGGCCTTGAGCGCGACCAGCCCGAGCCCCACGTTCGCGACCCCCGGTCCTTTGGGGAACAGCCAGGCGTATCCGCCGGGCGCGACCTGCTCGCCGAACTGCAGGTAAATCGCGTCCGGGTCGAAGTCGATGCCCTGCAGCACGTATTGGGCGCACGACTCCATATCGCGGGCCGGCACGCGGGTGTCGAGGCCGGCCCAGCGGCCCACCATCGCTTCCACCCCGTCCGCGCCGATCACGATGCGGGCCCGCCACGTCTCTGCGCCGTCGGCGCCGCGCAGCTGCACGCGCCAGCGACCGGCCGCGTCACGGTTCATCCCGGCCGCCTCGGTGCCGACCCGCACGGTCACGCCGGCCTCCGCGGCCCGCGCGGCGAGGAACGCGTCGAAGCGTGTGCGATCGAGGATCCAGCCGACGTCGCGCTCGGCGACCTTGACCTCAGTGTCATCGGGAGCGAGGAAAATCACTCGCGTGATCTTGCGCGCCACCCACGTCGCTCCCTCGGGATCAGCGAACTCGCGCAGGCCGGCGTCCCCCACCCCCTCGGCGCAGCGCACGGGCGTCCCGACGGCAGGGTCGCGCTCGAGCAACACTACGTCCAGCTCGGGCGCGTGACGCTTGGCCTCCCACGCCGCGATGCTGCCGGCCGGGCCGCCACCAATGACCAAGACATCGGTGTCGCGCATCACGCCGCGACCATCGTCAGCGCGCCGACGGGGCAGGGGGCGATGCATTTGCGACAGCCGGTGCAGGCAACGCGATCTACTACCAAGTCGGCCAACTGCAGGTGAATCGCTTCGGGAGGGCAGAGCGGCAGGCACAGGCCGCAGCGGTCGCACACCTGGAGATCCACCACCGCAATCTCGGAGCGGGCGGGCGCGGGTCGCATGGGCGAACGCTAGCGGTCCCCGTCAGAAGCGTCAAGCATCAGCCTTGCTTGGAGTTACGCTTTTCATTAGCTTGATGCGCTCGCGCGCGCCCCCCTAACGACTTTCACCCGACGACCTCGTGCCCATACGCTGGCCGAAATGGACGCTCGGTGCCTGGAGTCCGGCGAATGAGATCGCCGTGGATTTGGGCACCGCCAACACGCTGATCTACGTGAAGGGCGAGGGCATCGTGCTGAACGAGCCCTCGGTCGTCGCGATCGAGAAGGCCACCGGCAAGATCAAAGGCATCGGGCTCGAGGCCAAGCGCATGCTGGGCCGGACGCCGGACGGGATCCTCGCGGTACGGCCCCTCAAGGACGGCGTGATCGCCGACTTCGACGTCACGGAAAAGATGCTGCGGTTCTTCCTCAAGACCATCATCGACCGCCACCTGTTCCGCGTAAAGCCCAAAGTGATCGTGTGCGTGCCGTCGGGTATCACGGAAGTGGAAAAGCGCGCCGTGCGCGATTCGGCCCAGTCGGCGGGAGCAAAAGAGGTCTACATGGTGGCCGAGCCGATGGCGGCGGCGATCGGCGTGGGCCTCCCGGTCGAGACGCCAACGGGGAACATGGTCATCGACATCGGCGGGGGGACTACGGAAATCGCCGTGATCGCGTTGTCGGGAATCGTGTCGGACACCTCGATCCGCACCGGCGGCGACGAGCTGGACCAGGCCATCGTGCAATTCATGCGCAAGAACTACAACCTCCTGATCGGCGAGCCGACGGCCGAGCAGATCAAGATCCAGATCGGGTCGGCTGCGCCCGTGGGGGAGGAGCGCGAGATGGAAGTGAAAGGTCGCGATCTCGTCTCGGGCATCCCCAAGATCGTGCGGGTGCACTCGAGCGAGATCCGCGAGGCGGTCCAGGAGCCGATCCAGCAGATCGTCGACGCGGTGCGCCGGGCGCTCGAGATCACGCCGCCCGAGCTGGCGTCCGACATCGTGGACCGCGGCATCGTAATGACCGGCGGGGGCGCGTTGATCCGCGGCCTCGACGTGCTGCTGCAGCAGGAGACGGGCCTGCCGATCCACCTGGACGAGGACCCGATGACCTGCGTCGTGCGGGGGACGGGGCGGATCCTCGACGATCCGGAGAAATACCGCAACGTCCTGACCACCTAGTGCCGTTCCAACGTCCGCGCGTCATGCTGTCGACGACACGATGATTGGCCGCGCCAAGTTGGAACGCCACTAGGCGATGGCGCTCGGAGCGGACCGCTACGCATCGCGGGCGGACACTCTCGTGTTCCTGGGGTGCGTCCTCCTCTCCGCCGCCGCCATGAGCCTGCCCGGCCGGCTGCGGGATCCCCTGGCGGGGGCGCTGCGCCGAACCGTGCTGGCGCCGTTCTTGAGTCTGCAGCAGCAGATCGAGCGCCTCTCGGCCTCGCTGGCGCGCTACGATGCGGTCGTGGCGCAGCGCGATTCCGCAGCCCTGGTCGCTACCTTTCTCCCCGAGCTGCGGGGGGAGAATGCCCGCCTGCGGAGCCTGCTCGGGCTGGGGACCCGGCTCGGCACGGGCTATATCCCCGCCGAAGTGCTGCGCGAGTCCGAGCCGACCAGTCCGCTCACGTTCATCGTCTCCGCCGGCAAGAAGCAGGGGGTCAAGCCCCTCTCGGCCGTGGTGAGCCCCGAAGGGCTGGTGGGCATCGTGAGCACGGTGGACCAGCAGACCAGCGTGGTGGTGACGTGGGCGCATCCCGAATTCCGCGCCAGCGCGATGGCGGCGGACGGGAGCGTGTACGGGATCGTCGCGCCCCATGGGTCCGAGGGGCCACGCGTGTGGCTGCTCGAGCTCGAGGGTGTGGCGTATCGACAGCTCGTGGCCAACGGCACGCTGATTCTCACGTCGGGACTCGGCGGCGTCATGCCGCGCGGCATCCCGGTCGGCGTGGTGGTGGGCGTCGCCGGCGAGGCGGAGGGGTGGGAGCGCACCTACCTGCTGCGCCCCGCCGTGCATCCGGCGGCCGTCACCCACGTCATGATCCTGGGCGGCGCGACGCGGGGAGACCTGCGGTCGGTGTTCGAAGCGAGCGGGGACGCGCCGTGAGGCGGAGCGACAAGTACCGCTTCTACGTGATCCTGGCGGTGCTGGTCGTGCTGCAGTTCTCAGCGCGGCGCTGGCTCGGCGGCGACCGGGTCGCGCCCGACTTCCTGCTGCTCGCCCTCCTGATCTACACGATCCGGGCCCGCCCGGGACCGAGTGCCGTCGCCGGGTTCGTTGTGGGGCTGGTGCGCGACGCCCTCACGCCCGCTTCGTTCGGCGCCGGGGCGCTCGCCCACACGCTTGTGGCGTATCTGGCTTCCTGGAGCAAGGCGGTCTTCTTCGCGGAGAACCTGTTCGTGAACGGCTGTTTGTTCTTCGCCGGCACGTGGTGTCGCAATCTGGCGGTGGCGGTCGCCTCCGGGAAGCTCAAGGGCGGCATGCTCGGCTGGGAGCTCCTCGTCTGGTCGCCGATCCAGAGCCTGACCACGGCGGTCGCGGGCGTACTGGTGCTCTGGCTCGTGGGTCGCCGCATCGCGGTGCGGCTGAGCGACGCATGAGCTCCTTCCACCCGCACCTGCTCGATCGCCGGCTGCGGCTGGTGCGCCTGGTCGTGTGGGTGGCGGTGGCGGCGCTGGTCATCGTGTTCTTCCGCACGCAGATCCTCGAGCACTCCAAGTACCAGCTCCAGTCCGAGACCAACCGGCTGCGTCCGATCCCGCTGCCGGCGCCGCGCGGCATCATCACCGACCGCAACGGCAAGGTGCTCGCCGAGAACGTGCCGGGCTACACCGTCTCCCTGCTCCCGGGGGCGGACGAAGACTCGCTGCATGCGACCCTGCGGCACATCGCGCCGATCGTGAAGCTCGACAGCGTCGGCATCGAACGCGTCCTGGCCCGTTACCGGCGCACGCCCTACCTGCCGGTCACCGTAGTCCCCAATGCGACGTTCGCGATCGTGTCGGCGCTGGAGGAGCGGCGGCTGATCTTCCCGGGCCTGCTGATTCAGCCCGAGCCGAAGCGCCACTACCCGGACAGCACGCTGGTGGCCCATCTGGTGGGCTACATCGGGGAGGTGACCGAGGCCGAGCGGGCGCAGCGGCGCCTGGCGCCGGTGCGCCTCGGCGGGCTGCTCGGTAAGGATGGGTTGGAGCGGGAGTACGACGACTCGTTGCGCGGCGCGGATGGCGTGCGCTTCGTGGAGGTGAGCGCGTTGGGACGCGTGGTGCGGGACGCCGGCGCGGCCTCGACCCTGCTGCCGATTCCGGGGCGGGCGCTCTCCACCACGATCGACCTGGACCTGCAGCGCTACGTGGCGCAGATCTTTCCCGCTGGCCACCGTGGTGCGGTGCTCGCGCTCAATCCCAACAGCGGGGAGATTCTCGCGCTGTACAGTGCGCCGGGGTACGACCCGAACGCCTTCGTGGGCGGCGTGGATCCCGAGTACTGGCGCTCCCTCAACGTCAACCCAGCGCACCCGCTGCTCGATCGCGCCATCAAGACGTTCTATCCGCCCGGCTCCACCTGGAAGCTGGTGATCGCGACCATGGCGCTGCGCCGCGGGATCGTCACCTTGCGCTCGCACATGCCGATCCCGTGCCGCGGCGGGCTACAGTACGGCAATCGCTTCTTCCGCTGCTGGAACGCCACCGGTCACGGCGACCTGACGCTGACCGACGCGATCGCCCAGAGTTGCGATGTGTACTTCTACCAGCTCGGCCTGAAGGTCGGGCTCACGTCGCTGCTCGAGGACGCGAGCGGGCTGGGGTTCCACTCGCGCACGGGGATCGACCTGCCGGGCGAGATCACGGCCGTGTTTCCCGGCGGGACCGACTACTACGACCGCGTCTACGGGCCGCGCCGCTGGACGTCGGCCGTGACGCTCAACCTCGCCATCGGGCAGGGGGAGAACGCGCAGACGCTGGCGAACATGGTGCGGTTCTACCAGATGCTGGCCAGCGATGGGCGGGCCCGGCCCCCGTACCTAGTGCACCCCGCCGCCGGCTCGGGCGCAACTCTCGGGCTCTTGCCCGAGCAGCTCGCCGGGTTGCGCCAGGCGATGATCAGCGTGGTGGAGCGGGGCACGGCGCGCGGCGCCGGGCGCTTCGGCGGCAGCATCGCCATCGCCGGCAAGACCGGCACGGCGCAGAATTCCCACGGACCGGACCACGGCTGGTTCATCGGGTTCGCGCCCGCCGACAAGCCCG
>WNEP01000321.1_pt1 | contig 25890 bp, 26 predicted proteins | sample 5399961 | NCBI WGS metagenome assembly WNEP01 (sample SAMN13153329, study PRJNA577476) | soil metagenome | isolation source: 20 cm grassland meadow soil pre-rain plot 5 | place: USA:California | collected 2015-09-08 | reverse complement strand
CCCCTCCGAGTCCCTAGCGGCGTGACGGAGTAACCGCCGCTCGAGCGCGGGCTTTGCCCGCGCAATCGATCCCGGGGGGGAGGGTTCGGAAGGGGGGCGAAGCCCCCCTCCGAGGCACTTAGCGCTGGCAGAGCTCGAGGCTCGAGAAGAAGTACGGGATCTCGAACGCCGCCGACTCGGGCGAGTCGGAGCCGTGCACGGCGTTTGCCTCGATCGACGCCGCGAAGTCTCTTCGGATGGTGCCGCGCGCGGCCTTCGCCGGATCCGTCGCGCCCATGAGATCGCGCCAACGCTGGATGACGTTGTCGCCCTCGAGCACCATCGGCAGGCACGGCCCCTGGGTCATGAACGTACAGAGGCTTCGGTAGAACGGCCGCGCCTTGTGGGCGATGTAGAAGCCCGCCGCGTCCTGGTGCGACATCCGGATCAGCTTCGCCGCGAGGATCTTGAAGCCCGCGTTCTCGATGCGGGTGATGATCTGGCCCGTCACGCCCTTGGCGATCGCGTCCGGCTTGATGATCGCGAGTGTCCGTTCGATGGTCATGGGCCGAGCACCTTCGCCACGGTCGCTCCCATCTCCGCCGGGCTCCGGACCAGCGTCGCTCCGGCGGCCTCCAGCGCCCGCATCTTCTCCGCGGCCGTCCCCCTGCCGCCCGCGATGATCGCGCCCGCGTGCCCCATGCGCCGGCCGGGCGGCGCCGTCTGGCCGCAGATGAAGGCGACCACCGGTTTTCTCACGTGAGCCTTGACGAACGTAGCCCCCTCCTCCTCGGCAGTCCCCCCGATCTCGCCGATCATCATGATCGCGCGCGTCTCGGGATCGTCGTTGAAGAGCCGGAGGACGTCCACGAAGCTCGTGCCAGTGACCGGATCGCCGCCGATCCCGACGCACGTGGACTGGCCGATCCCCCGCGCCGTGAGCTGGCCGACAACCTCGTAGGTCAGGGTGCCGCTCCGTGCCGACCGGGCCGCGCTTGTGGATGTGGCCGGGCATGATGCCGATCTTCGCCTGGTCCGGCGTGATGACGCCGGGGCAGTTCGGGCCGATCAGCCGGCTCCGCGTCCCTGCGAGGAAGTGCTTCGCGCGGACCATGTCGGCGACCGGGATCCCCTCGGTGATGCAGACGATCAAGGGAATGCCCGCAGCCGCCGCTTCCATGATCGCGTCGGCCGCCGCAGGCGGCGGGACGAAAATGAGCGCGCAGTTCGCCCCCTCGTTCGCGACGGCCTCGGCCACCGTATTCCACACCGGAAACCCTTCGTGGGTCGTGCCACCTTTGGACGGCGTGACGCCGCCGACGACCGTCGTCCCGTACTCCTTGCAGCGAGCCGCGTGGAACGCCCCCTCGCGGCCCGTGATGCCCTGGACGACGACGCGCGTGGACTTGTCGACCAGGATGCTCAACGGGATCCCTTCGCCAGCGCCACGACTTTGCGCGCCCCGTCGCCCATGTCGGTGGCGGTCACGAACCGGAGCCCCGATTCGGCGAGCATCCTCTTGCCCAACTCCACGTTCGTCCCCTCCATCCGGACCACGACGGGCAGACGCAGGCCGAGCTTCTTGGCGGCGGCGATCAGGCCCTCGGCGAGACGGTCGACGCGCAGGATGCCGCCGAAGACGTTGATGAAGACGGCCTTCACGCTCGGATCGGACGAGAGGATGCGAAACGCGTTCTCGATCTGCTCCGGGGAGGCGCCGCCGCCGACGTCCAGGAAGTTCGCGGGCTCACCGCCGGCGAGCTTGATGATGTCCATCGTCGCCATCGCCAGGCCGGCGCCGTTGACCATGCAGCCGACGTTGCCGTCGAGCTTGATGTAGTTCAGGCTGTACTTCGACGCCTCGACGTCGAGCGGGTCCTCCTCGTTGGTGTCCCGGAGCGCCACGATCTCTTTGTGGCGGTAGAGCGCGTTGTCGTCGAAGTTGAGTTTGGCATCGAGGGCAAGGACGCGGGCATCGCGGGTCTCGACAAGCGGATTCACCTCGGCGAGCGAGCAGTCCTTGGCCAGATACAGCGCGAAGAGATTGCGGATCAGCGCGACGCCCTGCCTGAACTGCTCGGCGGCCAGGCCGAGGCCGAACGCCAGCCGCCGGGCTTGATAATCCGCGAGCCCCAGGGACGGGTGCGCCCACTCGCGGAGGATCTTCTCGGGCGACTGCGCGGCGACCTCCTCGATCTCCATCCCGCCCGCCTGGGAGGCCATCACCACGTGCGTCGAGCGAGCCCGGTCGAGGGTGATCGACAGGTAGAGCTCTCGATCGACGGCCGACGCCTCTTCGACGAGCACGGAGCGTACCTCGATGCCCTCGGGCGGCGTCTGCGGCGTCTTGAGCCTCATGCCGAGGACCTGCAGCGCGGCCCGCTCGGCAGCCACCGGATCGTCCGCGAGCTTGATCCCACCCGCTTTGCCGCGCCCACCCGCGTGGACCTGCGCCTTCACGACGACGCGCCCGCCGAGCCGGGCCGCGACCGCGCGCGCCTCGGCGGGCGTCGTCGCGACATCCCCGGAGGGCACCGATACCGCAAACTCCCGCAGCAGCGCCTTCGCCTGGTACTCGTGGATTTTCATCGCGGCTACTCCAGGGGTGGTTCCGAGTGATCCTCCGGACCGCGCTGGAGGTGCGGGTTGCGCGTCAGGATGCGGGCACACGTGTTCCACCGCAGCAGCGCGTCGTCGTTGCCCGCTGGACGGATGGCCTCGGCCTTCTCGTACCAGGTCATCGCCTCCCGCAACCATTCGTACGCCACGAACTCGGATCCGCGGCCGCCATGCTGGAGCCTGGCCCCGGCCCGACGCTCGGCGATGATCCCGGCGTAGTAGAGCCGCGCGTACTCGTCGGTGAGACGCGTCAACACCTCCCGGGCCTGGGTGACGGTGCCGGCCATCCCCTGCTCGAACTGGTCGGTGAGGGCCAGGAGCAGCATCACGAGCGCCTGCTGGTTTCCCGGATCGATCTGCAGCACGTCGAGGCAGATGCTCTCGGCCTGCGCGGGCTCCTTGAGGAGCCGGTACCGCTCCGCCTTCTCGAGCGCCTTGGGGATCGCCTCCTGGGTGAGCGGCTTGAGCTCGAAGATCACGCCCGCACCCCTCGTGCTACGGGATGGTCCACAAGAGGTAGGCGGCCATGACGGTGCCCGCGAGCGCGGTTCCATAGCAGAAGACGACGATGAGCGCGGTCAGGTGTTTGACTTGAAGGCCGTCGTAGAGCGTGTAGCGAAAGCGATGGGCCCAGTGAAAGAGAGGCAGCGAGACGAAGACGAAGAGGTAGAGTCGCGCCACCGGGTTCCTGACCAGGCCGAGGACCGACTCGTAGCTCGGGGCGTTCACCCATCCGAGCGGAACGGCCAGCCCGGTCAACAAGACGTGGATGGGGAAGAGGAGCGCGGCCACCGTTCCACCGGCGCTGAACAGGAGCCACAGAAACGGCGTGATCGACCGCGGCATCTATCGCCCTCGCAGCATGATCCAGGCCACGGCCCCGGAGAGAACCAGCCAGGCCGCGTAGTTCAGGCCGACGACGACCCAGTCGGGCACGCGCTTGCCCGAGAGCCGCACCACCACGGCCTTGGGCGCCAGGTTGAACCACGTGATGGAGTGGAAGAGGACGAAGAGAAACGCGACGGCATGGAGCGCGACGAAGAGAGGCGTCCTCAGGCAGGCGAGGAATCGCGCGTACGCGTCCGGGCCCTGCGCGAGCGTCCGGAGCTGCCAGAGTGTGACACCGGCGAAGAACGCCACGAAGACACTGGTGAGCTCGCGCAGCACGAAGCCGGCGTAGGCGCGATTCTGCAGCCACCACCAGACCGAGACGCGGCGACGATACCACCGCGGATGGTACGGAGTGTAGTGGGCCTCGGCGCTCATCGCGCGCCCCGGGGGAGGAGGAGCGATTTGAGCCAGTGGATGGCTCCCGTGAGCTTGTACTGTTGGATGGCGCCTGCGGGATCGACGTGCTTGGGGCACACCTTCGTGCACTCCCCGACGAAGGTGCACTGCCAGATGCCGTCGTGCTCGGAGAGGATCTCGAGCCGCTCCGGCGCCCCCTCGTCCCGCGAGTCCATGTTGTAGCGTTGGGCCAGGGCGATGGCCGCCGGACCGATGAAGCTGGGTTCGAGCCCATAGATGGGACACGCCGAGTAGCAGAGCATGCAGTTGATGCACATGCTGAACTGCTTGTAGGCGTCGAGCTGGTCGGGCGTCTGGAGGTACTCGCCCTCCGCGAGCGGCCGCTCGTCGTGTCGGATGATCCAGGGCTTCACCTTCTTGAGCTTGCGCATGAAGTCGCTCATGTCCACGACCAGGTCGCGCACGACCGGGAAGTAGTCCAGCGGCTCCACGCGGATCGGGCCGGGCAAGGAGTCCGACAGAAACGACGCACACGTGAGCTTCGGCGAGCCGTTCACCTTCACCCCGCAGCTGCCGCAGACACCCATCCGGCAGGACCACCTGAACGAGAGGGAGCCGTCCAGCGTGTCCTTGATGTAGTTGAGGGCGTCGAGGACCACCCAGTCCTTGCGATAGGGGACCTCGTAGGTCGCGAGCGTGGGCTCGGACTCCTGCTCCGGTCGGTAGCGCGTCACCATCAGCGTGACAGCCGGTTCCATCGTCTCTACCTTCCGTAGACGCGCTTGCCCGGCGGCCAGCGGGTGATGGTGACCGGCAGGTACTCGACCCGGGGGCGGCCGTCCGCTCCGCGATAGGCCAGGGAGTGCGCCAGGAACTCCGTGTCGTCGCGCGCGGGGAAATCCGTGCGTTGGTGAGAGCCACGCGACTCCCGGCGTCGCAGCGCGGACTGCACGATCGCCTCGGCAACATCCAGCATGTAGGAGAGCTCGAGGGCCGCGGTCAACTCCGTGTTGAACGTGTAGCTGTGGTCGGCGAGCGCGAGATCACCGAATCGCTCCTGGAGGCTTTGAAGCTTTTCCGCCGCCTTCTCGAGCGTGGCGCCCGTCCGATAGATGCCCGCGCTCTCCTCCATGGTCTCGTGCATCTCGGCCCGCAGCGTGGCGATCCGTTCGTGCCCGCCCGTCTTGCGCCGGAATTTCTCCTCGAGACGCCGCCCTTCGTCGTCGGCCTGCGCGAGCACGGGCGGGCCCGGTTCCCGCTGCGCGGCGGCGAAGGCGGCGGCCGCCTCGCCGGCCCGCGCCCCGAAGACGAGGCACTCGGTCAGGGAGTTCGAGCCGAGCCGGTTCGCGCCGTTGATGCTCACGCACGCGGCCTCGCCGGCCGCGTAGAGCCCCGGCAGCGGCGTGGCGCCGTGGATGTCGGTCGAGACGCCGCCCATCATGTAGTGGACGACGGGGCGGACGGGAATCATCTCCTTGACCGGATCGATGTTCTGGTACTTGAGGCACAGCTCCCGGACGAAGGGGAGCTTCGTGTCGATCACCTCTGCTCCCAGGTGGCGGAGGTCCAGGTGAACGTAATGGCCGTACGGGCCTTCGAGCGTGCGCCCCTTCTCCTGCTCCTTGACGAACGCCTGCGAGAGCCGATCGCGAGGGCCGAGCTCCATGGAGCGCAGCACCGGCTTGGGCTCGGGCTTTCCGAGGTCGTAGTCCTGAAGGAAGCGGTAGCCGTCCTTGTTGAGGAGCCAGCCTCCTTCGGCGCGGGCGGCCTCGGTGATCAGGATCCCGGTGAAGGGCAAGCCGGTGGGATGGTACTGGACGAACTCCATGTCTTTGAGCGGCGCCCCCGCGCGATACGCGAGGGCCATGCCGTCGCCGTTCTTGATGTTGGCGTTGGTCGTGAAGGGAAAGACCTTGCCGCAGCCGCCCGTGCAGAGGATGACGGCCTTGGCCGTGATGACCTGGATCTTCCCGGTGGCGAGCTCGGTGGCCACAACTCCCTGGCAGCGCCCCGCGTCCACCAGAAGCTTCGTGACGAACCACTCGTCGTACCGCTCGATCGCGTCGTACTTCAGCGTGGTCTGGAAGAGCGTGTGCAGCATGTGAAAGCCGGTCTTGTCCGCGGCGAACCAGGTCCGCTCGATCTTCATGCCGCCGAAGGGACGCACGGCGATGTGGCCGTCCGGCTCCCGGCTCCAGGGACAGCCCCAGTGCTCCAGGCGCAGCATCTCCTCGGGGGCCTCCCGAACGAACGCCTCGACCGCGTCCTGGTCGGAGAGCCAGTCGCCGCCGGAGATGGTGTCGTAGGCGTGCGCGTCCAGGCTATCCCCGGCCTTGATCACCGCGGCGGCGCCGCCCTCCGCCGACACCGTGTGGCTTCGCATGGGATAGACTTTGGAGATCACCGCGACGCGGAGCTTCGGATGCGTCTCGGCGACGGCGATGACGGCGCGCAGGCCAGCTCCCCCGCCGCCCACCACGAGCACGTCGCAGGCGAAGCGATCCATGGGTCAAATGGACACTACGCCGCCAGCCCCACTGCCGTCAAGGCGTGGGCTGCGTGGCGTTAGAGGCGGACGGCGTCAGACGCACCGTTAACCGGCGCGCCGCTCGCGGCGCGTCCGTGTTGAACGGGTAGTTGGGCGGATGGAGGACTTGCGATCGCGAAGCAGCCCTCGGAGTGCCTTGTTGACGGCGCGATCGTTTGGAAATGCCTTTGCGACCTGGGGATCGAGAACGACTACATTCGTGGCTGCGATGATGCGCTGTGCGTACTTGCCGCGGACCAACGCCTCAAAATCGGAGCGCTTGTACTCGGGCCGCAGCTCGTCAGCCTGTTTCCGGCTACCCTTCTTCATAGATCTTCCTCTCGCCTGGTGTCACCGGACGTGCACTGATGATTCGGATTGTATCGTCACGGTCGGTGTGAGCGACAGCCAGAAGACGGCCGGCGGTCGAGATGCCGAAGGTGACGAACCGCTCTTCGCCGAATGAATTCCTGGAATGAGACGCCATGCTTGGCAAGATTCTCGGCCGCCTTGGCTGGATCCCACTCGAAGTGCAATCACGACCCCCTCTCTTGGTCCGCCGCCCAACGGCCACGTTGAGCGGCCGGGGGGAGCGAACGCGAGCCCGCGGTCCGATCCAACGTGAGATTCGCCGCCGAAGCTGTCCAAGATTTCTCAATCACAGTAGCTCCGACGGGGCGTTCGTATCGAGGAGATAGGTCACAGCCCCACCGGGCGCGGACGGCGGCGAGCGCGCGCGAAGTCCTTGTCGGTCCCGACGGTAGGCATCCGCAGAAGCCATTCCCTGAAGCTCGTCCTGCCGCGTCTTGGACGGAGCGCCGCACGCAGGATCTCCCTGTGCTCGGCCTCCATGGCCCTGCCGCTTCCCTTCATGCTATCAATGATCGCATTATGGGGCAGCGCGGGGCGTCCGATCGGACGGGGACGCCGCGTTCCGGGCCCCTCCTCCTCTGAACGTCGCGCCGAGCAGGTCGCGGTTCAGTCGCGCGATGAAGGCGAGGTCGATCTCCTTGGGGCACACGGCTTCGCACTCGCCCGCGTTCGTGCAGCTCCCGAACATCTCCCGGTCCATCGCGGCCACCATGTTACGCGCGCGTGCGGAGCGCTCGGGCTGCCCCTGCGGCAGGAGCCCGAGGTGCGACACCTTCGCGGCGGTGAACAGCATGGCGGCGGCGTTCGGGCACGCGGCGACGCAGGCGCCGCAGCCGATGCACGTCGCCGCGTCGAAGGCGAGGTCCGCGTCTTCTTTGCGGACCAGGATGGCGTTGGCGTCGGGCGCCGAGCCCGTCGGCGCGCTGATGAAGCCGCCCGCCTGGACGATCCGGTCAAAGGCGCTCCGGTCGACGATCAGATCCTTGATGACCGGGAACGCTCTGGCGCGCCAGGGCTCGAGCGTCAGGCGATCACCGTCCCGGAAGCTCCGCATGTGGAGCTGGCAGACGGTGGTGGCGCGCTTGGGTCCGTGCGCGACGCCGTTGATCATGAAGCCACACGCGCCGCAGATACCCTCGCGGCAGTCGTGCTCGAACGCGATCGGCGGTTCGCCGCGATCGATCAGCTCCTCGTTGACGACGTCGAGCATCTCGAGAAAGGACATGTCCGGGCTGATGTTCTTCGCCTCGTAGGTGACCAAGCGGCCGCGGGCGCTCGCGCTCTTCTGGCGCCACACCCTGAGCGTCAGGTTCATCTGTAGCTTCGCTGGCTCAGGTGGACGTATTCGAAGTGCAAGGGCTCCCGGTGGAGGTTCGGCTCGGCCAGCCGGTCCGTGTACTCCCAGGCCGCCACGTGGGCGAAGTGCTCGTCGTCGCGCAGCGCCTCTCCGTCCGGGGTCTGGCGCTCCTCGCGGAAGTGGCTGCCGCACGATTCCGTGCGATGGAGCGCGTCGATGCACATGAGCTCGCCCAACTCGAGGAAGTCTGCCACCCGACCGGCCTTCTCGAGCGACTGGTTGAGCTCCTCGTTCCGCTCGAGCACGCGTACGTTCGCCCAGAACTCGGCGCGCAGCTCGGGGATCTTCCGGAGCGCGTGGCGGAGCCCGGCCTCGTTGCGCGCCATGCCGCAGTAGTCCCACATGAGATGCCCGAGCTCCCGGTGAAACGAGTCGACCGTGCGCGTGCCGTTGATAGCGAGGAGTCGTCTCACGCGCTCGGCCACCTCGACCTCGGCCGCCCGGAACGCCGGATGGCCGGCGTCCAGCGTGTCCGCCCTGATGCGCGCCAGGTAATCGGCGAGCGTGCAGGGCAGGATGAAGTAGCCGTCGGCCAGCCCCTGCATCAAGGCACTCGCGCCGAGGCGGTTCGCGCCGTGGTCGGAGAAGTTCGCCTCCCCGGCGACGAACAGCCCGGCAATGGTCGACATCAGGTTGTAATCGACCCACAGACCGCCCATCGTGTAGTGGACGGCGGGATAGATCCGCATCGGGACCCGGTACGCGTTCTCCCCGGTGATGCGCTCGTACATGTCGAAGAGGTTGCCGTACTTTTCGCGGATCGCCGGCTCGCCGAGACGCGCGATGGCGTCGGCGAAGTCGAGGTAGACCCCGCGCCCGCCGGGGCCGACGCCGCGTTTCTCGTCGCACACTTCCTTCGCCGCGCGCGAGGCGATGTCGCGCGGCGACAGATTGCCGAAGCTCGGGTACTTCCGCTCCAGGTAGTAATCGCGCTCGCCGATCGGGATCCGGTCCGGCGGTCGCGTGTCGCCGACCTTCGTCGGCACCCACACGCGCCCGTCGTTGCGCAGCGACTCGCTCATCAGCGTGAGCTTCGACTGGTGCTCGCCGCTCATCGGGATACACGTCGGGTGGATCTGCGTGAAACACGGGTTGCCGAAGAAGGCGCCGCGTTTGTGCGCGCGCCAGATCGCCGTCGCGTTCGACGCCTTCGCGTTCGTCGAAAGGTAAAACACGTTCCCGTAGCCCCCGGTGGCGAGGACCACGGCGTCGCCGACGTGCGACTCCACGGCGCCGGTGACGAGGTTGCGCGTCACGATGCCACGCGCGCGCCCGTCGACGACGACGAGGTCGAGCATCTCCGCGCGCGTGTGCATGGTCACGGTACCGAGGCCGACCTGGCGCTCCAGCGCCTGATACGCTCCGAGCAACAGCTGTTGCCCCGTCTGGCCCCTGGCGTAGAAGGTGCGGGAGACCTGCGCGCCGCCGAAGGAGCGGGTGTCGAGGAGCCCGCCGTACTCGCGGGCAAAGGGGACCCCCTGGGCGACGCACTGGTCGATGATGTTCAGGCTGAGCTCGGCCAAGCGGTAGACGTTGGCCTCGCGCGCGCGAAAGTCGCCACCCTTCACCGTGTCGTAGAAAAGCCGAAACACGCTGTCGCCGTCGTTCCGGTAGTTCTTCGCCGCGTTGATGCCACCCTGGGCCGCGATCGAGTGCGCGCGGCGCGGGCTGTCGTGATAGGAGAAGCACTCGACCTTGTAGCCCAGCTCGCCGAGCGATGCCGCCGCCGCCGCGCCGGCGAGGCCCGAGCCCACGACCAGCACGGTGTAGCGGCGCCGGTTGGCCGGGCTGACCAGCTTCATGTCGAAGCAGTGCCGCTCCCACTTCTGCTCGATCGGGCCCGGCGGGATCTTCGCGTCGAGCCTGCCGTCGACGAGGCTCGCGCTCGTCGCGCCGACGGTCATCGCACCACACCCGTGAGCACGGCGACGGGGACCGAGACGTTGCCGAGCACGACCGCCAGCGACGACACGGTCGCGAGCACTCGGTAGACACGATCGGTCCTCGCGGTGTTCAGGCCGAGCGTTTGAAACACGCTCCACACGCCATGGTAGATGTGAAGCCCGAGCGCGATCATCGCCGCGATATAGAAGGCCGACACGTACCATATGGCGAACCCGATCACGACGTTGCGGTAGACCGACATCGGCTTGTACTGCCCGGGCGCGAAGCCGACCGCTCCGAAGGTGAGGTGGAGGAGGTGGTAGATCACGAAGAGCGTGATGATCAGGCCGCCCCAGCGCATCGTCCGCGACGCGTACGTCGAGCCGATCGCCTCCTTCCGCTCATAGCTCACGGGCCGCGCGACATAGCTCATCCGGGTCAGCTGGACGGCGGCGACGATGTGGAGCACGGTCGCCGTGAGTAAGATGAGGCGGGCCAGCCAGAGAACCTGCGCGTGACCGACCGCAGGGCTGCCGATCTCTCGCAACCAGGCGGCGTAGGCATTGAACTTCGCCTCGCCCTGGAAGACCTTGAGGTTCCCCAGCATGTGACCGATGACGAAACCGACCAGGATCAGGCCGGTGACCGCCATCACCGCCTTCTTCCCGATCGAGGTGGACCAGAGGGTCATCGCTCCGCTCGCGCTGATCAGCGCGTCGCGATTATGCGTCCTCCCGTGCGTACGCCTTCATCCCGTCCTGGTAGAGGTCGCCGCCGTAGGAGTCGTTGATCACCATCACCGGGAAGTTTTCCACCTCCAGGCGACGGATGGCCTCCGTCCCCAGGTCCGCGTAGGCGACGATCTCGAGCTTCTTCACGAAGCGCGAGAGCACCGCGCCCGCGCCGCCGATCGCGCCGAAGTACACGGCTTTGTACAGCTTGAGGGCCTCCTTGACCGCCTCGGAGCGCGCGCCCTTGCCGATCGTGCCCTTGAGCCCGAGCTTGAGGAGCGCGGGCGTGAACTTGTCCATCCGCCCGCCGGTGGTCGGCCCGATCGAGCCCACGATGTCGCCCGGGCGCGCCGGCGATGGGCCCGTGTAGTAGATGATCTGGCCGTGCACCTCGATCGGGAGCTTCTCGCCACGCTCGATCAGCGGAAAGAGGCGCCCGTGAGCGGCGTCGCGCGCCGTGTAGAGGACGCCCGTGATCCGCACGCGATCGCCGGCCCTCAGTGACACGACGTCGGCGTCGCTGAGCGGGGTCCCGACCTCCTTGATCCCGTCGGGCGCCGTCGTCACGCTCACAGCGCCGCCTCTTTGTGCCAACGGTCCCAGGTCACAGCGTCACGTCCTTGTGGCGATGCGCGTGGCATTCGATGGTCACGGCCACCGGGAGCGACGTGATGTGACAGGGATAGGTCAGGATGTGGACGCCGAACGCGGTCGTGTCGCCGCCGTACCCTTGGGGGCCGATCCCGAGGCGATTCGCGCGGTCGAGCAACTCCTTCTCGAGCGCATCGAGCTGCGGGTCGGGGTTCGGCGAGCCGAGCTCGCGGAACAGCGCTTTCTTCGAGAGGATCGCCGCCTTCTCGAAGGTCCCGCCGATGCCGACGCCCAGGATGAGCGGCGGGCACGCGTCCGGCCCAGCCGTCTTGACGCACTCGATGATCCACTCTTTCACGCCGGCCAGACCCTCGGCGGGCGTGAGCATCTTGTACTTCGACCGGTTCTCGCAGCCGCCGCCCTTGGCCATGACCATGATCCCGAGTGTCGCGCCCGGGACGATGTCGACGTGGATGACGGCGGGAGTGTTGTCCCCGGTATTCACGCGATCGAAGGGCGAGCGGACGATCGACGCGCGGAGGTAGCCCTCTTTGTAGCCCTGCCTCACGCCCTCATTGAGGGCGTCGTACAGGCCGCCCCCGGTGACGTGCACGTCCTGGCCCAGCTCGACGAAGCAGACGACGAAGCCCGTGTCCTGGCAGTACGGGATGAGCTTGGTCCGCGCCATCTCCGCGTTGTCCTTCAGGATCTGGAGCACCTGCTTGCCCGCGGGCGAGCGCTCGCGCTGGAGCGCTCGGTCGAAGGCGCGGAGCATGTCCGGCTCGAGCTCGAGGTTCGCCTCCATGCAGAGCTTCTTGACCGCGTCGGTGATCGCGCTGACGTGGATCTCGCGCATGCCCTTACTTCTTTTTTTTCTGCTGGGCGCCCATGGTCGCCAGGAAGTCCTTCTGACGACGGCCGATCTCCTCGGGCGTGAGGTCTTCCTTGTGGGTCGCCAGCGTCCACTGGTGGCCGGAGGGATCCGCGATCTGCGCGATGCGGTCGCCCCAGAACATATCGGTCACCGGCTGCACCGCCTTGGCCCCCGCGTCGAGCGCCCGCTTGAAGGCCGTGTCGACGTTGGGCACGTAGAGGTACAGGCTGGCCGTCTGGAGCCCGGCCGCCTGGGGCGCGCGCAAGGTCGGCTTGTCGGGCGGCTCCTCCCCCAGCATGACGATCGAGTCGCCGATCTTGACCTCGGCGTGCATGATCCGCCCGCCCGGCCCGGGCATGCGCATGATCTCCTGCGCGCCCAGTCCCCGCTTGTAGAACTCGATCGCCTTGCCGGCATCGCTCACGATCAGGTAGGGCGTGACGGCATGATAGCCCTCGGGAACCGGCTTCACCATGATGCGTCTCCTCCGTTAGAGCTTCAGCTTGTCGACGAGCTCGCGCACGGCCGCGGCGGACTTCTGGAACGCCGCCTGCTCCTCGGGCGTGAGCTTGATCTCGATCACCTGCTCGACGCCGTTCCTGCCAAGCTTCACCGGCACACCGACGTAGAGCCCCCGCACGCCGTACTGGCCGTCGAGGTAGGCGGCGCAGGGCAGGATCTTCTTCTTGTCCTTGACGATCGCTTCCACCATCTCGACGGTCGACGCCGCCGGCGCATAGTACGCGCTGCCGGTCTTCAGGAGCCCCACGATCTCGGCGCCGCCATCCCGGGTGCGCTTGACGAGCGCCTCGATACGGTCGGGCGCGAGCAGCTCCGTGACGGGGATGCCGGCGACCGTCGAGTAGCGTGGCAGCACCACCATCGTGTCGCCGTGGCCGCCCAGGACGAACGCGGTGACGTTCTCGACCGACACGTTGAGCTCGCGCGCGACGAAGGTCCTGAAGCGCGCGGAGTCGAGGATCCCCGCCATCCCGATGACCCGGTGGGGCGCGAAGCGCGACTTCTTCCACGCGAGCTGGACCATCGCGTCGAGCGGGTTCGTCACGAGGATCAGGATCGCGCTCTTCGAGCGCGCCACGACCTGGTCGACGACGCCCCCGACGATCTCGGCGTTCTTGAACAGGAGGTCGTCGCGCGTCATGCCCGGCTTGCGCGCCATACCGGCGGTGATGATGACGATGTCGGAGTTCGCCGTTTCATCGTATCCGTTCGATCCGATCAGGGTCGAGTCATACCGGTGAATGGGTCCGGCCTGAGCCAGATCGAGCGCCTTGCCCTGGGGGAGGCCCTCGATCACGTCGACCAGCACCACATCGCCCAATTCCTTCTCGACGACGTACTGGGCGACAGAGGCGCCGACGTTGCCGGCACCGACGACGCTGATCTTGGGGCGGCGATTGATGACGCTCAGCGGTTCCGCTCTCCCGACTTGCATGCGTGCTCCCTTACGGCTTCGCCATGGTCTGGATGATGGCCGTCCCGAACTCCGAGCACTTCACCTCCCTCGCGCCCTCCATGAGGCGCGCGAGGTCGTAGGTGACCACCTTGGACTGGATCGTCTTCTCCAGCCCGGCGACGATCCGGTCCGCCGCGTCGGTCCATCCCAGGTAGCGCAGCATCATCTCGCCCGAGAGGATGACCGAGCCCGGGTTGACCTTGTCCTGACCCGCGTATTTGGGTGCGGTGCCGTGCGTCGCCTCGAACAGCGCGTGCCCGGTCTCGTAGTTGATGTTCGCGCCGGGCGCGATGCCGATCCCGCCCACCTGCGCCGCCAAGGCGTCCGACACGAGATCGCCCGTGAGGTTGGGGGCCGCGATGACGTCGAACTCGTCGGGCCGGGTGAGGATCTGCTGGAGGAAGGCGTCGGTGATCGCGTCCTTGATGAGGATCCTGCCCGCCGGGGGCCGGCCCCCGCTCTCGTCCCACGACACGGTCCGGTCGCCGAACTCGCGCTTGGCCAGCGCGTAGCCCCACTTCATGAACATCCCTTCCGTGTACTTCTGGATGTTCCCCTTGTGGACGAGCGTCACGCTCTTGCGGCTGTTCTCGATGGCGTAGCGGATGGCCGCGCGGATGAGCCGTTCGGAGCCCTCCTTCGACACCGGCTTGATGCCGATCGAGGAGGTGTTGGGGAAGCGGATGTTGGCGACCTTCATCTCCTTCCGGAGGAAGTCCACCACCTTCCGGCACTCGGGCGTCCCCTGCGCCCACTCGATGCCGGCGTAGATGTCCTCGGTGTTCTCGCGGAAGATCACCATGTCGACCTTGTCCGGCCGCTTCACCGGCGACGGGACACCCTTGAAGTACTTCACCGGCCTGAGGCAGACGTAGAGGTCCAGCACCTGGCGGAGCGTGACGTTCAGCGAGCGGAACCCCTCGCCCACCGGCGTCGTGAGCGGCCCCTTGATGGCAACCAGGTACTCGCGGATGACGTCGAGCGTCTCGTCGGGGAGGAGGTTGGGCGGGCAGTCTCGGCCGTAGACGACCTGGGCTTTCTCGCCCGCGTACACCTCCGCCCACGCGATCTTCTTCTTCCCCTGGTAGGCCTGCTCGACGGCCGCGTCCAGCACGCGCACGGCGGCGCGCCAGATGTCGGGACCGGTGCCGTCGCCCTCGATGAACGCGACGATTGGGGTGTCCGGGACCCGGAGCTTCCCGTGGTCGATCGTGACCTTGTCGCCCCGCGGAATCTTGACCTTCCCCGCCATTACTTCCCGTCCCCCTGCGCCGCGTTCAGCGCCGACCCGGCCTTGAACCACGCGATGTGCTCGTCGGTCGCGCTGTGAAGCGCCTCGATCGCGATGGTGCGCCCATCCCTCTTCTTGATCGTCACCGTCACGGGCTTCCCCGGCGCCAGGGCCGCGAGACCGGTCACGCTCACGCGGTCGCCCTGCTCGAACTTGTCGTAGTCGCGTGGGTCCTTGAACGTGAGCGGCAGGATGCCCTGCTTCTTCAGATTCGTCTCGTGGATGCGGGCGAAGCTCTTGGTGAGCACGACCGCACACCCGAGATACCGAGGAGACATGGCTGCGTGTTCGCGGCTCGAGCCTTCGCCGTAATTCTCGTCGCCGATCACCACCCACCGCACCCCCTTCGCCTTCAGGTCGCGGGCGATCCTGGTGAACGGCTGGGGCTCGCCGCCGGTCAGCGGGTTCACCCCCTTGCCCGCCTCGCCCGTGAAGGCGTTGACGGCGCCGAGGAACATGTTGTCGCTGATCTTGTCGAGGTGGCCGCGGTAGCGGAGCCACGGGCCGGCCGGCGAGATGTGGTCGGTCGTCGTCTTGCCCTTGGTCTTCACGAGGATCGGCAGGTCGACGAAGTCCCTCCCGTCCCACCTGGGAAACGGCGCCAGGAGCTGGAGCCGATCGCTGTCGGGCTTCACGATCACCTGGACCGAATCCGGCTCGTCCGCCGGCGCCTCGAAGCCCTCCTCGCCACGCGCGAAGCCGTCGCGCGGCAGCTCCTCGGCCTCGGGCGCCGTGAACCGGAAGGGCCGGCCGTCGGGGCCCGGGAGGGTGCCGTGGACGGGATCGAACTCGAGCGTGCCCGCGAAGGCGAGCGCGGTCACGATCTCGGGACTCGTCAAGAACGAGAGGGTCGCGGCGCTGCCGTCGTTCCGGCCGGGGAAGTTCCGGTTGAACGACGACACGATCGTGTTCGTCTCGTCGGCGCGGACGTCGCGGCGCTTCCACTGACCGATGCAGGGGCCGCACGCGTTCGCGAGCACCGTGCCGCCGATCTTCGCGAACGTGTCCACCATCCCGTCGCGCTTGATCGTCTGGTAGATCCGCTCCGAGCCTGGCGTGATCAGGAACGGGATCTTCGCCCTGAGCCCCGCCTTGATCCCCTGCGTCGCGATGTGCGCGGCGCGCCGCATGTCCTCGTAGGACGAGTTCGTGCACGAGCCGATGAGCGTGTTGGTGATCCTGGCGGGCCAGCCGTTCGCCTTCACCTCGCCGGCGAGCTTCGAGATGGGGCGGCCCAGGTCCGGCGAGTGCGGGCCGACGATGTGCGGCTCGAGCTCGTCCAGATCGATCTCGACGAGCTCGTCGTAGAACCGCGTCGGGTCCGCCACGACCTCGCGGTCGGGCACGAGGCGGTCGCGCGCCTCCTCCGCGAGCTTCGCGAGGTCGCCGCGCTCGGTGGCGCGCAGGTAGGTCGCCATGCGCGAGTCGAAGGGAAAGACCGACGTCGTCGCGCCAAGCTCGGCGCCCATGTTGCAGATCGTCCCCTTGCCGGTCGCGCTGATGGACTCGGCGCCGGGGCCGAAGTACTCGATGATCTTGTTGGTGCCGCCCTTGACGGTCAGGAGCGTGCAGAGGTACGTGATGATGTCCTTCGGCGATGTCCATCCCTGGAGCTTACCCGTGAGGTGGACGCCGATCAGCTTCGGGTGGAGGACTTCCCACGGGAGCCCCGCCATCACCTCGCCGCAGTCGGCGCCCCCCACCCCGATGGCGAGCATCCCGAGGCCGCCGCCGTTCGGCGTGTGGGAGTCGGCTCCGATCATGAGCCCGCCGGGGAACGCGTAGTTCTCGAGGACGACCTGGTGGACGATCCCGGAGCCAGGCTTCCAGAACCCGATCCCGTACTTCTTCGACGCCGAGCGGAGGAAGTTGTAGACTTCCTCGTTCTCCTTGATCGCGCGGGCGAGGTCGTCGGCGCTGCCGCTCTCGGCGCGAATCAGGTGGTCGCAGTGAATCGTCGAGGGCACCGCCACGCGCTTGCGCCCCGAATGCATGAACTGCAAGAGCGCCATCTGCCCCGTGACATCCTGCATCGAGACGCGATCCACGCGCAGTCGCAGAATGGCCTTGCCGCGCTCCCAGGTCTGACGATCGAAGTCCCAGCAGTGGGCGACGAGGATCTTCTCGGTGAGGGTCAGCGGGCGACCGAACGTTCGGCGAGCCTGGGCGATGCGGTCGGGCATGGAGGCATACAGGGCTCTCATCTGCTGGGCGGACATCGCTGCCTCCCTCTCATTCTCTTCGTAGGCAGACGTTCGCCTCCCTCAGTCTGCAGGAAGGCGATTCCAAGAGACAAATCAATCTAACGCGGCGCGCCGACAGCGTCAAGGACGGCGCCGAACGATCTTGATCCCGATTCGTACGTTCACCGATCGGAGGGTAACCCTCACTTATGAGTTCCTGCGCAACGGAAGGAGGCGGGGCGCCTCACCGGCGCCCCGCCCGCTGTACGTACTAGTCGTCGTCGCGGAACCCGGCGATCTTCGCGGCGTCACCCGTCAACCGGAGGACGTGCAACCCGGTGTTCGCGCGGTCGACGATGTAGACATAACCGCGGTCGTCGGTCGCGACGTTGTTCGTCTGGATCACGATCTTGCACGTGGCGGCAATGGTGTTGTCCTTGCACCGAAAGTCGGTGTTGCTCGTGGCCTTGGGGATAAAGAAGGCCACCTCCTGCGGGTTGTTGGGGTCGCGGACGTCGACAGCCCGCACACCCGCGTTGAAGTACGAGACGAACACGATCTTCTGGTAGAACGGCGGCCCGAACTCCTCATTGGTGGCGTGAGGACCGAAGCGGCCACCCTTGCTGCAGAAGTTGCCCCCCGACTCCGGCACCTGGAAGTTCGCCGTCGGGTGTGGCCTCGCCTCGGTGGTGGCGTCCACCATGAACGTCAGGTGGCGGCCTTCCGTGCATTCGTGGTTCGTCTCCTCCGATACGACGACGACGAAGTCGCGGACCTTGTCGGCCTCGTTAGGTTCCCAGTCGGGGATCGAAATCTTGCCGATAGGGAAGCTGGTATGCCCGCCCCAGTTCGGGCTCATGACCCAGCGCCCGACTTCCGCGGTCGTGAAGTCGTTCGCAGGGGTTGAGAGGAGCAGGCTACGGTCGACGATCTGCATCGCGCCGTTGGACTCGGTCCCGTACGCGAAGTAGACGCGGTTACCGGTAGCGCCCGTCAAAGAGATGGGGCCGCCGGCAGGGCCCGTCGAAATCGGTCCGTGGATGGAGGGCACGGCAGGCGGCGCTTGCTGGTTGAAGGGGAATGGAATCACGCTGCCCGGCTGTTGGCCGTCGAGGGCCCAGTCGCGGATGAAGACGGGGTTCGCCGGATCGGCGAGGTTGAAGATCATGATGTGGTTGCCCGGCCTCCACCCCGCCGCCGTGTCGGCGCTGCGGCGGCCAACAATGTAGGCGATGCCCGTGTCACATTCCCACCAGTTTTTGTGGGTCCCAGTGAGATTCCCGATGACGGGGTTGTTTCCGGAGACGGTGCGGACAGGCAGTGGTTTGCTCGGGTCCGTCACGTCCCAGACCTCGTGCGCAGAGTTGGCGAACCCGCGCAGCATGTACACCTTGTTGTCGCGGATCGGTAGCGTGCTGCCGTCGCACACGCGGACGAACTGGGCGCCGCCATTGGTCGGGGTCGCAGGGGGCGTCACGGGTGTGCCGACCGGGATGTGGACAAGGAACTTCGGGCGTCGGGGATCAGAGACGTCGAGGATCGAGGTGCCGTTCGGCTCGTTCTTACCGGTGATTCGATTGAACGACGGCAGCTGTTGTCCGGTCACCGGGTTGGTCCCCAACGCGTGATGGCCGACGAAAAGGATCCACCGGTTGTTCGAGTAGCGATGGACGGTCGGCTGGTAGGAGGAGCGCGCCTGGAGGTCGTTGGTGCCGACGCGTTTCATGTCGTGGTGCTCACGCCCACGCCCGTCGTCGTCGTCACGTGCGTTGGCGCGGTTGGTCCCCACGAACAGCAGCCCGAGTGGAAGGATGATCGAGAAAAGGCCGAGGAGCGATCGCTTCATTCAACATCTCCTTCTCTGTTGAGGACCTGCCGTTAGGATGAAGCCGGGATTTCCGATACGGACCATGTTCGCCCGGGCTTGCCGCCGCTGCCCCCGCCTCAGCGACACCCCGCCAGCGCCGATCCGGCTCCCCGTCTGAGTCGTCCGCCCGATCACGTCGGATGCCGCCCGAGTCGCGCGATGGGCCCGAGGATTTGCCGAAAGAGCGTCGATGTCAAGTGGCTATCGGCGAGCTGGAGGAAGACAACGGCCTTCGGGTCGCGCGCAAGCTTCGCCGCCCCGCGGAACGTGCCGCGGGTCGGATCAACGGCGGAGAAGACGGAGCGGTGCGCGCTGGCGGAGGCGAATGATCGAGCGCATGGGGGCGAGGCCCATCGGGCACACCGCGGTGCAGTTGCCCTGCCCGTGACAACGCGCGAGCGCGTCGTCCGAGAGCAGCACGCGCCAGCGCGCCTGCTGGCCTCCGTCGCGCGAGTCGAGCTCGAGCGTGAACGCACGGTTTAGCGCGGCCGGACCAGGGAAGCGGGCGTTGTGGGCGACGATCGTGCACGCGGACAGGCACATCCCGCAGCCGATGCACTCGATCGCCTGGTCGATCTCCTGGCGCTCGGGCGCGGCGCTCGACCCCTGGTCGTAGCGCGCGGCATCCGGCCTCGGCGTAAGCGCCGCGCCGACGGCGCGAAGTTTCTCGACGAACGGCGCCATGTCCACGACGAGGTCGCGGAGCAGCGGGAAGTGGTAGAGCGGCCGCACGCCGACAGGTCCGTCACCGAGCGAGGCGAGCCGAGTCCGGCACGCCCAGCGCTCGCGCCCGTTGACGACCATTGCGCACGACCCGCACATGCCCACGCGGCAGGCATAGCGAAAGGCGAGCGTCGGGTCCTGCGTGCGCTGGATATCCACCAAAGCGTCGAGCACGGTCGTGTCGGGGCCGGAGCTGACCCGATAGTCCTCGACGCGTTCGGGCGTGTCGGCGGACCAGCGGAAGACCCGGAGCGTCCTCGTCATCGGCGCTATACTACCGCCACTCGTATGTCCGTCCGCCACGACCGCCTCGAGCTCCTCGATCGCTACCTGCGCGTCCCGACGATCAGCAGCCAGGTGACGCCGGAGATGGTGGACACGGTCCGCGCCTTCTGGCGCGCCGTTGGCCTCGAGCTCGTCCCGCTCGCCCCGGAGGATGGTCGCGGCACGCCGGCGCTCTTCGGGGAGCTGCCGGGGCCTCCGGGAGCGCCGGCGCTCCTGCTCTACGGGCACTACGACGTCCAGCCGACGGGCGATCTCTCGCGCTGGCGCTGGGAGGGCGTCGAATGCCGACCGTTTGAGCCCAGCTACTTCCGCGAGGGCAAGCGCGTGGACCCGAGCGCGCTCGACGAGCGCGCGCTGGACGACGTCGTCGTGGTGGCGCGCGGGGGCGCCGACAACAAGGGTCAGCACCTCTCGAATGCCCTCGGCGCGCTGGACGCGGCGCGGGCCGGGACGGCGCAGTGGACGGTGAAGATCATTCTCGACGGCGAGGAGGAGCACGGGAGCCCGAACCTCGCGGCGATCGCGCGGGCTCACCGCGCGCGCCTCGCCGCCGACGTCCTCATCGGCTCCGACGGCCCGAAGCAGCAGAACCGACCCACCCTCGTGATGGGCGTGCGCGGCCTGCTCACCGTGGACATCGTCGCCGACAACGGCCAGGCCGTCTCGGTCCACTCGGGCAACTACGGCAACATCGTGCCGAACCCCGTGCTGCCGCTCGCCCGTCTCATCGAGGACATCGAGGCGCGCGTGCGCGACTACGCCGCCCGCCACGATCGGTTCCACCGTGAGGCGACCGAAGTCTTCGCCAAGTGGAGGGACAAGGCGGTCTGGAAGCCCTACCTCTGGCCGACCGTCAACGTCAGCCACCTCATGACCGACGGCGCCTCGCCCGAGCTCCGACGCACGATCATTCCCCGCTCGGTTCACGCCCGCCTCGACATCCGTCTGACGCCCGACACACCGCTCGCGGCGATGGTCGAGATCGTCGAGCGCGCGGCCGCCGACCACCGGACGAGGACTCGCGGAATCGCCTTCACGGTCAAGACCTCCGGGCAGCCCGCGAGCTACACCTCGCCGGCGCGCCCGGAGTTCGGCTGGCTCCTCAGGCTCCTCGAGCAGCAGGACGAGGGCGAGCCCATCGCCGTACCCATTCTCGGGGGCACGCTCCCGCTGCACGTCTTCACCGAATCCCTCGGCATCCCCGCGCTCTGGATCCCCGCGGCGAACAGCGGAAACCAGCAGCACGACGTCAACGAGCACTACGTGCTGCGCCACTTCTACCGGCAGATCGCGCTCTACGCGGCGATCGTCTCGTCGCGGCCCGCCTGAGGCGCACGCGCCGCCGATTGCCGGGCGCCGCGACGACCACCGACGCTCCTAGGAGCGCGTCGGAACAACCTCCGTCCGAGCGCCGGCTTTGCCGGCGCCACCGTTCTGGGGGTGGCTCGGAGGGGGCCGCCGAGGCCCCCTTCGATTGCTAGTACCACCGCCACGCCCACACGAGCGCGAAGATCCCCGCCGAGAGCACCAACGCCAGGACGAAGAGCGCCCCGTGCCAGCGCACCGGTAGGCCGAAGTCGAGGAGCACCGCGCGCACGCCGAGGAGCGCGTGGACGAGGACGAGCAGCAGCAGCGCCGCCTGGACGCCGCGCCTGAACGGATTGACGAGGTGGACCGCGACGACGACGAGCAGGACCACGGCCGCCGCGCGCTGGATGAGCCACGCCCACATGCCGGCCTTCGTGTCGCGCCAGCCTTCGGCGGTCGTCCACTCGCGCTTCAGGACGCGGCTCACGCTCCACCCTTGAGGCGGTTCACGGCGATCCTGCCGTTGGCGATCACGAGCCGCACGTCATCCAGCGCCTCGACCCGCTCGCCCGGGTCGCCGCCGACGGCGATGAGGTCGGCGGCGAGTCCGGGCGCGATCCGTCCCGTTTCCTCGTGAAGACCGAGGACCCGGGCGGCCACTGACGTCGCCGAGCGGAGCGCCTCGAGCGGCGACATCCCCGCCTTGACCATCAGGGCGAGCTCGGGAACGATCGAGCCGTGCGGGTTGAAGGGCGTGCCGGCGTCGGTGCCGGCCGCGATCGGGACGCCGTGGCGCATCGCCATCTGAAAGCTCTCGACATGGCGGGCGTGCACGGCTTCCGACTTCCGGACGGCGAACTCGGGGATGCCCGCCTTGACGCCGTGGTTGACGATCCGCTCCGGCGCGATCAGCGTGGCGACGAGCGCGATCCCGCCCGTGACCATCTTCGCGGCGATCGGCTCCGTGAGGAAGATCCCGTGCTCGATCGAGCCGATCCCCGCGTCGACGCACGCCGCAATCCCGTCCGTCGCCTGGGCGTGCGCCGCGGTGCGCCGGCCCGCCTTGCGCGCCTCCTCGATGGCCGCCCGGATCTCCTCCGGCGTGAGCTGTGACGAGCCCGGCTCCACGCCCGGCGTCATCACGCCGCCCGTCGCGAAGAGCTTGATCACGTCGGCGCCGACCTTGAGCTGCTCCCGCACAGCCTTTCGCACGTCGTCGGGTCCGTCGGCCTCGCGGCCGAAGCGCCAGCCGTGGCCGCCCGTCATGCAGATGCCCTTGGCCGCTGCCAGGACGCGGGGTCCCGGGATCAACCGGGCGCGGATGGCGTCGCGCACCGCGAGCGCGATTCCGTCTACTCCGCCGAGGTCGCGCACTGTCGTGACGCCGGCCTCGACCGTCTGCTTCGCGCGGAGGACTGCCTTGATCGCCCGGAGCGCGGGCGGGTCCTCGAGCAGCACACGGGCCGGATCGGCCTCGCCGCCGAGGCAGAGGTGGACGTGACAGTTGATGAGCCCCGGAAGGAGCGTGAGGCCCTCGAGATCCAACACCGCCGCGTCGGTCGGGTGGCGGCCGCTGGGAACGACCGCCTTGATCTGGGCCTCTTCGATCACCAGCGCGTGCTCCCGCACCGGCTCGGCGCCGGCGCCGTAGATGCGCGTCGCCCTCGTCAGGATCAGTCGGTCCACGCCTCTCCCCCTGATCTCCCGCTCGACCCGGGCGGAGTCGGGAACCAGTCCCCGATTTCTACCGTTGATTGACGGATAGGACAAGATGTAGTTGAAGGTAAACTTCCTGCAAGGAGAGAGGCATGCTCACCCGATCTCTCGCACTCCGCGCGACCGTTGTCGGAGCGCTCGCCGGCCTGTTGTTCTCGGCGCCGGCGCACGCCCTCGAAGTCGGCCAGAAGGCGCCGGACTTCGCGCTTCCCGGGCCCGACGGCAAGCCGGTCAAGCTCGCCGACCTGACCGCGAAGGGCCCGGTCGTCATCTACACGTTCGTCCAGGCCTTCACCGGAACCTGAACGAAGGAGATGCTGGGCTTCGACGCGGCCCTGCCGCAGTTCGAAGCCCTGGGCGCCCAGGTCGTGGGCGTCAGCGCCGACCGTTTCGAAACCATCGCCGCATGGCAGAAGGCCAACCCGATCCGCTACCTCCTGCTCTCTGACTTCCGCCGGCAGATGCTTCCAGGGTATGGCGCGATGGAGACCAACGAGCAGAGCCCGATCTTCCGCTACGCAAAGCGCGCCTACTTCATCATCGACAAGAACGGCGTCCTCAGGTGGCAGACCATCAAACCCAACCCGCTGGACCTCCTCGATCCCGATGAGGTCCTCAAGGCGCTGAAGGACCTCCGGGCGTGACACGTCTGCTCGCGCTCGCAAGCCTCGTCGTGGCGCTGGTCGTGCCCGGCGCTGTCGCCGCCCCACCGGACTTCGACGGTATAGGAGTCGTGCCCTACCAGCCGCCCAAGCCCGCGCCCGCCTTCGCGCTCCCCAACCTCGAGGGAAAGACGGTGCGCCTCGCCGACCTGCGCGGCAAGGTCGTGCTCGTCTTCTTCTGGGCGACCTGGTGACCGGACTGCCGGGAGGAGTTGCCTTCCGTCAGCAAGCTCTATCAGGACCTCAAGGGCAAGGGACTCGAGGTGCTGCTGATCAGCTTCAGGGAAAACCCCGCGCTGGTGAAGCGCACGGTCGCCGAGCGGGGTTACGTCGCTCCAGTCCTCCTCGATGAGAGCGGGGAGGTGACGGGAAAGCTGTACGGCGTGTGGGGACCGCCGACCGCTTACTTCGTCGATCGGACGGGACAACTGGTCGGGCGGATGGTGGGCCCTCGCGACTGGTCCACACCGGGGGCCCGGAAGTTCGTCGAGGCGCTGTTGGCCGCGAGTCCGGCCGGGCGCTGAGCGCAAGCGCGGCCCGCGTCAATCGCCGATCTCGACCATGGACGACGCCGCGACGGCGCCGTCGGGTGTGGCGCGCGTGAGCGCGACGGGCTCCTCCCACACTGCGGGAATGCCGGCGCGCTCCTGCACGCGGACCGAGAAGGGCGGCCCGGACGCCGCGGCGGGGAAGTCGCGGCGGAAGTGGGCCCCGCGGCTCTCCCGCCGCGCCAGGGCCGAGAGCGCGATGAGACGGGCCGCGGTCGTCTGGCTCTCTAGATTCAGCCAGTCCTGCCACGCGAGGTTGAACGCGGGGCCGCCCGGGACGCCCACACCCTCGAGCCGCTCGGCGATGCGCTCGATCGCATCGAGCGCCCCGGTCAGCTCACGCGCATCTCGCACCAGCCCGACCTTTTCCCACATCACCTCACGCAGCCCGCGCTGGAGGTCGTAGAGGTCGCCGGCTGCCGCGCGCCCGAGTGGCGCCGTCAGCCGACGGGCGGTGGCCTCGAGCGATGCGCTGGTGATGCGCGGCAGCGGCCGTCCGGGGGCAGCCTCGGCCATCACGTCGCCGGCGATTCCCCCGAAGACCGTGGACTCCGCCACGCCGTTGCCGCCGAGGCGGTTCGCTCCGTGGACGCCGCCCGTGTCCTCGCCGGCCGCGAAGAGCCCCTCGATCGCGGTCCGGCAGGCGGTGTCGATCACCACGCCACCCATCATGAAGTGGGTCGTCGGGCCCACCTCGACGGGCCCGCGCGCGAGGTCACGGCCGAAGTCACGGCAGCGCTTGACCATGCCGCGGAAGTTCTTCTCGACCACCTCGGCGCCGAGGTGGGAGACGTCGATCCAGACGCCGCCGTTCGGCGAGCCGCGGCCCTCCGCGACCTCGAGGAACGCGGCACGCGCCACGAGGTCGCGCGTCGAGCGCTCCATCCGCTCGGGATCGTAGCGCTCCATGAATCGCTCGCCGAGCCCGTTCTTGAGATGGCCGCCCGCCCCGCGCAGCCCTTCCTCCAGCAAGGCACCCGTCATGAGCGAGCCCGGGATCACGAGCCCCGTCGGATGGAACTGCACCATCTCCATGTCGCGGAGGGACAGGCCCGCCCGGTACGCGAGCGCGATGCCGTCGGCGGCCTTGTCGGCCGAGCACGCGATCACCCGGTACATCGTGGGCCCGCCGCCCGTCGCCAGGAGCGTGACGCGCGCGGCGACCGCGATGAAGCGCCCCGTCCGGATGTCGAGGACCAGCGCGCCCGCCGCGCGCCCCGCGCCGTCGCGCAGCAGCTCGACGGCGCGGCACTCCTCGAGCCCCGTGATGTTCGGCCGCGCCTGGGTCTGCTCGGCCAGGCGGTTCATGATCTCGATGCCGGTGAGGTCGCCCTTGTGGATCGTGCGGTCGTGGCTCTGCCCGGCGAACGGCTTCTGGTGGATGCGCCCCTCCGCCGTGCGGTCGAACAGGCAGCCGTAGCGCGACTCGAGCTCCAGCACGCGCGCCGGCGCCTGCGTCACCAGCGTCCACACCAGCTCCTGGTCATTGATCCAGCCGCCCCCGGCCAGCGTGTCGACGAGGTGCGCGTCGAGCGAGTCGGGCGCGGTCAGCACGGCGTTGTAGCCGCCCTGCACCATGCGCGTGCAGCCGGCGCGGCCGAGCAGGCCCTTGACGACGACGGTCACGCGGAGCGCGGGCGAAGCGTCG
>WNEP01000284.1_pt1 | contig 26102 bp, 20 predicted proteins | sample 5399961 | NCBI WGS metagenome assembly WNEP01 (sample SAMN13153329, study PRJNA577476) | soil metagenome | isolation source: 20 cm grassland meadow soil pre-rain plot 5 | place: USA:California | collected 2015-09-08 | reverse complement strand
CAAGCACGACCGCGACGATGAGTTCTTCTTTGTCCTCGAGGGGCACTTCATCATCGATCTCGAGGACCGCTCGGTCGATCTGCAGCGATTCGAAGGCTTCGTCGTCCCGAAAGGCGTGGCGCACCGCACGCGGGCTCCGGATCGCGCGGTCATCCTGATGGCGGAGACTTCCACGATCATCCCGACCGGCGACGCCTGAGGGCCGTATCGCCCGGAGTAGCGCGAGTGCCACGGCCGAGGGCGCTCAAGTGAACGAGTCACGCCGCGAGGATGCGCTCCAGCGCCGCCAGGGCATCCGCGCCATACCCGCCCGCGAGCCGGCGCAGCAGTGGCACATCGAGGGTCGGACCGGCGACCTTGATTACCCGGCTCGCATCATCGATATCCAGCGGGCCCCCGGCGAAGACTTTCATCGCGATGAAGTCTTCCCGTCCGATGAATCTCAGGGTCCGCCCCTGGAAGGGAACTTCGATCGTGCGGGAGAAGGCCTGCGGGTCCAGCCCGCGCAGGCCGAACAAGAGGTCGACGCGGTTCGCATAGCGATCGCTCAACCTGACTAATCCCAAAATCGGGTCAGCGGTGTCGCCGCGCGTCTGTTCCGCGGTAAGTCCCAATGCCCTGAACGCCTTCTCGAGATTCGCCGCCTGCGAAGTGCCGATCGACAAAAGCACGTCCGCGTCCATGCTTGCCCGCAGCGCGCCGTGAATGGCGGCGGCCAGAGCGCCAACCACGGCATAGTCAAGGCTGCGCGAGACGAGTAGCTCAACGACGTCGAGCAGCAGCAGCGCAGACTCGCCTGCGCGGCTCGTCCTCATGAGCCCGGCCGCTGTTCCTGCGCGCGGATCTGCTCGCCTGCCTGATACAGCTCCGCGAGCAGCCGGCAGTGCACGAGAAACGCGTTCAGGCGCTCCTCGGGGGTGAGCCGCCGCGCCGTCTCGATCAGTGCGCGGTCGGCCTCGTTGGCGCGTCTGGAGTCCATCGGGCGCAAGTGTAGCGAACGCGCGGGCGTCGCGCACCGCACGCCGCCCGACAGAGCGCCGCTCGGGCGGCGCTTCAGAACGTGCGTCCGAGGAACAGATAAAACGCCTGGTTGCCGTGATCGTCGAAGCCGCTGGCGAGATACACGGGGCCGATGAGCGTATCCAATCCGATGAACACACTGGCGTCCTTCTGGGTGCTGCCGAAGCTGCGCGTCTGCCACACGTTGCCCGCCTCGAGCGACATCCCGAGATAGGTCGGCACGTCGAGGTAGCCGGGTCCGCCGCGGCCGATCTGCCGGTAGGCGAGCACGCGGGCAATGCCGAAATCCGGTCCGAAGAGTGAATTCACCCGAAGACCCGAAAGGTTGAGGAAGCCCCCGAGCGAGAACAGCGAATTGACGTCGGTGACCCTTGACTGCAGGGTCATCCCCCCCGAGGCCGAGAACGAGAAGGTGGTCCGCCCGAGCGTGTAGGCGCCGATATAGTTGAGCGTCACCTGGTCGGAAGGCCGCTCGGCGCCCGAGACGTTGCGCTCGCCAGTCCATTGCAGGGTCGCGAGCTGGCCGCGGTGCGGGAAGTTGACGTCATCGAGCCGATCGTAGGTGAAGCGCACGAAGTAGTTGTGTGTGTTGAAGGGCGTGAGCGTGAAGTTCTGCTGCTGCAGATACTGCTGCAGATTCGGATCAGCCGTATCGCCGATCTTGAGGTGGAAGTGGCCCTGCTCGCGGAACACGCCGCTGCGGATCTCTCCCCAGTTGCCGAACTGCCGCCCGAAGTCGAGGCCGAAATCGAGCGAGTGCACACGGTACTCCGCCAGCAGGCTCTGGTTCTGCTGGATAAGGTCCAGGTCACGCGAGCTCGTTGACCCGTGCGGCATCGCAAACCAGCCGGAGAACTTGGCGAGAGGCAAAAAGAGCTCGGTCGACACCCGCGAGATGTTGCCGATCTGCATGTCGGTCACCCACTCGCCGGCATTCGGAGTGACATCCGACATGACCAGGCGCACCGCCGCGTTGTAAGTCGAGTTGCCCTGGAAGTCGTCCTGCAGACTCAGCCCGAAGCGCAGGTAGTGAGGGCCGAGCGAGCTGCGGCGCGCATCGATCGCGAGCCCATAGCGGCCGCCCTCCCCCACCACCCGGTAGTCGAGCGTGTCGAGTCCGCCGCGTCCGTAGAGCTCGGTTACGCGCTCGGCGGCCGCCTGCGGATCGAGCGGCTTGCCGGTCAGATCGCCGAACAGGTCATCGACCACCGGCCGGTAGGCCTCGGACCCCGGATCCACCCGCACAAAGCCGATGCTCGGCGGCGGCGAGCGCAAGGACTCCCGCCGCTGCACGTAGCGCTGCATGTCCTCCTCGCTCACGGCCAGCGCCGCCAGCCCCCCCGCCTCGTCGCGCGCCGCAGTCTCACCGGCGCCGATTGCGCCGGAGACGATCCCGAAGTCGAACGAGGACGCCTCGCCGAGCGCTGGCTGGATGAGTATGTCGTGCGGCGTGAGCGTGGCGAGCTGCACCTCGGCGTTGCGCCGGATGAGAATCGCCAGCATCTGGGTCGAGATCGTCGGGGCGCTGCTGAGCTTCTGGCGCGGCAGCAGCGGGAAGCCGACGTTCACGGCGATGACGACATCCACTCCCATGGCGCGCGCGATGTCGATCGGGACGTTGTCGGTGATGCCGCCGTCGACCAGCAGCCGTCCCTCGCGCTCGACGGGCGCGAATACCCCGGGCGCGGACAGACTGGCGCGCATCGCGCTCGTCAGATCCCCGGAGCGCATGACGATCGTTTCGCCACTCTCCAGGTCGGTGGCCACGGCGCGAAAGGGCGTCGGCAGCTCATCGAAGTCGCCGATGCGCGCCACCGGCAGTGTCAGGCGCCGCAGCGTCTCGGTGAGCTTCTGACCCTGGATCAGTCCCTTCGGCAGCAGGACGTGGCCGCCGCGCACACCGAGGGGAAACTTCACCAGGAAGTTCTGGTCCTCCTGCTTACGTCGCAGCGTCAGATCCTCGCGCGACGGGCGGTCGCGAAAGGCGTCCTGCCAGTTGATCGAAGTCATGGTCTTCTCGATCTCGCGCGCCGACAGGCCGCTCGCGTAGAGCCCGCCGACGACCGCTCCCATGCTGGTACCGGCGATCGCATCGACCGGCACGCGCATCTGCTCGAGAACCTTCAGCACCCCGATGTGCGCCGTGCCACGCGCGCCCCCTCCCGAGAGCACGAGTCCGACCCGCGGCCGGTGCGCGGCCGGCGGCGCGGCAACGACGGCGGCGACGACGGCGGCACTCTCCGGACTACCGATGGCGGGGGCCGCGAGCGACTGAGCTGCGAGGATGAGACTCAGTACCCCGAGGCGGGGCGTGGTCGCCCGTGTTGAACGCACGGGGGCCAAGAATACCAGCACCTTGGGGCGAAATCCCCGGCGCTGCCGCGGCCGGTCAGCCTCGCGTCATGACAACGACACGCCCAGAGCGGTGCCGATGCCGTAGGTGAGAGCGGCCGCCGCGCATCCGAACAGCGTCTGCCGCGCGGCCGAGAACCAGGCGCTGCGGCCGTTGAAGAGCGAGGTCAGGACCCCCACGCCGCACAAAGCCACGGCGCTGGCGCCGATGCTGGCGATGATCGCCGGAGCGCCGTGCAGCAGGATGAACGGCGCGACCGGGCAGACGGCGCCGGCGGCGAACAGCGCGAACGAGGTCACGGCCGCCGCTAGCGCACTGCCGCCGAGCTCGCCGGGATCGATACCGAGCTCCTCGCGCGCGAGCGTGTCGAGCGCGGCCTTCTTGTTCCTCATGAGCTCCGCCGCGATGCGCTCGGCTTCGGGCTTCGGCAGCCCCTTCGCCTGGTAGATGAGCGCCAGCTCGTGCTGCTCGGCCTGCGGCGTCTGCTCGAGCTCCTCGGCTTCCTTCGCGATCTGCGTGCTCGCGAGCTCCCGCGCGTTGGTGACCGAGAGCCACTCCCCGAGCGCCATGGAGCAGGCGCCGGCGATGAGACCCGCAACGCCAGTGAGCAGAATGATCCGGCTGTCGGCTCCTGCGCCCGCGACCCCCATGATCAGGCAGAAGTTGGAAACCAGGCCGTCGTTGGCGCCGAGCACCGCCGCGCGCAGGTTGTTGCCGGAGGCGCCGCGATGCCAGGGCTCGGCGCGCGCGATGTCGGCCCCGCTCACGGTGCCGCGCGGCGAGGTGCGCGCCATCTCCTGCACGATCGCGGCGTGGCCGCGCTCCTCGGCGGACATCGACCTGGCGTCGGCCTGACTCGCGTACTTGTTGCGGTCGGCGAACTCCGCGGCGGCGATCGTCGGCATCACGAAGCGCGGACCGAACCGCTGCGCGAGCTTGCCGAGGAGGCGCGTGCGAAAGCTCGGGACGTATGCTGCCGCCTTGACACCCGCTTCCGCGAGCTTGGCGCGCCAGAGCTCCGCGTGCCGCGCCTCCGCCTGCGCCAGCTGCAGGAACAGATCCTTGCGCAGCGGATCGGGCTCGGCCTCGGCGATGGCGGTGTAGAGCGCGGCGCCGTCGAGCTCGTCGCGAAGATTCGTCTGATAGCGCCTGATGTCGTCGGTGACCACGCCGTGTGTCCGTGAAGGTGCGTCGCTGGCGCGCGACCTGCGCGGAGGCCGAGTATGCCCGCTGACTGTGACGCCGTCACCGCGGCGGGCGGCGGCGCTGCCCCGACAGGGCTCGCGCACCGGCGCGCGCCATCACGGATAATGCCGCACATGAGGTGCCCCCATGCCGGCCGCGGCGGGCGGGCCGGCGCGAGCCGGCCCGCGAGCGCGGCGGAAGCGCTGCGCAGCTTGCTGGTGAGGCTGATGGCGGCACTGCCGTGCCTCGCTTCCTCGGGCGCGCTCGCCCAGTCGCCGGACGCCAGCGACTGGGGCTACTACGGCGGCGACGCCTTCGGCCAGCGCTTCTCGAGCCTCGATGAGATCAACCGCGGCAACGTCTCGCGGCTCAAGGTCGTCTGGACCTATCGCACCGGAGAGCTCGGCGCGGGATTCACTCGCGCCGGCAAGCTGACATTCGAGGCAACCCCGGTGCTCGCCTTCGGACTCCTCTACGTCGAGACCGGCACCAACATCGTGATCGCCCTCGACCCCGAGTCCGGGCACGAGCGCTGGCGCGTCGACCCGCACATCGATCGCGCGCGCCATTACGCCGAAGCGAGCTCCCGTGGGGTGAGTGTCTGGGAGAGCACCGACGCCGGGCAGACCGGCCTGTGCCGGAGGCGGATATTCACCGGCACGCTCGACGCGCGGCTCCTGGCGCTCGATGCGCAGACCGGACGCCCTTGCGTAGACTTCGGCGGCAGCGGCCAGGTGGACCTCACGCGCGGGCTGCGCATCCGCGACGTGGGGGCGTATCTCGTCACTTCGCCGCCCGCGGTTTACGCCAACGCGGTGATCGTCGGCTCCGCGATCGGCGACAACCGCGCAACCGACCTCGAGCGCGGGGTGATCCGTGCCTTCGACGCCAGGAGCGGCGCGCAGCTCTGGTCCTTCGATCCGCTGCCGGACTCGCCGTCACACCCGGCGGCCGCCGATTGGGACCTGGCGCAGGCGGCGGGCACGGGCGCGGGCAACGCCTGGGGCGTGATGACCGTCGACGAGGAGCACGGGCTGGTGCTGGTGCCTACAGGCTCGGCGAGCCCCGACTTCTACGGCGGCAGGCGAGTCGGCAGCAACCGCTTCGCCAACTCGCTGCTCGCGCTCGATGCGAGGAGCGGCAAGCTGGTCTGGCACCGGCAGCTCATCCACCACGATCTCTGGGACTACGACCTCGCGGCGCAGCCGGTGCTCGGCGACATCGAGGTGCAGGGAGTCCCGGTCCCCGCGGTGATCCAGGCGACCAAGACCGGCATGTTGTATGTGTTCGAGCGCACCGGCGGACAGCCGCTCGTCCCGATCACCGAGAGACCGGTGCCCGCGAGCCACGTGCCGGGCGAGCAGGCGTGGCCCACGCAGCCCTTCTCCTCGCTCCCCGCGCTCACTCCGCAGCGGCCGGTGCTGCCCTCGGATGCCTGGGGGCTGACATTCTGGGATCGCGGCAAGTGCCGGGACCTCATCGCCTCGCTCCGCAACGAGGGCATCTTCACTCCGCCCGACACGCGCGGGACTCTCCTGTCGCCCGGCTACATCGGTGGAGTCAACTGGGGCGGCATGGCGTTCGATGAGCAGCGCCAGCGCGTCATCGCCGCCGTCAACCATCTGCCGATGGTGGTGACGCTGATGTCGCATCAGGAGCTCGAGCGCGAGGGACGCTCCGAGCAATTTCCGCATTCCGAGTTCGCGCCGCAGACCGGCACCCCTTATGGCATGCGCCGCGAGCCGCTGCTCTCGCCCTGGGACCTGCCGTGCACGGCGCCGCCCTGGGGGACGCTGGTGAGCGTCGATCTGCGCCGGGCTCGCATCGTCTGGCAGGTGCCGCTCGGCTCGACCGAGGGGCTGACGCCCTGGTTCGTGCCGTCACGCGATTTCGGCATGCCCAACATGGGTGGACCGATCGCGACCGACGGCGAGCTGGTGTTCGTGAGCGCGGCGATGGACAGTTACCTGCGCGCCTTCGACGTCGAGACCGGACGCGAGCTGTGGAAGTACAAGCTGCCGGCGGGGGGGCAGGCCACGCCCATGACCTATCGCGCCGGACGCGACCAGCACCAGTATCTCGTCATCAGCGCCGGCGGCCACGGCGGCCTCGGCACGCCGCGCGGCGACTACCTGATCGCCTTCGCGCTCCCGGCCGGCGCAGCGGCGCGGCCCTAGACCGGAAAGAAGAGAATGTCGCTTCTCATTCTGTCACTCCTCGTCCAAGCGGCCTTCATCGTCCACGTCATCAAGACCGGGCGCAACCAGCTGTGGATCTGGGTGCTGATCATTCCGGGCCTGGCACTGGCGGGAATCCTCGCCTACCTCGTGGTCGAAATCCTGCCGGTGCTGTTCCGCAGCCGCGCGGCGCAACGCGCCGGCCGCGGCCTGCGCCGGGCCATGGATCCCGAGCGGGATCTGCGCCGTTACGAGAGCGAGGTGCGCGTCGCAGACAACGTGGCGAGCCGCCAGCGTTACGCGGAAGAGCTGGTGCGCAGGGAGCGCTACGACGAGGCCATCGCCCAGTACCGCGAGGCGCTCACGGGGCTCTACGAGCACGATCCCAATCTCATGCTCGGGCTCGCGCAGGCGCAGTTCGGCAAGGGCGAGGCGAGCGCCGCGCGCGCGACGCTCGACGAGCTCATCCGTCACAACCCCGATTTCCGCTCCCCGACCGGGCATCTGCTCTATGCGCGCGCGCTCGAGGCCGAAGGCAACGTCCCGAAGGCGCTCGAGGAGTACGCGGTGCTCGCGCCCTCCTACCCGGGCGCCGAGGCCTCGGTGCGCTACGCGCAGCTCCTCAAGGCGCAGGGGCGGGTGGCCGAGGCGCAGAAAGTGGCGCGCGAGCTCCTCGAGCAGGCGCGCATCGCGCCCGGTCACTACCGCCGGGCGCAGCGATCCTGGCTGGACGCCGCTCAGCGGCTGTTGTAGGGCCTCGATATCGCGCGGGTCAGGCCGCCGAGTGTGAGGGCGAGGAGGCTCAGCACATCGAGTGCGCCACCGCCACCGCCACCACCGCCGCCGCCCGATGGCGCTGTGATCGTGATCGTTGCGAGCCCTGAGCGCGTCGGATCGGCGACCGACACGGCCGTTATGGTCACGGTTGCGGGCGACGGCACCGTCGCCGGAACCGTATAGACCCCGACGGTCGTAATCGTGCCGACGGTCGCATTGCCGCCTGTAATCGTATTGACCTGCCAGGTCACCTGCGTATTGAGTGTTTGACCAACCGTCGCGGTAAGGGTCTCCGTAGTGCCGCTTCCGGCCTGAAGGCTGCCAGTGGGCGGTGCCACGGAAACCGTCACCCCGGAAGGGACGGAAATGGCCGTGAGGCAGGCGGTGGTGCCTGCCGTCGCCGGAGCAGAGCTGGTAGCCGCGGTTGAGCTCACGATAACCGTTGCTTGATCGACCTTGCCGGCGTCATCAGTCACCGTGAGCGTCACGTTGAACGAGCCGCTCGCCGGTGCGATAACCGTCGTGGACGAACCCGTCGCGGGATTGACCGGATGACCCGCAGGATCGCTGCTCGCCCATTGGTAGCTGGCAACTGTGTGCTTGCACGCGGCACCGCTGCCCGATGCATCGAGCGTGACGTTCATTCCAGCCGTGACACTCGCCGGAACCATCACAGCCGCGATGGGCCTCAGCGCGGTGTTGAGCGCTCCCGAGGCGTCGGCCATCCCGGCGCCGCAGGTCATGCCATCCAGCGTGCAGATACATTCGGAAGTCTGCAGATCGTTGGGCCCAGCGGGTTGGTGACACATCGGCGGCGCGGGAACCGTGGTGGAAGTCTGAGGGAAAGGCAGCGCTCCCGCCTTCAACCGCGCAATGAGCTGTGTTGAGTTCAGATTGCCGTTTACGGAGAGCATAAGACCGGCGATGCCCGAGACGATGGGCGCCGAGAAGCTCGTGCCAAGATTCGGGTTGTTGACCTGGTCCGTGTAGCCACTCGCTCCCGCGCTCATCGTGCCCTGATTGAAAGTCGTCGTGATGGGATACAGGCACGGTCCGCCTGTGGTGTTGACGCAGTTTCCCGCGGGGCTGCTGAGTGCAACTTCCGGCCCAAGGCTGCTGTAGCCGACCTTGGTACCCGCATGACGCAGGCCGGCCACCGCCGCGACGCCGGGGCAGTTGGCCGGCGCGTCGACCGGTCCGCCCTCGTTCCCCGCCGAGGCGACAACCAGCACCCCCTTGGCTGCGAGCTCATTGATGACGTCGATATACGCCTGCGGACAAGTGCTGGTCGCGCCAAGACTCAGATTCTCGATCCGCGCGGGATATGGGTTGTTCGGCGCGCCACTCACGGGGATGCCTGCCGCCCACCGCATGCCGGCAATGATGTCCAGGTCGGTGCCCCCGCACTTGCCGAGCACGCGCACGGGCAAGAGCCACGCGCTCCAGGTCATGCCGGCGATGCCGACACCGTTGTTGCTGACCGCTCCGAGAATGCCGGAGACGCGCGTGCCGTGCCAGGAGCTGTTAGATGTCGTTCCGCCATTGCATTCCGGTTTGCTCAGGTCCGCCTGGACGACCCAGTCACCCGGATCCGAGGCGTCTGCATCCCGCGCATCGCCGTCATTGGCAACGAAGGTGTCGGAGATGAAGGTGTAGCCCGGGAGCAGACGCCCACCCGACCCCGCCCACTGCAGGTCCGGGTGCTCGAAGCGGACTCCGGTGTCGAGGTCGGCGATGACGAGCCCGGTGCTGCCGGTCGTTGTATCCCAGGCGGTCACGGCATCGACGGCACTCGGTGTCGTGGCGGAGCTCGCCTGTAGGTACCACTGCTGCGAGAACACGGGATCGTTGGGCGTTGTTGCGTGTAGGTAGCGCCACCGCTCGGTTTCCGCGTACTCGACCTCCGGATCCGCCCGCAAGCGCTGGACCGTCGCCGCGATCGGCTCGCCGGCAACTGCTGGCTCGACACGAACGCCGTGCAAGAGCTCGGTAACGGAGCGCACGGCACGCAGCTTCAGACCGGTGCGTGCCATCAGAGCGGAGATGCGGTCCTGCGTCGATTGCAGCTTGGCTCTGTGCGGAGAGCTGTTGGCGGGGCGGAATTTGACGATGACCCGGCCAGTCGCGTTTTCTACGCTCGCATGATGCGGCTGCCTGAGCACCGGGTTGAACTCGCTGTTCAGGCCGGCGGCGCCCACCCCGAGTGCGATCGCCATCAACATCACCCAGGCTAACCAGCGCATGCGTGAGAACGATACCGCAAGTTCGGGTTCCCGGAGCGCTGTCGCTCGGGACCGACGGCGCCCGTGCCCGCCGTTAACTTAACTGCCGTGGCGCCGCACTGCCCGTCGGCCGCCGCCAGCGTGGACGGGCGGCAAGCTGTCGGGTCATTCGGGCTGCGGGTACCTGCTGGGTGATGCAGTGGATGTTGCCGCCCCCCAGCAGGATTTCGCGCGCCGGCACGCCCACCACGCGGCGCCCCGGGAACAGGCTCTTCAGACGTCGTGCCGCGGCCCGGTCGGTGCGTGCATCCAGCAGCGGCATGATGATGCCGCCGTTGGCGATGTAGAAGTTCACGTAGCTCCCCGCGAGCCGCTCCCCGGCGACGCGCCCGCGGGTGCCCTCGCGGGCGACGACCCCCGCGGCCTCGCGCGCACCAAGGCTGAGCGGGCCGGGCATCGGCAGGCGTTGCACCTTGAGCCGCCGCCCGCGCGCGTCGCGCGCGTCCTTCAGGCGCTCCCAGGCATCGAGCGAGATCGCATGCTGCGGATCACGCTCGCGGTCAGTCCAGGTGAGGCATACCTCGCCCGGGCGCACGAAACAGGCGAGATTGTCGACGTGCCCGCCGGTCTCATCGTTGAACACTCCCTTGCCGAGCCAGATGACCTGGCTCACACCCAGGTAGTCGCGCAGGCCGCGCTCGATGCTTTCGCGCCCGAGCTGCGGATTGCGGTTGGCGCTCAACAGGCATTCCTCGGTGACGAGCGCCGTACCCTCACCGTCGACGTGGATGGCGCCGCCTTCGTTCACCAGCGGGGCGCGGTAGCGGTCGAGCCTCTCGATCTCCAGCGTCTTGCGCGCTACGAGATCATCCTGGTCCCAGGGAAAATACAGTCCCCCGGCCAGGCCGCCCCAGGCGTTGAAGCGCCAGTCGACTCCCCGTACGGTGCCGCGGGCATCCACCACGCAGGTGGGCCCGACGTCACGCATCCAGGCATCATCGTGCGCCATTTCCACCACCCGCACGCGCTCGGGCAGCAGCGCACGCGCGGTCGGGTAATGCGGGGTCGACACCCCGACCGTGACCGGCTCGAATTGCGTGATGGCCGCCGCCACCTCCACGAACGCCAGCTGCGCCGGCCGCGCCGCCTCGCGCCAGTTGTCCGGCCGCTCCGGCCACAGCATCCAGCAGCCCGCGTGCGGCTCGAATTCCGCCGGCATACGGAAGCCATCCGCGGCGGGGGTGCCCGGCAGCGTCTCGGTCATCGGCGCAGGCGGCTGTGCTTGAATCCGTAGAAGGCGTAGATGGACATGCCGATGGCGGTCCAGATCACAAGCCGTCCCCAGGTCTCGCGCGAGAGGTAGTAGGTCATGCCCAGACACACGACCGTGCCCGTCACGCAGGTGACGGGCGCCCAGGGCACGCGAAACGGCCGCGGCGCGTCCGGCCGCGTATAGCGCAACACCAGCACGCCTGCGCACACGACGGCGAACGCCAGCAGGATGCCCATGGAAATAAGATCCGCGAGCAGGTCGAGCGGAAAGATTGCGGCGATCAACGCCGCGAACACCCCGGTGATCACCGTGGACACGTGCGGGGTTTTGAAGCGGGGATGGCAACGGCTCATGAACGACGGCAGCAGCCCATCGTCCGCCATCGACAGGAGTATGCGCGGCTGTCCGAGGAGCGAAGTGAGGATGACGGAAGTCATGCCGGCGATGACGCCCACCTTGAGAATCCACGACAGCCAGGCGAGCTGCGGGTGGGCGTCGAGTGCCACGGCCACCGGTGCATCGGAATCAAGTTTCTGGAACGGCACCATGCCCGTCAGGACCGTGGCCATCGCGACATACAGTACAGCCGAGATGACCAGGGCGCCGATGATACCGAGCGGCAGGTCGCGCTGCGGGTTGCGCGCCTCGAGCGCGGTCGTCGAGGCCGTATCGAACCCGACATAGGAGAAGAAGATGATGGCCGCGCCTTGCATCACCCCGGTCCAGCCGAAATGCCCGCGGACCCCGGTGTTGGGCGGCACGTACGGATGCCAGTTCGCGGGATCGACGTACTTGAGGCCCGCGATGACGATGATCACGATGATGGCGACCTTGAGAGTCACCATGATGGTGTTGGCGCTGGCCGAGCCGCGCACTCCCACGTACAGCAGCGCGGTCATCGCGGCGATGATCAGCACGGCGGGCACGTTGATGAGGGCGCCCGTGGCAACCACGTGATCGTGCGCATCGAGCGCGAGCGGCGCGTTGACGAGTAACGCCGGCAGCTGAACGTGCGCGTCGTGGAGCAGACTCACGACGTATGCGGACCAGCTTACCGCCACCGCAGAGGCCGATATCGCGTACTCGAGCAGCAGATTCCATCCGATGAACCAGGCGAGCGACTCGCCGAGCGTCGCGTACGTGTAGCTGTAGGCGCTGCCGGGCACCGGCAGGAAAGTGGCGAATTCCGAGTAGCACAACGCGGCCAGTCCGCCGCCGAAAGCGGCGATCAGGAGCGAGAGCGTGATCGCGGGCCCTGAGTGGTTCGCGGCGACCGTGCCGGTGAGCACGAAGATGCCCGAGCCGATGGTGGCTCCCAGGCCAATGGCGATGAGCGCCCGCGCGCTCAGCACCTGCTTCAGGCGGCTCTTGCCGGAGGAGTCTGCCGGGTCGATCGGCCGCACCGCACACAGCTGCCGCAGAATCGAGGCCCGGGGCGCGCCCGCCCCCTGGCTGCTCTCATTGCTAATAGCGCTCGACATCACCCTCGCCTTTTTCCACCCCCGGGCGCGGCCGCGCCAGTCTCTCATACGTGACGGCGCCCAGGTACGCGGCCGGCTCGGGGTGGGGGGTGTGCTAGCATTTGCGCCCCCGGCCAGGTCCGTGCAGCCGGCGACTCTCTTTCGGAGATGAAGCTCATGTCCACGGCAGCCACCCCCCGGGTCGCCCCGCCCCCTCAGGGCGCCAGGATCACCATCAGCAACGGCAAGCTGATCGTCCCGGAGAACCCGATCATTCCGTTCATCGAGGGTGACGGCACGGGCGCCGACATCTGGCGCGCCAGCGTGCGCGTCATGGACGCCGCCGTGGCCAAGGCCTACGGCGGCAGGCGGCGCATTCACTGGATGGAGGTATACGCGGGAGAGAAGTCCAACAAGCTCTTCAGCACCTGGCTGCCGGACGAGACCGTCGAGGCGTGCCGGACGTATCTCGTCTCCATCAAGGGACCGCTGACCACTCCGGTCGGCGGCGGCATCCGCTCGCTCAACGTGGCGCTGCGACAGATGCTGGATCTCTACGTGTGCCTGCGACCCGTGCGCTGGTTCAAGGGCGTGCCCTCGCCCGTGCGGCATCCGGAAAAAGTCGAGATGGTGATCTTCCGCGAGAACACCGAGGACATCTACACCGGCATCGAGTTCGAGGCTGGCAGCCCCGACAATCGCAAGTTCCTCGAGATGTTCCGCCAGGCCTTCCCCAAGGCCTACGCCAGGATCCGCTTCCCGGAATCCTCCGGCATCGGCATCAAGCCGATCTCGAAGGAGGGCTCGGAGCGCCTGATCCGCGCCGCGATCGGCTATGCGGTCGCGCACCGCCGCCGCAGCCTCACCCTCGTGCACAAGGGCAACATCCAGAAGTTCACCGAAGGGGCGTTCCGCAACTGGGGCTATCAGCTCGCCGAGCGCGAGTTCGCCAAAGAGACCTACACCTGGGAGCAGTGGGAGCGCACCAAGGCGGCCAAGGGCGAGAAGGAGGCGAACGCCGAGATCGATGCGGCGAAGAAAGCCGGACGCGTCATCGTCAGGGATGCGATCGCCGACATCACGCTGCAGCAGGTGCTGACGCGCCCCGACGAGTTCGACGTCATCGCGACGCCGAATCTCAACGGCGACTATCTCTCGGACGCCCTCGCCGCGCAGGTCGGCGGCATCGGCATCGCCCCCGGCGGCAACATCAACTACCTCAGCGGGCACGCCGTGTTCGAGGCCACCCACGGGACGGCGCCCAAGTACGCGAATCTCGACAAGGTGAATCCGGGCTCGGTGATCCTCTCCGGCGAGATGATGCTGCGCTACATGGGCTGGGGCGAGGCGGCCGACGCCATCATCGGCGCCATGGACCGGACCATCGCACAGAAGACCGTCACCTACGATTTCGCCCGTCTCATGGAAGGCGCGCGCGAGGTCTCGACCAGCGCATTCGGCGACGCGCTGATCCGCAACCTGTAGGCGGCGAGCGCGCCCCGCGCCTCCCTCATGAGCGGTCCGCGCGCCTCCCCTGACGGGATTCTCGCCTGGGCCCGGGAGCTGCAGGCGATCGCACAGAACGGCCTCACCTTCACCCGCGACACCTACGATCGCGAGCGGTATCTCAAGCTCCAGGAGCTCGCGGCGAGGATGCTGGCGGCGGAGCTCGATATCTCGCCCGCGCAGGCGCAGCACTACTGGGAAGGCGAGGAAGGCTACGCGACCCCCAAGGTCGACGTGCGCGGCGGCGTCTTCGATGGCGAGCGGGTGCTCCTCGTGCGCGAGCGCTCGGACGGGCGCTGGACGCTGCCCGGCGGCTGGGTGGACGTGAACGATTCGCCGTCCGAGGCCGTGGCGCGCGAGATCCGCGAGGAGTCGGGCTACGAAGCGCGGGCCGTGAAGCTCGCGGCGCTCGTCGACAAGAACCGCCATCCGCACCCGCGCGGCGTGCATCACATCTACAAGCTCTTCTTCGTGTGCGAGCTCACCGGCGGCGCACCCCTGGTGAGCCACGAGACCGATGCGGTGGCCTTCTTTCCGGTGCGGGAGCTCCCCGAGCTGTCCACGGGGCGCGTGCTGGCGCCGCAGATCGAGCGGCTGTACCGGCACCGCTTGAACCCCGCCCTGCCGACCGACTTCGACTGAGGCCGGCCAGCCTTTGATGTCCGCCGCCGACGAGCTCACCGCCGCCCTGGCTGAGGAGTGCGCCCGCCACACCGTCGAGGCGTTCGCCCGTTACAACGCGGAGTTCCGCGCCATCACGCGCCGCGCGCCGCTGCGCTTCGACAGCCGCGACTTGCGCGCGAGCCAGCAGGACGCCATCGAGCGCATCGGGCTCTACGAGCGCTTCGTGAACCAGACGGTCGCGGAACTGCGCGAGCGGCTCGGCTCGCGCTCGCTCGAGCGAGCGCTCTGGCGGCGCATCCGCGGCGCCTTCGCGGCGCGGATCACCGAGCAGCCGGATCCGGAGTTCACCAAGACCTTCTTCAGCTCGATCAGCCGGAGAGTCTTCGGCACGGTGGGTGTTGCGCCCGACGTCGAGTTCGTCGCCACCGATCTCGACCCGCTGGCCGACATCCACACGAGCGTCGGAACCAACACCTACTTCAACCACGGCTCGCTCTCGCTGCTCTTCGAGGACCTCCTCGGCGACGTGCGCTTCCGCTCGCCGTGGCGCGATCTCGACGGCAGCATCGCGCACGTCACCGCCGAGGTGCGCTCGCACCTGCGCTCGCGCGGCGAGCTCGCCGCGGTCCAGAAGGTCGAGGTCATCCGCCCGGTCTTCTACCAGGTCTCGCGCGCCTACGTCGTGGGGCGCATCGTGGGGCGGGGACTGCTGCTGCCGCTGGTGATCGCGCTCAAGAACAGCGAAAGCGGCGTGCTGGTCGATGCGGTGATGCTCGCGGAAGACGACGTCAGCATTGTGTTCAGCTTCACCCGCTCGTATTTCCACGTCGACCTCGAGCGCGTCGCCGAAGCGGTCGTGTTCCTCAAGTCGATCATGCCGCGCAAGCCGGTGAGCGAGCTCTTCACGGTGCTCGGGCGCGCCCGGCAGGGTAAGACCGAGCGCTATCGCGAGCTCATGCGTCACCTCGAGCACACGGGCGATCTCTTCGAGCACGCCCCGGGCGTCCGGGGCCTCGTGATGGTGTGCTTCACGCTTCCCTCCTTCGGGGTCGTCTTCAAGGTGATCCGCGACCGCTTCCCCCATCCCAAAACCGTGCTGCGGGAAGAGGTGCTGGCGAAGTACCAGCTGGTCTTCATTCACGACCGCGCCGGGCGGCTGGTGGACGCGCAGGAGTTCCGCCGGCTGCGCTTCCCGCGCGAGCGCTTCGCCCCGGAGCTCCTCGATGAGCTCGAGCGCGAGGCGGCGAACACCGTGCACGAGGAAGGCACGGACCTGGTGTTCGATCACATGTACATCGAGCGGCGGCTGACGCCGCTCAACCTGTTCCTGCGCAGCGCTTCAGCGGAAGCGGCCGAGCGCGTGGTGCTCGACTACGGCCAGTGCATCCGCGATCTCGCCTATACCAACATCTTCCCCGGCGACCTGCTGCTGAAGAACTTCGGCGTCACGCGCCACGGCCGCGTGATCTTCTACGATTACGACGAGCTGTGCCGCGTGACCGACTGCAACTTCCGCGACCTGCCGCGCGCCGAGAGCTACGAGGACGAAATGCGCGCCGAGGCCTGGTTCTACGTGGGCGAGAACGATGTGTTTCCGGAATCGTTCCTGAGTTTCCTCGCCTTCAACGACGCGCAGCGCGAGGCGCTGCTGCGCCTGCACGGCGAGATTCTCACCGCGGGGTTCTGGCGGGCCGTGCAGCAGCGGCTCGCCCAGGGCGAAGTGCTGGAAGTGCTGCCCTACCATCCGCACCGCGTGCGGGTGGCGGGCAGCCTCTAGAGCACCCCGAGCTGGCCGCGGTGGGCCTCGCTCACGGCGCGCGAGCGCACCGGGCGCGCCTCTGCGCCCGCCGCCAGGCCTGCCAGCACGCGGTTGGCGAAGTCCCAGTTGACCAGCTCCTCGAGGAAGGTGTCGACGTAGGCGCCGCGGCGGTTCTGGTGCTCGAGATAGTAGGCGTGCTCCCACAGGTCGAGCGCGAGGAGCGCCGTGTCACCGCGCAGCAGCGGGCTATCCGCGTCGCGGGTCAGGACGATCTCGAGCTCGTCGGCGCTTTGCACCAGCCACAGCCAGCCGCTGCCGAAGACAGAGGCGGCGGCCTCCTTGAGCTCGCGCGCGAAGCGCTCGTAGGTGCCGAAGCGCGCCGCGATGTGCTCGCCGATGAGCCCGTGAGGCGCGCCGCCGCCACTGGGACACATCGAGCGCCAGTAGAGGTCGTGATTCCATACCTCGGCGGCGTGGCGAAACAGCACGCGCCGCTCGGGGTCGCGCTCGGTGGCACGCACGAGCTCCGCAAGCGGCAGCGTCTCGAGCTCGGTGCCGCGCACCATCGAGAGCATGCGATCGAAGCAGTCCCGCTGGTGATGGAGGAAATGGAATACCAGCGTGTCCCGCGACATGGCGGGCTCGAGGTCGGCGAAGTTGTAGGGAATCTGGGGAGACTCGATGGGCATGGAGTGTCCTTTACTCTTCTCTAGACCTTCGGCTCCCTGCCCCACATCCGAACTCGCGCGCGGTGGTCCGTGCGCTGACTGGAGGGATTCTACTCATGGGGGATTCTACTCCTCAATCCGCGCGCCGCGGCGGCGATTCGCCCGTGGCGGCGACGATTCCCGTCTCGAGCTCGGACTTGTCGGTATGCTCGCCCGAGCGGTGTGACGTGGTCTCGTTGCGTCAGCCGAGCGCGGCGGCGAGCCCGCGGTCGAGATCCTCGATGAGATCCTCCTGGTCCTCGAGCCCGATCGAGAGGCGGATGGTGCCCGGGGTGAGCGCGGAGATCTTCTGTTGCTCGGGCGTAAGGTCGCGCGCGGCCATGATCTGCGCCGTGACGATGAGGGACTCCGTGGACCCGAGGCTCGACGTGAGCGCGAACAGCTGCAGCGTGTCCGCGAAGCGCCGGGCCGCGGCGGCGCCGCCCTTTAGATCGAACGTGACGATGGTGCCGAAATCCTGCATCTGCTGAGCAGCGAGCCCGTGCTGCGGGTGCGCGGGGAGGCCCGGATAGTGCAGGCGCGCCACGGCCGGATGTGCCGCCAGGTGCGCGGCGATCCGCGCCGCGCTCGCCGCCTGCGCCTTGTAGCGCACGAAATAGGTCTTCAGTCCCCGCTGGATCAGGAAGGCCGCGTGCGGGTCGAGCGTACCTCCCAGGACGCCGAAATCGGTGCGCATGGCGCGGATCAGCTCGGCGCGCGCGATCACCGCCCCGCCCATCACGTCGCCTGCGCCCGAGGCGTACTTGGTGAGACTGTGGACGAAGACGTCGACGTCGTAGCCGCCGTGCTGGTGAAACCCGGCAAAGGTGTTGTCCATGACGGTGAGCGCGCCCGAGGCGCGCGCGAAGCGCGTGATGGCGGCGATGTCGGCGATCCTGGTGACCGGATTCGTCGGGCTCTCGAAGTACACCAGGCGTGTCGGCTGCGAGGTGAGGGTGCGCTCGATGCCCGGGAGGTCCTCGATGGAGAGCAGGGTATGCGCCACGCCGAAGCGACCCAGCAGACGGCGGATGAGATAGCGGGAGGGATTATAGGTCTCGATGAAGCACAGGACGTGATCGCCCTTCTTGGTGAGCGCGAGCAGCGCGTGAGAGATCGCCGCGACTCCCGAGGCGGTGACCAGGCAGTCGTCCCGCCCCTGAAGCTCCGCGAGCAGCTGCTCGAGCTGGCGGGTTGTCGGGTTTGAGCCGCGCGTGTAGTAGAAGCCCGGCCGCTCGCCCCTGAGGTAACGCTCGGTCTCCTCGAGCGTATCGAACTCGAACTTCACGGTCTGGTAGATCGGCGCGACCAGCGGGCGGTTGTCGGGCGGCAGCTCGACGGGAGGCGGGTGATTGACGCGGGTGGACTTTTTCATGGGAGCGGGCGTTCAGAGCTCGAGCGTGAAGCGATCGCCGTCGAGGTGCGCGGGAAACTTCTCGCGGTAGGCATCGAGCGGCGTGCGCTCGAGCTCGACGGTGATGACCGCGGCAACCCCGCCCGCCTCGGCGAGCGGGCGTCCGAGAAAATCGATCGCCGCGCTGTCGCCCGCGTGGGGCACTCCGTGCCCGTCCTCACCGACGCGGTTCACCCCGACGACATAGGTCTGATTCTCGATGGCGCGCGCGCGCAGCAGCTGCCGCCAGGCGTCCGCCCGCGCCGCGGGCCAGTTGGCGACGTAGAGCAGCAGCTCGTAGTCGAGCTCGGCCCGCCGGCGGCTGAACACGGGGAATCTCAGGTCATAGCAGACCAGCGGACAGACGCGCAGCCCCCGCCATGGGACGCTCCAGGCCGCGCGCCCGGGCGTGAAGTGCTGGTGCTCGCGGCCCATGCGGAACAGGTGCCGCTTGTCGTAATGGCGGGGTGCCCCGGAGGGCGCCACCCACAGCAAGCGGTTGTAGTAACGGCCGCCCTCCTCCGTGATGAGGCTGCCGGTGATCGCCGCATCGAGCCGCGCGGCAAGCCCCGTGAGCCACGCCGTGGTCGGGCCCGCTGCGGGCTCGCCGAGCTCCTGCACCTTCATGCTGAAGCCGGTGGTGAAGGTCTCGGGCAGCACGACGAGATCGGTGCGACCGGCAAGCCCCTCGAGCAGCGTCTGAAAGTGTGCGCGGTTGGCTGGCGGGTCGTGCCACGCGAGCGGCTGCTGAACGAGCGAAACGCGCAGTCCCGCCATGGGTCAGGCCGCTTTCAGGCGCTGCGCGAAGGCGTTGAGTCGCGCGGCCGCCTCGTCGAGGGTGCCGTCGCGCTTGGCGATGCACAGCCGTACGAACGGCAGCCGCTCCGGAACGGCGTAGAAGGGCGAGAGCGGGATGGTCGCCACGCGCGCCTCCGTCAGGAGGCGCTCGGCGAACTCGAGGTCGTCGGCGCGCGCAAAGGCGCTGAAATCGAGCAGCTGGAAGTAGGTCCCCTGCGCCGGGGGAAGCCCGAAGCCCGAACCGGCCAGGGCCCCGCGCAGCCGATCGCGCTTCGCCTGGAAGAAGGCCGCGAGTCCCTCACCACAGTCCGGCTGCTCGGTGAGGTAGGCCGCGATGGCGTGTTGCAGCGGATGGGCGATGCTGAAGGTGTTGAACTGGTGCACCTTGCGGAGCTCCCGGGTGAGCTCGGGCGGCGCCACGCAGTAGCCGACGCGCAGCCCCGTCGCGTGCAGCGTCTTGCCGAAGGAGAACACGGCGAAGCTCCGGGGCGCGAGCGCGGGGTGCGTCAGCACGGAGTGATGCTGCCCGCCGTCGAACACCACGTGCTCGTAGACCTCGTCCGAGAGCACCGCGACGTCCCGACCGTCGATGAGCTCGGCCAGAGCCTCGAGGTCGGCGCTTTGGGCGGTGGTGCAGGCGGGATTGTGGGGACTGTTGAAGAGGATGAGGCGCGTGCGGGCATTCAGCGCCGCGCGTACCCGCTCCCAGTCGTAGCGGAAGCCCGGCTGGACGAGCGGGAGGCGCAGGCAGCGCGCGCCCGCGAGCCGCACGGCCGGCTCGTAGGAGTCGTAGGCCGGATCGAAGGCAATGACCTCATCGCCCGCGCCAACCGCGGCCTGGATCGCCGAGAAGATCGCCTCGGTTGCGCCGAGCGTGACGGTGATCTCGCTCTCCGGGTCGATGGCGCGGCCGTAGACCCGCAGGAGCTTCGCCGCGATGCGCTCGCGCAGCCCCAGGAGGCCTTCCATGGGCGCGTACTGGTTGTGGCCTCCCCGCATGGCCTCGGCCACGAGCTCGGTGAGCCGGGGGTCGATGTCGTAGTCCGGGAAGCCCTGGCCGAGATTGAGCGCATCGAGCTCGCGGGCGCGCCGCGACATGACGGTGAAGATCGTCGTGCCGACCTGGGGGAGCTTGCCGGTCACGCGCCCACCCTCAGCTCTCCGTCGCAGCGAGCGCCGCGCCGACGACGCCCGCCTGGCCGGCAAACTGCGCCGGGCGCAGCTCCGCCGGCGAGCGCAGCAGCGGGGCGAACTCAGCGAAGCGCTCGCTCACCGCGCCGCCCAGGATGAACACGTCGGGCCAGAAGAGCCTGTGCATCTCCGCGAGGTACTCGTTGACGCGCTCGATCCAGGCCGGGAAGTCGAGGTTTTCCGCCGTGCGCACGCGCGCCGAGGTCCATTTCTCGGCGTCCATGCCGCGCAGCTCGAGGTGCCCGAGCTCGGTGTTGGGAAAGAGCTTGCCGCCGGCGAAAAGCGCCGTGCCGATCCCGGTGCCGAAGGTCAGCATGACCACCGTGCCTCTGCAGCCCCGGCCCGCACCCCAGCGCATCTCGGCGAGCCCCGCGGCGTCGGCGTCGTTGAGGAACAGCACCGGTCGCCCGAGCGCCTGGGAGGCGAGCGAGGCGCCGTCGGTGCCCACCCAGGCGGCGTCGATATTCGCGGCGGTGTAGGCCGTGCCTTCCTTGATGACGCTCGGGAAGGCGACGCCGACCCGGCCGGCGCTCGCGGGCAGCCGCCCCGCGAGCGCCGCGAGCATGTTGGTGACCGCGACCGGGGTCGAGGGGCGGGGCGTCGGCGCGGCGATCAGCTCGCCGGTGAGTCTCCCGGCCTTGAGATCCACGAGCCCCGCCTTGACCGAGGACCCGCCGACGTCGATTCCCAGCACTTCGCCTGCCATAGCCTCAAGCTCACCGGTTCAGCTTACAGCCCTCGGGCACCGATTCGGTTCACAGGTTGGCCGCGGCGGCGAGCTGCAGATCGCGCGCCCGGCGCCGCTCGCGGTAGCGCATCCATACCGTCGAGATCGCGACTCCGGTGGCCACCAGCAGCACCATGATCGTGGCGAGCGCGTTGACATCGGGAGTCACCCCGAAGCGCACCTTGGAAAAGATGACCATCGGCAGCGTGCTCGAGCCCGGACCCGCGACGAACTGAGTGATGACCAGATCATCCCACGACAGTGTAAACGCGAGCAGCCAGCCGGAGACAATGGCCGGCAGGATGAGGGGCAGCGTGATGCGGAAAAACACCCGCGCGGGGCGCGCGCCGAGATCCATCGCCGCCTCCTCGAGCGACTCGTCGAAGCCGGCGAGCCGCGACTGCACCACCACGGTGACGTAGGCCATGCAGAAGGTGATGTGGGCGAGCGTGATGGTGAGGGCACCCACGCCCTTCGGCCAGCCGATCAGCTGCCCGAGGGCGACGAACATGAGGAGGAGCGATAGCCCCGTGATGACCTCGGGCATGACGATGGGCGCGGTGACCATGCCGGCGAGCAGCAGCCGGCCGCGGAAGGCGCCGAGGCGCGCGAGCGCCGTGCCGGCGAGCGTGCCCAGCACCACCGCAACGCTCGCCGCGATGACCGCGATGCGGATCGACAGCCAGGCGGCCCCGAGGATCTGCTCGTTGTGCAGCAGCGCCCCGTACCACTTGAGGGTCGGCGAGTGCGCCGCGTCCCACACCGTCACGAGGCGCGAATTGTTGAACGAGAAGACGATCATCGAGAGGATCGGCCCGTACAGGAACGCGAGCCCGAGAACGAGCGCGACGCGCGGGACGAGGCGCCGCTCCCTCATCGGGCGCCCTCGAGCTCGCGGCGCTGGTAGCGCTGGAACAGGAGGATCGGCACCACCAGCAGCAGCAGAATGAGGATCGCGACCGCGCTCGCCACCGGCCAGTCGCGGTTCTCGAAGAACTCATCCGACAGCACCCGGCCGATCATGAGCTGATCCGTGCGGCCGAGCAGCGTCGGGATCACGTACTCGCCCACCGCCGGAATAAAGACGAGGAGCGAGCCGGCGACGATGCCGGGGAAGGACTGCGGCACCGTGATGCGCAGGAACGCCCGCGCCGGGCGCGCTCCGAGATCGGCCGCCGCTTCGAGGAGCGCCGCGTCGTGCTTCTCGAGGTTCGCGTACAGCGGCAGGATCATGAACGGCAGGTACGAGTACACGATGCCGATGTAGACCGCGAAGTCGGTCTGGAGCAGCGCGAGCGGGTGATGGATCACGCCGAGAGACATGAGCAGGTTGTTGATCACGCCGTTGTTCTTCAGCAGCCCGATCCAGGCGTAGACCCGCAGCAGGAACGAGGTCCAGAACGGCAGCACGATGAGCATCAGCAGCACCGGGCGAGTCGCGCTGCCGGCGCGCGCAATGGCGTAGGCCATCGGGTAGCCGATGGCGAGGCAGCAAAGCGTGGAGACCGCCGCCACCTTGAGCGAATAGAGGTATGAGCTGACATACAGCGGGTCGGTGAACAGGAACTGGTACGCCGACCAGTGGAGCTCGAGCGCCGGGGAGCCGTGCCGGAAGGTCACAAGCGGCGTGTAGGGCGGGATCGCCAGGCGCACCTCGGAGAAGGAGATGCGGAACACGATGATGAAGGGAACCAGGAACAGCAGCAGCAGCCAGCCGGTCGGGATGCCGGCGATGAGTCGCCGGCCCGCGGCGGAGGTCAACCGCGCCACCCGTGCTCCTATTCCGTCAGCACCACGGGACTCGAGCCGTGCCAGGAGAGCCACACGCTCTCCTCGCGCGCGAATCCGCGCTCGGTGCCGCGCGTGATATTGGGCAGTGTCACGCGCATCATCCGGCCGGAGTCGAGCTGGACCAGGTAGATCGACATGTCGCCCATGTAGGCGATCTCCCGGACCGTGCCGCGCACCACGTTCTCGGCGGCGTCCGCGCGCTGGGCCGATGCGGCGAGCGGCCGGTGGCGGCTGATGTTGATCTTCTCCGGCCGGATCGCGGTCCAGACGGTCGAGCCGCCCACGCAGTGGACGCTCCGCTCGGCGCGCACCGTGCAGCCGAGCTCCTCGCTCCGGATGCGCACGCACTCGGCCCCGTCCTCGCTCACCCGGCCCTCGAACATGTTGACCGAGCCGATGAAGTCCGCCACGAAGCGGGTCACCGGGGATTCGTAGATGTCGGACGGCGTGCCCACCTGGGCGATGCGGCCGTGGTTCATGACGCCGAGGCGGGTGCCGAGCGTCATGGCCTCCTCCTGGTCGTGGGTCACCACGATGCAGGTGACCCCGAGGCGCTGCTGGATGCCCATGAGCTCGAACTGGGTGTGCTCGCGGAGCTTCCTGTCGAGCGCCGCGAGCGGCTCATCGAGCAGCAGGAGCTTCGGCCGCTTGACCAGCGCCCGCGCGAGCGCCACGCGCTGACGCTGCCCGCCCGAGAGCTGATGAGGCTTGCGGGAGCCGAAGCCTCCCATCTTCACGATGTCGAGAATGTCGCCGACCTGACGGCGGATCTCGGCGCGCTGCAGGCCCTCCTGCTCGAGCCCGAAGGCGATGTTCCTCTCGACACTCATGTGCGGGAACAGTGCGTAACTCTGGAACATCATGTTCACCGGCCGCTCGTAGGGCGGAATGGCGCTCATGTCCTCGCCGTCGATGTGGATGGCACCGGCGCTGGGGCGCTCGAAGCCCGCGAGCATCCGCAGCAGCGTCGTCTTCCCCGATCCCGAGCCCCCGAGCAGGCAGAAGATCTCGCCGCGGCGGATGTCGAGCGACACCGCGTCGACCGCCGTGAAATCACCGAATTTCTTGGTCAGGTTCGCCATCCGAACGTAGGCGGAGTCGGGATCGCCCGCGGCCGTCATAGGGGTCGCCCTCGGGTAGCGTTGCTCACTTGCCGGTCTTGAAGCGCGTCCACATGCGTGTCAGGAGGCGCTGGAACTCCGGCGGCCGCGCCCGCTCCGGCACCAGCCGCGCGCGCACCTCGGCGGGCGGATAGACGCCGGGGTCGCTGCGCACGCCGGGGTCGAGCGGCTCGAGCGCAGGCTGCACGCTGTTGGCGTACTTGATGAGATTGGAGTTCCTGGCGGCCACGTCCGGGCGCAGCAGGTAATCGATGAAGAGATGCGCGTTGCGCACGTGGGGCGCGTCCCTCGGAATCGCCAGGACGTCGTAATTGGCGATCGCGCCCTCCTTCGGGATCGAGTAGGCCACGTCGATGCCCTTGCCGGCGTCGCGGGCGCGGTCGTGCGCCTGCTTGATGTCGCCCGACCAGCCCATCACGAGGCAGATGTCGGCGTTGGCGAGCATGTCGATGTAGCGCGAGGAATCGACGTAACGCACGTAGGGGCGCATGGCCCGGAGCACCTGCTCGGCGGCCTTGAGATCATCGGGCGAATTGCTGTTGGGGTTGCGGCCGAGGAACAGCAGCACCGTGCCCACCACCTCGGACGGCGCATCGAGCATCGACACACCGCAGTCCTGGAAGCGCGACACGAGCACCGGATCGAACAGCATCCGCCAGCTGTCGGTCGGCGCCTCCGGGAGCCGCGCTCTGATATCGCCGGCGTTGTAGCCCACGCCCGAGGTGATCCACATGTAGTCGACGGCATACTGGTTGCCGGGGTCGTAGTGCGCCACCGCGCGCGCCACTTCCGGATCGACATTCCTGAGATTCGGCAGCAGCGACTTGTCGAGCTTCTGATAGACCTCGGCCTGGAGCTGGCGCTCGAGGAAGGCGCCGGACGGCACCACGACGTCGTAGTTGGTGTGCCCGGTGAGCAGCTTGGTCTCGAGGATCTCGTTCGAGTCGAAGACGTCGTAGTTGACGTGGATACCGTACTCGCGGCTGAAGTCGGCGATCACTGTGGGCTGGATGTAATCGGACCAGTTGTAGACGTTGAGAACGGGCTCGCCGGGGTGGGCCTTGGCGCCCTGGGCCGCCGGATCCGAGCCGCCCGCGCAGGCGGCGAGCAGCACCGCCGCCGCGGCGCTCAGGCGCAGGAATCGGGGAGCGTTGATCACGCATCTGTTCTCATATAACAGCGGCCCGGCCCTGAGAAGCTCAGCTTAGCGGCGCTCGCGCACTGCGGCGCTACACGTTTAACAGCAGGTGCTCGCGCTCCCAGGAGCTGATCACCTGCAGGAACACCTCGTACTCGGCCTGTTTGACGATGGTGAAGGCCTCGACGAAGGGCTCGCTGAGCAGCGTCACCAGCGGCTCGCACGCACGCAGCGCGCGCAGCGCCTCATCGAGCGAGCGCGGCAGCCCGAAGGGCAGATCGTGCGCGCTGCCGACGATCGGATCCGATGGCTGCGCGCCCTCGATCATGCCGAGGTAGCCGCAGGCGAGCGAGGCGGCGATGGCGATGTAGGGATTGGCGTCCGCACCGCCGACGCGGTTCTCGACGCGCCGCGCCTGCGCATCGGACATCGGCACGCGCAGCCCCGCGGTGCGGTTGTCGTAGCCCCAGTGCACGTTGATGGGAGCCGAGAGGTAGCGCGTGAGGCGCCGGTAGGAGTTCACGTTGGCGCAGAACAGCGCCATGGCCGCCGGCATGTACTTCTGCAGCCCGCCGATGTGCGCGAAGAACAGCGGCGAGGGCGTGCCGTCGGGATTGGAGAAGATGTTCTTGCGTGTCTTGATGTCGACCACGCTCTGGTGAATGTGCATGGCGCTGCCCGGCTCCTTGGCGTGGGGCTTCGCCATGAAGGTGGCGTACATCTTGTGGCGCAGCGCCGCCTCGCGCGCGGTGCGCTTGAAGAGAAACGCCTGGTCCGCGAGATCGAGCGGCGGGCCGTGGATCAGGTTGATCTCCATCTGCGCCGGCCCGTCCTCGTGGATCAGGGTATCGATCTCGATGTCCTGGTCCTCGCAGAACTG
>WNEP01000775.1_pt1 | contig 26117 bp, 24 predicted proteins | sample 5399961 | NCBI WGS metagenome assembly WNEP01 (sample SAMN13153329, study PRJNA577476) | soil metagenome | isolation source: 20 cm grassland meadow soil pre-rain plot 5 | place: USA:California | collected 2015-09-08 | reverse complement strand
CGAACCCCAGTGCCATGCCGCCGACAAACCCTTGTCCTTTCACCATGGTCCCCGGCAACTCCGGTACCGCGCTCATTACCGGCTTGAAGCCGGGAAATTCCGCGAACGACGCCTTTTTCAATGGCAATTTCCACGTGGACGTGACCAGCGGCAACAGCTTCACCTACACGGTGAATACGACAGCCAGCGATAGTGCTCAGGGAGGGTGCCAGAGCAGTGCGACCGGAAAAACGTGCGCCACGGTCTTTTATGGCCTTCCTAATCAGACCATCCAGATCACACCGACGCTGCAAGGAGTGGCCATCAACCCCATCACTCAGACGGCGGCCATGGCCGATGCCAATTCGACCAGTTTTCAAATTAACCTGCTTAATGCGCTCGACCAATCCACCAGCTCGATCGGTTTCTCCGCCACTTGTACTGCTTTCAACGCCCCCTGTGCTGGCGCACCAGAGTTACTTGGGACCACCAGCGTGGCCTGGCAGCCTTATACGAATGCGCTGGTCTCTTACAATCCCAAGCTCAATCAGGTATCTATTTCAGATCCCGTAAGCCGCCAGCGCTACGCTTTCGCTTGTGAACTGAACAATGCCACCAAAACAAATGCAGGAACGGTGTGTATCACAAATCCAAACAACGCCCCCGCAACTGTGTGCCCTTCGGTTTCCGCCTGTCAGCAAATGTTCCTGAACCAAATCACTTTGCAAGGCACCGGTACGGCCACTTTGACGGGCTCTCTCACTTTGTTTGGGGGCATCGCTGTCGATCCGGCCACCAATCAAGCTTTGGTGCTTATGTCGGGCAGCGGCACGATCGACATCATCGATTTGGGCGGGCCGGGGACAACGACTCCCCTGAAGCCGACACATATTTCAGGCGTGGTTGTTCCCAGTCCTACGCCGGGCGTCGGTGTCATCGGCGGCGTTCCCAACGCTTTGGTCCCGCAAGCCACACTGACCTGCGTTCCACCACCCGGTTCTCCGGCAGGTACGTGTAATTTGTCAGGTGTGAAGATCTTTGGGGCCGGTTTCGTTTCCGGTTTGCAGGTGCGCCTTGACGGCGTGGACATCGCCACACAGGGCGGTACCCTCGACAATATTGCTGCGAGCGGCCGCGAGGTGGACGTCACCATCCCGGCTTCCTTTCTTGCCCTGCCGCATCACTACGCACTGGATGTCCTGAGCAACAGCGCGCCATCGAACGTCGTGGACTTCCTCGTCATCCAGTCCGTGGACCTGTCCAAAGTTTGCACCGACTCAAGCGGCAACCCAGTCAACACCCAGCCAAGTTCGGTAGCCATCGCTGATCAAATTGCCAACGGGCCTTTTTCTCCCTTCGGTCTGATAAGCGTCTCCGGTTGCAACAGCATTGTGAAACTCGACCTGAACCCCGCCAGTCCGACGTTTGGCCAATTGCTTGGCAGTCCCGTTTCCGTGGGAACGACGCCCGAGGGCCTCGCGATCAGCCAGAAACTCGGCCTTGCCGTGGTCGCGAACCACGGCACCAACACCGCCTCCATCCTGGACTTGACGCAGAGCGCTGTGGTTCAAAAGGTTCCTGACGTGACCACGGGCGCGAATCCCACTGGGGTGGGCATTGACGACGTGATTGGGGTAGCGGTCGTTGCGAACACGCGCGACAATAGCGTTAGTGTCATCAATTTGGCCTCGTTGTTCCCCCCGGCCGGCACGACTCCTCCTACGACGCCGACCGTTACGAGCGTCGGCGGTATTCAACAGCCCATTGCCGTCGCCATCGATCCCGACCGCGGTGCGAACAACCAAGGCGTTGCGGTGGTCAGTGCCGTACAGTTAAGCAGCGGCATTGGGCCGTCTGGTTCGCTTGCCGTGGTCGAGATCGGTTTCGCCACGCCGATTCTTTGTCAAAATACAACAAGTACGACCTGTGCCTCCGGTCTTGTCTCGAGCCCCCCCACGGGCGTCGTTTTCGACCCAACGGTGTTTACGGGCACGGCGAACCACGGCGTCTTTTACGCCAACTCCAGCGGGACAAATACCATCGTGCAATTCAACCCGGACACCGGCGGCGGCAGCTCGGTTAATGTTGGCATCAATCCGACTTCTCTCGCCATTAATCCCCAGACCGGCGCAATTCTCACCTCCAACTCCGCAAGCAACACGATTTCTATCGTGGACAGCATCTCGAATCCTTTTAAAACGCAGCAGACCTTGGGTATTCCCGGCTCGCCCACGTTTGGCGTGGCCATCGATGAGTTCACGAATTTGGCGGTCATTGTGGACCAGGCGAACATGCGTGTTTTGCTCTTCCCCATGCCGAACTGAGGGTCGAAGACCGCTTGCACGCCGCTTTCAAGGGCCGCGTTCGAGGCGCTGGCCGTTTGCGATTGCAGAGAGGGAAGCGCGTCGGCTATACTTCGACGTTTCGAGTGCCTTCGTTTTACCCGCTGGGGGAGCGGGGAAAAGTTTAGGTTTGGCTGGCGGGGCCTTGCCTTGCTCCAGCTTTTCGAATCGTCTCAAAGAATAAGGAGAATAAAGTGAATTCCAGGATGAAATTGCATACGGTTGCCCTCGCTGCGGCCGGCCTTCTGATTGTTGCGGTGGTCCGGGCGCAGTCACCTGCCCCAAGCCCGGCGCCGGGCAAGGTCGGCGTGATTAATATTCGGGGGGCCATCGGCAGCACCGCCGAAGGGAAGCAGGCCCAGGCCGAACTGCAATCGCAGTTCGCGCCGCGCCAGACCGAGATTGAAAACATGAACAAGCAGATTAACGATCTTCGGCAGCGCCTGGCCGCGTGCGAGGGCAAGTGCAGTCAGGACGAAATTCAGCGGTTAACTGCGCAAGGCCAGCGCCTCACGACACAGTTCGACCGCAAGAACAATGAATTGCAAGAAGACTCCAATGCCGCGCTGGGCGAGGTCATCGACCGCATCGGCCGCAAGATGGTCGACGTACTCGACCGCTACGCGCGCGAGAACGGCTACACCGTGGTCCTGGATTCTTCCACCCCGAACACTCCCATTCTTTTCTCCTCGCCCCAGATTGACGTCACCCAGGACATCGTCCGCCTCTACGACCAGGCCTATCCGGTGAAGGGCGGTGCCCCTGCGCAGCAGAAGCCGCCGGCCGCCAAGCCCGCACCCAATACAACTCCGACCAAGCCGTAGCACGAATTTTTTGACCTGAATTTGACTTTTTTCTGCTTTCCCGAAACGCCCCGGCCCGCTCGGGGCGTTTTCCTTTCTGGAAGTCTTTGTAGCCCCTCCGGTATTCCTCTTCCCAACGGCTTCTTGCTGGTGCAAAATTCTTGCTGCCGCCCTCGACCCTTTTACCTGGGAGGTTCCCATGCCGCAACCATCATCGTCCGCTGCCCAACCGGCGCACAGTCACTTTATGGAGCGTGTTCCGCGCCCGCCCGTCTTTTCGACCGCCGCCGAAGAGCGCCGCCACCGCAAGGAGCGCCTCGCTGGCGCTTTTCGCCTCTTCGCCGAATTCGGTTTTGACGAAGGCGTCGCCGGCCACATCACCGCACGCGACCCCGAGCGCCTCGATCATTTCTGGGTGAATCCGTTTGGCCTGCACTTCGGCCGGATTCGCGCCTCCGACTTGATTCTGGTGGATCACTCCGGCAAAGTCGTCGAAGGCCATGCTGAAGTCAATCTCGCCGCTTTTGCGATTCATTCGCGCATCCACGCCGCTCGGCCGGACGTGATTGCCGCTGCCCACGCCCATTCGCTTTATGGCAAATCGTGGTCTTCGCTGGGCCGCCGGCTCGACGCGCTCACCCAGGATGCCTGCGCGTTTTACGAAGATCACGTGGTGTTCGACGATTACAGCGGCGTCGTCGAAGAAACTGCGGAGGGCGACCGCATCGCCCATGCTCTTGGCGCGAAGAAAGCTGCCATTCTCCGCAATCACGGCCTGCTTACCGTTGGCCACACAGTCGATGAAGCCGCTTGGTGGTTCATCACCATGGACCGCTCTTGCCAGGCGCAATTGCTCGCGGAAGCCGCGGGCCAGCCGCACCGCATTCCCCACGAAACCGCGAAGAACACGTACGCGCTCGTGGGCTCGCATCTTGCCGGCTGGTTCCAGTTCCAGCCGCTCTGGCAGCGCATCTCCCGCGCCCAGCCCGATCTGTTCGAATGATGGAGTGGTTTCAGCGGGCCAAAACCAGGAGGCTGTAACCGCCCAGGATGCGCACCGCCAGGTCTTCGTGAAGGTTGAAGAACAGCCAGCGAGGCAGCTTGAGCAGCCGCTGCCCTGGCGCCGCCCCAAGATTATTCGCTCGCGGCGTGTAAAAGCAGTCCAGAATCTCGTACCTGGTTTCGCGGGAGCGTTTCGCGGGCGGTCTCCTTCGTGAAATAGTGCAAATGCCCGTACATGTCGCGGCGTTTGAGCAGCGCGTGTTTGCGCCCTACTGTTTGCACCGGAAGATCCAGGGGAATGTGAAAAATCTTGTGGCGGCCCTTCTCCTTCAAGTCGCACAGGAATCCGAAATAATCCTGAAGATGCTCGATCACATCCAGAACGAGAATCAGCTCAAAGTAAGCATTCTTGACGTCGCTGAAATCCCCAAGGCGGGAGTGCAGCCTTTCATTGGCCCGGTTCTTGGCTAACTCGATCGCTTGAGGCGAGATGTCGTATCCCCAGAGAATAGCTTCCGGCGAGCTGCGGTTGAATCTGCTTCAGGACTTCTCCTGCTCCGCATCCGACTTCACAAACATTCGACGGTGAAATGCGGTTCCGGCGCAACATGCGAAGGATCTGTAGGGCTTTCCACGCTGACTCTTCGGCGTGCCACGTGGGATTCTTGATCAGGTATCGGCCATCCAGGTAGAGAGAGCGGGTGGTCATGCACGACGGCGCTGCTGGTTGATCAAAAGATTCCGGGAATCGCAATCTCGGTGAGCCGTTTGAGAACACTCCAGTTCGCTCGAAAAAGGCCGTGTGGGCAGGTCTACGCGGCGCCGCAACATTTCCTTGGCCGTTTGGCTCGAGCGGCTTCGCTCACACTCAATTCTCAATAAAATGTCGCATGTTTTTCCGCTGCCGGAGCTTCGCCCGCGACAAAGGTGCGCAATTCTCCGGGGCACGCGCCTGACGCTCGCCGCACCGCGCGCGCGAAGGAACTGGGCGATTTGAAGCCCAGGTCGATCGACAGCACTTTGATCGCCGCACCGGGCTGCATCGCGAAGAAGCCCTTTACCCGTTCCATCAGGACTTCTTCCCGGTAGTGCCTGAAATTTCCTCCAGTTAACGACCGCACGGTTTTCTTGATGGTTCTCTTGCTCACACGCAGGCTTTGCGCCAGCTCTTCCAGCGTCTTGCGGGGGTTCTCGTTCAAACACACCGATATCTGCTCGAAGAGTAGTTTCGGATCGTAGGACATGGTCGATCCTCCCATTTGCTTTTCTTACTTCCTGGTTCTTGCTTCAGGTTGGCAGGTCACGCTCTTTCGAGTCGGAGCCGGGTTGCTCTCCAGCACGGCGAGGATCAGAAGGCCGCAGTTCGCCGCTCCGGTGACCAGCGCTATCAATCTAAGCGGAGCTTGCTTTCAGGCAATCGGGTGATCACCCGATTGCTGCCTCGGCGCAACCCCGGAGAATGCCGAGCAACCGGGGGCTCGTCTGCTCGTTCGACAAGAATCAAGCCTGGCTTGCTGCCGCGATCTGCCTCGAGCTCCCTTGGCCATCACGGTTGGCGCAGGCGTGCGGCAAGCTCAATGCGTCAATTTCATGTACCCGCTCACCCGATACGCTGTTCGCGGCGGTGGTGAGAACGTACTCTCTTGAGTAGCGCCTCCTTGGCGCACGCGCCCATCTTGGTCGCAGGACGCAACAGAACTTCCTTCGCCGCGCCGTCTTTGTCGAGTTTCATGAGTATCCAAAAGTCTTCCAGATCGTTTCCCGCGCGCTGCTTCGACTGCTTCATCGTGCCGAGATGTTTCCCCATGAACTCTTTTCCCAGCTTTTCGCGTCTTGCCTTCCCGCGTTTTTAGGTCCGCCTCCACCGCCGTCCGCGCCTCCGCCAGGCTCGTCGCCCGCTCGTCCGCAAGGGTCGTTGCTACCAGCAGAGCCGCAGAGCCCCTGCCCTTGAGGCATGGAGATATGGAGATATGGAGATATGGGGATATAAGGCTCCGTTGACAAGGCAAAAGCGCGCGTCGTGCACTTTGCCCTGGCCGAGGGACGCTCGGCATCTGCCTGTGGAGGCACGATAAGACCTAAGCGCAAGCTTAGGCGCGCGCCCGTGAAGCAGCAACCATCGTTGGAGACGAGCAAGCAATTGCTTGTAACTCCAAGGAATCCCCGCCGTGTAGGCGCGGGGAGTCTCAATAGGAACGCAAGAGCTAACCAACCAGCCAGCAAAGAAATTCTCAGGTTCATTCTCACGCGCGAGACAAATGCTGGCAGAATCCTACTCTCTCTATTGCGCGGAACGCCCTTGTCATTCCTTGTCATTGGCTCTCGTGGTTGCCGCCTCCCACCCGCGGTGCCATAATTCCTCTTTACGCGGACGCGGAACTCCTTGGCAGTCGTCCGGAAGCTTGCTGTGTTTACTTTGAGAGTTTCGGTGACGCCGAGCAAAGGGTCACCGGTCACGTCTAAGCGATTTGAGAGGGCGTATGGCATTGCGCGATAGCTGGATTGAAAAACGCGAAGCGGCTGCGGCCGCCCCTGACGGCAGCAGGAACATGTCCCAGATGCATTTTGCGCGTCAGGGCGTCATCAGCGAGGAAATGGAATACGTCGCCCGGCGCGAAAAATTGGAGCCGGAACTGGTTCGCAGCGAAGTCGCGCGCGGGCGCATGATCATTCCCGCGAACGTAAACCACCGCAACCTCGAGCCGATGGCCATTGGCATCGCCAGCAAATGCAAAATCAACGCGAACATCGGAAATTCCGCGACCAGCTCGAACATTGACGAAGAACTCAAGAAACTGCACCACGCCGTCCACTACGGCGCGGATACGGTGATGGACCTCTCGACCGGCGGGAATATTCCGGAAATCCGCAAAGCCATCATTGACGCGTCGCCCGTGCCCGTGGGCACGGTTCCGGTCTACGAAGCCATTTCCCGCGTGCGGCGCCCGGAAGACTTGACCTTCGCGCTGATGCTCGAAGTCATCGAAGAGCAAGCCGAGCAGGGTGTCGATTACATGACCATCCATGCCGGCGTCATGCGCGAACACGTGCCGTTCGTGCGCAAGCGCATCACCGGTATCGTTAGCCGCGGTGGCTCGCTTATGGCTCATTGGATGGAGCATCACAAAAAACAGAATTTTCTCTACGAAAACTTCGACGAAATCTGCAAAGTGTTCAAGAAGCACGACGTAAGTTTTTCGCTCGGCGACGGCCTGCGGCCCGGCTCGATCGCCGACGCCAGCGACGAAGCGCAATTCGCCGAACTCAAAGTGCTTGGCGAATTGACCCAGAAAGCCTGGGAGCACGACGTTCAGGTGATGATCGAAGGCCCCGGCCACATTCCCATGGACAAGATCAAGGAGCAGGTCGACTTGGAGATGGAATGGTGCCACGAAGCGCCCTTCTACACGCTGGGCCCACTGGTCATCGACATCGCGCCCGGCTACGACCACATCACCAGCGCGATTGGCGCTGCCATGATCGGCTGGCACGGTGCTGCGATGCTTTGCTACGTCACACCCAAGGAGCATCTCGGTTTGCCGAATCCCGATGACGTGAAGCAAGGCGTCATCGCCTACAAGATTGCCGCCCACGCCGCGGACGTGGCGCGGCATCGCCCCGGCGCACGCGACCGCGACGACGCGCTGTCTTATGCGCGCTTTTTGTTCGACTGGAACAGGCAGTTTGAGCTGTCTCTCGATCCCGACACCGCGCGCGCCATGCACGACGAAAACCTGCCGGACGATTTCTACAAGGAAGCAAAATTCTGCTCCATGTGCGGGCCGAAGTTTTGCTCCATGAACATTACGCAGATGGCCGAAGCCGAATCCGGCCAGGACCAGGCCGAACGCAAACAAAAATTCGCCGAATTGCTGGTTAAGGTGCAGGGCCGAGGAGTCTAGCTTGCTTGAGGGGCGATGGCCGCGAGGCTCCGAACAAACCGGGGTTTGCCTGCGTATTTTGCTTTGGCGAGGGGTTCCTTCTGCTTGCCCTTAAGGCGAATTCCGGCTGAGGGAGTTTGCATAATGTTGTTCCTGATCTTCTCGGTTCTGCTGTATTTCCTGCCGACGATCATCGCGCGCGACAAACCCGACGCGACGGCCATTTTCCTCGTGAACCTGCTCTTTGGCTGGACCATCATCGGCTGGTTCGTTGCCCTAATTTGGGCCTGCGCTGAGCAAAGGTACGCCCTGGTGCGAGCCGTTCTGGTAAGTTCCGGCCGGTTCTGCAGCCAGTGCGGCAGGCTGTCGCCTTACGGCGCACATTTCTGTTCGGCCTGCGACAGGGCGGTGTAATTGGCGGATTCCCGGGAAGTGCGAGTGACAAAACCAGAATCCGGCGAGGTTCTGCGCGAGGAGTTCAACCGCTGGGCGGAAGCGGGCCGCGGTGAGGGCATGGAGCAGGAGCACCTGCCCATCACCTTGCCGGTCCTCGAGAAGATGCAGCTTGCGCCGGCGGACAATGTCCTCGATGTGGGGTGCGGTGCGGGTTGGCTTTCGCGGCGGCTGGCGAAGCTGGTGCCGCAAGGGCGCGTCGTCGGAATGGACGTTTCTGACGAAATGATTCGCCGCGCCCGCCGTGCCAGCGTCGATTTTGAAAACTTAATCTTCGTCACCGGCGAAGTAGAGGAGATTCCCTGGGAGCCGAATTTTTTCTCTCATGTCATTTCCGTCGAATCGGCTTATTACTGGCCCGATTCTGTCGCCGGCATTCGCGAAATCTTCCGGGTGCTGAAGCCCGGCGGCTCGGCTTGGATCCTCATCAACTACTATCGCGACAATCCGCATGCTCATCAGTGGGGCGGTTTGCTCGCGGTCGAAACACACTTGCTCTCCGCAGCGGAATGGAGCGAACGGTTTCGCGCTGCCGGTTTCGGAAATGTGCAACCCGAACGAGTCCGAGACCATTCTCGAACGCCGGAGGTTTACACCGGCCGGTGGTTCCGCGACGCGGCCGAGCTTCGCGCGTTCAAAGCCGAAGGCGCGCTCCTGGTCCACGGCGCCAAAGAAGGAAAGGCATAGCAAATTCACTTGCCGCGTGATAAACGCTTCTCCCGGGCAGCTCTCGTATGTCATTTTTGAGCAGCGGCGTCGCGGTCGTAACCGGGGCGGGCTCGGGCATTGGCAGGGCGCTCGCCGAACGGCTGGCGGCCGCGGGCTCGGCGCTGGCGCTGGCCGACGTCGACGAAGCGGGCTTGCAGCAAACCGCGCAATTCCTCGACAAAACCAGCGCCTTAGTTACAACCCATGTTGTCGACGTCGCGAAGGAGGACCGGGTAAAAGCTTTTGCGGCCGACGCGCACGCGCGCCACGGGCGCGTTACGCTGCTCATCAACAACGCGGGCGTCGCGCTCCACGGAAATTTTGAAGAAATTTCGCTCGACGACTTCCGCTGGCTGATGGACGTCAATTTCTGGGGCGCGGTTTACGGCGTCAGGTATTTTCTGCCGTTGCTCGAGCGCGAGCCGCGGGCGCATATCGTCAATCTGTCGAGCGTGTTCGGACTCGTCGCGCCGCCTGGGCAGGCGGCTTACGCCGCAAGCAAATTTGCCGTGCGCGGCTTTACCGAAGCGCTGCGCCACGAACTGGAAGGCCGCCGCGTAGGTGTGAGCTGCGTTCACCCGGGAGGGATTCGAACGTCCATAGCACGCCACGCGAGGCTCGGCGAGCGGACACCTCCGGAAAGGCAGGAAGAGAGCGTCGCGCGGTTCGAACGATTGGCTCGCACGCCTCCGGAAGCGGCCGCAGCGCGAATTTTGCGCGGCGTGGCACAGGACGAGTCGCGCATCCTTATCGGAGTGGACGCTTACCAGATCGATGTCTTGCAGCGTCTGCGCCCTGCTTCGTACTGGAAGCCGCTGGCGAAGAAGTTGGAACAAGTCGCGGCAAGCCAGGCAGCCGCGGCCAAAGAAGCCGGTAAACAAAGCACGGTTGCTAAGCGCTGACGCCCCCACGATGGCTGTTTTGTTCCCGCTTTTGGAGCCGAGTCTTCCCCTACAAAGGGCCAGAAAGGAAGCGCCAAAGGAAGCGTCGGAGGACTTTACGAAGCAGGTTCGTTCCGCTGTTATCCCGAGCGATGTGTTTTGACGGAGGTTCCTGCTACATATATACTCCCCAAAGCGAAGCAACCCGTTAACTGGAGCCACGTTCTATGGGTGTTCTGGACCAGCGGTTCGAAAAGAACTTCATGATTACGTCGGTCGACTACGTGTTCAACTGGGCGCGAAAGAGCGCGCTTTGGCCGCTGACGTTTGGCCTGGCGTGCTGTGCCATCGAGATGATCGCCTCGACCACTTCGCGGTTTGACATGGCGCGGTTCGGCGCCGAAGTTTTCCGGCCGTCGCCGCGGCAGGCGGACCTGATGATCGTTTCCGGAACCGTCACCCTGAAGATGTCGCCGGTGATTCAGCGGGTGTGGGCGCAGATGCCAGACCCGAAATGGTGCATCTCGATGGGGGCATGCTCGAGCGTGGGCGGCCCGTTCAATACTTATTCTGTGTTGCAAGGCGTGGACCGCATTGTTCCCGTAGATGTGTACATCGTGGGGTGCCCGCCGCGGCCGGAAGGGCTGTTCTTCGGGTTGATGAAGCTGCAAGACAAGATTGATCAGATGACGCTGGCGAAGCGCCCCACGGAAATACGCCTGAAGCCGGAAATGGTGGAGGATTTCAAAAAGGGCGTGATGGTGGCGCAGACGCCAGAGCCGCGGTAAAGAGTAAAGGAAATCGGAAAAGGAAGGTAGAAGAGGCCCTTCTTCGAATCGTGGAGGATACGGACGCCGTTCCCGGGTTCCCGTCGGTCGAGTTCGCATCGTGCCACGATCGCTCGCTGCGCTCGGAATGACGGCGCGCAAGGTTTTCGACAAAGTTTCTTTTCTTGGACACTTACTTCCTCGGGAGAAGATCACGATGGCGTTCGCGCGAACGGCAAAGACCAATGAAATCACTGCCGGAACGATCCGGGAGTTTCAGGTGGAAGGCAAGGCCATAGCCTTGGCGAACGTCGGGGGCAAATACTACGCCATTAACAATACCTGCCTGCACCGGGGCGGGCCGCTCGGCCAGGGAGTCCTGAACGGAACCATCGTGACTTGCCCCTGGCATGGCTGGGAATACGACGTCACGACCGGGAAGGTGAAGCAGAACCCGGCCGTGGGAGTCGATTGCTACCCGGTCGAGGTGCGGGGAGAAGACATCTTTGTCGACGCTGGTTGATCTGCCCTTATCTTGATGAAAATAAAAGCGATAGTCTGATTTCAAAGGAAGCCGTCGCGCTGCCATCTTTCCACAGCGAAGCGACCCTTTCTCGGGTTGACGCCTACATTTTTGTTTCGCTTTTTAAACACCACCGTGTATAGTTCTGCGGGCTCTAAGCCTCAATGTCGATAACGCCTGTTCAACGACACTATTGGATCTTCAGCGCGGACCCTCACCACTATCACTGGGACACGCTTTTCGTAAAAGGAAAAGAGATGTGGCATGGGGCGGGGGCCAAGCCGGACGCCATCCGCGCGCTCAAACAGGTGCGCAAAGGCGACCGCGTGCTGTGCTACCACTCGGCGCCGGAGCGGGCGCTCTATTCGATCGCGGAGGTCACCCGGGATCCTTATTCCGACCCGCACGACCACAAGGGCAAGAATCTGGTGGCCGACCTGCGGGCGTTCGAAAAGCTGCCCCGCCAGGTCACGCTGGGAGAAATGCGCGGCAATGCCGCGCTCAGAAAAATGAAGCTGCTCAAGAACGTGAGGCTCCTTATTTCGTCCATCAGTGACGCGGAATACCAGGAGATTTTGCGCATGGCCGGGATCGTGCCCACGCCGGGAATTCCTTTGCCCTGACGCGCGTTAGCTCTGCATTTCTCGAGATTCGAGAGAAACGCAAAACGAGGGCGGGCTTGCTTCGCTGATTCCAATCGTGGCGCCGAATTCGGGCGCCCGGCCGCACAAGGCTGCTGGCCATCGGCGGGATGCCATGCTTGAGGAACTGACCAGCGGCAAAATACGGGTGATCGATCTCGGCTATGCGATCAACGACAAGTTGGTTCGCTGGCCGGGCGACGAAAAAGTGTTTGAAGCGAAGGTAAACGCTTCGGTCGAGAAAGATGGATACTTCACACGAAGCTTCTGGACGCTCGAGCATTACGGGACGCATCTGGATGCTCCGGTGCACTTCCAACCGGGAAAAACGACCGTCGACGAGATTCCGGTGAAGCAGCTTTTTGGACCCGCCGTGGTGCTGGATGTGCGGGCCGATGGTGCGAATGATGCCGATTACCAGCTTCCCGGGGCGCGCGTCAAGGAATGGGAGAAGCGGCACGGGCGGATTCCCGAAGGCGCGATTGTGCTGCTGAGAACCGGATGGTCGGCACGGTGGCCCGATGCCGGGAAGTACCGGAATCAGGACGCTCAGGGAAGGATGCATTTTCCTGGTTTTTCCGTGGACGCGGCGAAACTGTTGATCGAACGGAAAGTGAGCGGCCTGGGATCGGACAGCATGAGCGTTGACTGCGGGGCTTCGGCGGATTTTGCGGTGCATCACCTGGCGCTAGGTGCAGGGCTGTATCATCTGGAAAATCTTGCGGATTTGAGCGCGCTGCCGGAAACGGGAGCGTTTCTGGTGGTGGCGCCGATCAAGCTGGAGGGCGGCTCGGGCGGACCGGTAAGAGTTTTCGCCCTGCTGCCGTGAGGAAGGGCTTTTCTGCAACCTGTTTGCCGGCTTTGCGTCTTTATTGAGTTGACGGGTGTGGCGGATTCGCGCTTGCAATCCGGTTTGTAGACATTACGTGTTTGCTGGTCTTTCGGCGTCGCAGCGCTACCCCACAAGGACCGGGAGATGCCGGACGCACGCGGGCGGGCTGCGGGAGACGCGTTTTACACCTTGTTCCCGCATGCGACATGGGGAATTTTGCACGGTTTTCTTGGAGGTGACATGCGCGTTCGAAGGGCATTACCGCTTGGTGCGTTGGTGGTGTTGACTTGCTCGGCAGCATCCCGGGGGGCGGAGGAGAGCCGCCTGCTGGCGCATTCTCCGACGCTCAGCAAGACGCAGGTGGTCTTCGCCTACGGCGGCTATTTGTGGAGCGTGCCGCGGGAGGGCGGTGACGCGCGGCAACTCACTACCGGCGGCCACGAAGGGGCGCCGGTGTTGTCTCCAGACGGAAAGTGGATTGCGTTTACCGGGCAGTACGACGGGAACATCGATGTGTTTGTGATTCCCGCCGAAGGCGGCGAACCGAAGCGGCTGACCTGTCATCCCGGTGCGGACATCGCGGACGGCTGGACGCCGGACGGCAAAAAGGTGCTGTTTCATTCGAACCGCGAATCGTATGCGGATTTTGACCGCGTGTACACCGTTCCGGTGGAAGGCGGCCCGGCGGAAGTGCTGCCGATGTGGCGAGGGGAAGCTGCGTGGTTTTCGCCGGACGGAGGGAGCATCGCCTATGTCCCCAACGAGATCTGGCAAACTTCGTGGAAGCGCTATCGAGGAGGACAGAGCACGCCGATTTACATCGTCCGGCTGAGCGATCTGGCTCTTGAAAAAGTACCGCGCGAGGATTCGAATGACAAGCATCCCGTATGGTTCGGCGACACGGTCTATTTTCTTTCCGACCGCAGCGGGCCGGTGACGCTGTTCGCCTACGAAAGAAAAACGAGAACGGTCAAGCAAGTCATCGACAACAAAGGTCTTGATTTCAAGTCGCTTTCCGCGGGCCCCGACGCCTTGGTTTACGAGCAGTTCGGCGGAATTTACATTTTCAATCCGTCGAGCGGCAAATCGGCCAAGGTGGACGTTCGCATCGCTGGCGATCTGCCGTCCACCCGGCCGCACTACGAAAAAGTAGCCGACCGCATTCAGAACGCCGGGATCTCTCCATCCGGCGCCCGCGCGGTGTTTGAAGCGCGCGGCGAGATCTTCACGGTGCCGGCGGACAAAGGAGACGCCCGCAATTTGACGCACACTCCTCGCGTGGCCGAGCGTGATCCCGCGTGGTCCCCGGATGGCAAGTCGATCGCGTTCTTTTCCGACGAATCCGGGGAGTATGAGCTGCACATCGTGGATCAATCGGGACTGGGTGCGGGCAAGAAAATCAATCTTGGGAATCCGCCATCGTTTTTCTACGCGCCACTGTGGTCGCCGGACAGCAAGAAAATTGCATATACCGACAAGCGCTTAAACCTGTGGTACGTGGACCTGGAAAAAGGCATGCCGGTAAAAGTTACCACGGACCGCTTCGACGATCCAACTTCCACGATGAATGAAAGCTGGTCGCCGGACAGCAAATGGCTGACCTACTCGAAGTTCCTCGGGAATCATCTTCGTACCGTGTTCGTGTATTCGCTCGACGCCGGCAAGGAATCGCAAATCACCGACGGCATCAGCGATGCCCGCTATCCCGTCTTCGACAAAGGCGGCAAGTGGCTGCTCTTTGCCGCCAGCACCGATGTGGGACTCTCTTCTGGCTGGCTCGACTTGTCGAGCTTCCAGCATCCCATCCTAAGAAACATTTATGCGGCGGCTTTGAAGAAAGGCGATCCTTCGCCGGTCGAGCCGCAAAGCGACGAAGAGAAAACAGCGGAAGAGAAGAAAGATGCGGGAGGGGACAAGGCCAAGGAGGCGGACCAGAGGAAAGCGGGAGAGAAGGGGAAAGAAGGCGAAAAGAAAAAAGAAGAGCCCGCTAAGGTGGTCATCGATCTGGACGGCATCGGCCAGCGCATCGTTTCGCTTCCCATGAAAGCCGCGCGGTACGAAGGCCTGGACGCCGGGAAAGCAGGAACGCTCTTTCTTACCGAGATTGTGGACGTGCCGCGCTTCGGACAGCCCAACCCTGCGACCGTTTCGAAGTTTGATTTCACAACGCGGAAGACCGAGCCATTTCTCAGCGGAATTCGAGCCTTCGCAGTTTCTGCGAATGGCGAGAAGGTTCTCTATCGGCAGGGCGAGGGATGGTTTATTGCGGGAACCGCGGCCGCACCAAAGCAGGGGGACGGCGCGCTGAAACTGGACGGCATGGAGACTTACGTAGATCCGCGCGAGGAATGGAACCAGATGTACCACGAAGTATGGCGCATCGAGCGCGATTTCCTCTACGACCCGAATCTGCACGGGCTCAACCTGGCTGCCACCGAGAAGAAATACTCGGTGTATCTGAAAGGCCTGGGTGGCCGCGCCGATCTCAACTACCTGTTCGACGAAATGCTTGGCGAAATCACCATCGGGCATATGTTTATTGCCGGCGGAGATACCCCCAAGCCCAATCAAGTGAGAGGCGGCCTGCTGGGCGCGGATTACAAAATCGAAAACGGCCGTTACCGCTTCGCGCGCATCTACAACGGCGAGAATTGGAACCCGGAATTGCACGCGCCGCTGACACAGCCCGGCGTGGACGTGAAGGTGGGCGATTACTTGCTGGAGGTGGAGGGGCGCGACGTGCGCCCGCCCGCGGAAGTCTACAGCTTTTTCGAGAACACTGCCGGCAAGCAAATCAAAATTAGGGTGGGCCCGAGCCCCGACGGCCAGGACTCGCGCCAAGTGACGGTCGTGCCGCTCGGGAGCGAGTTTGCTCTGCGCAACCGCGCTTGGGAGGAAGACAACCGCCGGAAAGTGGATGAGCTCAGCGGCGGGAAGCTGGCCTACGTGCATGTTCCGGACACCGCCGTGGGCGGTTGGCTCAACTTCAACCGCTTCTATTTCGCGCAAGTCGACAAGCAGGGAGCGGTGATTGACGAGCGCTATAACCACGGCGGCGAAGTGGCGGATTACATTATCGATATGTTGAAGCGGCCGCTGCGCAACTGCGCCGTCTCACGCGAAGGTGAGAAGTTCTGCTCGCCGCTGGCGCAGATCTACGGGCCAAAAACCATGATCATCAACGAAATGTCGGGGTCGGGCGGCGACGCGCTGCCGTGGATGTTCCGGCAGGACAAAGTGGGTCCGTTAGTCGGTACGCGCACGTGGGGCGGTCTGGTGGGTATCTACGGTTATCCGCCGCTCATGGATGGCGGCTTGGTTACCGCGCCGCGCGTGGCGATTTACGGCCTGCATGGCGAATGGGAAGTGGAGAACCACGGCATCCCGCCGGATATCGAGGTGGAGAATGATCCCGCGTCCGAAGTCACCATGGAGGCGTTGAAGAACCATGCCGTCGTGATTCCGGACCATCCGCCGTATCCGAATTATCACAAGAAATAGCAAAGAATGTTTCTCGCGGGACAGCGCATGCCGGGTGCCGGCCGTCGCGAGCTTCTAGCTCCCCGGATTTGCGCTGATCGTTTTCGAGAGCATCCAGGTGAGAAGCTCCGGTTCCGCGTAGGCCTTCTCCCAGGAGTTGTGGCCGACGCCCGGATATTCCGTGTAACGGACTTCACCGCCAAGCGTCTTCATGGCCTCGTTCATGCGGCGCGATTCGGTCACGGGGACAACGGGATCGTCGCCGCCGTGAAAGATCCACACCGGCGTTTTGCCGATTTTTTTGGCTGCTTCTAGGTAAGGCGAATTGTCGTCGGGCGGCTGCATACGGGCCATATCGGGCATAAGGATGCCTCCGCAAATGGGGGCGATGGCCGCGAATTTTCCCGGATACTTTCCCGCCAGATACCAGCTTCCGTAGCCGCCCATGGACAGCCCGGTGAGATAAATTCGAGTTCGATCGCCATTGAACTCGCTTTGCGCCTCGGCGAGCGCCGCCATGGCAACGTCTGCCATGGTGGACCCGGCCCACCAAACATTCTTGCGGCACTGCGGCATCACCACGATGGCCGGGAAGCGGCTGCGGTCCCGGCGAATCGCGGTGCCAACGCCGACCTCGGTTTCGATCAAGCCGTCGTCGCCGCGTTCGCCGGCCCCATGAAGGAACAAGACGACGGGCCACTTTTTCTTCTTTGTCCAATTGTCCGGAACGAAGACCTGATACTTGTACTCGGTGCCCGCGACGGTTACCGTGCGATCGAGAAAACCCGTCTCGATTTTTTTGGCTTTTGCCGGCGGAACAGCCAGGGCCATGGCGGTTAAAAGCAACAGGTACACGAGGCTTTTCCGCGAGACGCGCACGAGTCACCTCCAAGCGCAAAACTGTAACATGAGTTTCACGAAACGGAACCTGCCTTTGTGCGGAAGTCGGAAGCTTGTCGCTTGGGAGAGCATTACCATTCCCGCTGTGATATTTTGAAAGTCCTTTTTCCCATGCCGGAGCTTCCTGAAGTCGAAACAGTAGCGCGCGGATTGCGCCAGGCCGTCCTCGGCCGGCGCATTCTGTCGGTGGCGCTCGGAAAAACGGATTTCATCGACGATCCGGCAGCGCTCGAGGAGCACTTGCCCGGGCGCGCCATCGAGGCCATCGAGCGCTACGGGAAGTTCATGTTGTTGCGCCTGTCGGCAGTAGCTGGAGCGAACGACAATCACCGCGAAGGTGACGCCAAGCGGGCATCCTTGCTGGTGCACCTGGGAATGACCGGGCAGATGGCGCCAAGCCCGGCGGCAAAGCCTCGCGAAAAACATACGCATGTCTGCCTGCTGTTGGACGACGGCCGCGAACTCCGCTACACCGATGCGCGGCGCTTCGGGCGGATTGCCTATTTGACGGAAGTGCCGCTCGAACAGGAATTGACCCGTTTTGGCGCCGACCCGCTGGAAATCGGCAAAGAGGAATTTGTGAAAAGAATCCGCGAGCGGCACGCGCGCATCAAGGCGCTGCTTCTGGACCAGAGCGTGCTCCGCGGCGTGGGCAACATTTACGCCGATGAAAGCCTGTGGCGGGCGAAGATTCATCCCTCGCAGCTCGGCGCGAAGTTGACTTGCCGGCAAGCGGAAACCCTGTGGCGCGCGCTGCAAGAAATCTTGCGTAAGGCCATCGTACTGCGGGGTTCCTCCATCTCCGATTTTCTTGATGCCGAGGGCCAGCCGGGAGAATACCAGCGGCGCCATCGCGCTTACGGCCGCGAAGGAAAGAACTGCCAGCGGTGCAAAACCGCGATTCGGCGCGGCATTGTGGCGGGGCGAAGCAGTTACTTTTGTCCGAGCTGCCAGCGGGCGCCGCGTGGATTTACGGTTTTGCCGTTGCCGCCGCGAACCGCCCGCGTGCGCTCGCCGAAGCCGCGGCGCGCGAGCTAACCTGTATGCGCGCCGTTCTCCAGCGAGTCAGCCGGGCGAAGGTCACCGTGGGGGGGCGCATCACCGGCGAGATTGGCCCGGGGCTGATGATTTTGCTCGGTGTCGGCCGCAGCGACAGTTCGGCGGTGGTCGGGCGAATGGCGGAACGATGCGCGAACCTGCGCATTTTTGAAGACGACCAGGGCAAAATGAACCGCTCGCTGCTGGACGTGCAAGGCAGCGCCCTCGCCGTCTCGCAATTCACGCTGTACGGCGACGCGCGCGGGCAGCGGCGGCCGAGCTTCATCACCGCGGCGCCTCCGGAACTTGCAAGAGCGCTCTATGATGAATTTTGCGAGGCGCTCCGCCAATTGGGTGTTAGCGTCGCCACGGGAATTTTTCAGTCCATGATGTCCGTGGAGCTGGTCAATGAAGGTCCGGTCACAATCCTCCTCGATTCGGACAATACCTTCTGAGGGTTCGCTGGCAGAGCGGAAAAAGGGCGGCGGCTGGACTTGTGCGAGAGCGCTCGAGGAATTGCGGGCTCTCGGCGAGCGGCGAAATGTGGACGGCATGGCGCGCTTCGGAATCCGCGCGAAAGTCGTCTACGGCGTGGCGAAGCCAAAAATGGATGAACTGGCCCGCCGCATCGGGAAAGATCATCAACTGGCGCTCGAATTGTGGGCCAGCGGCGTCCATGATGCGCGGATTCTGGCGGGTATGATCGATCTGCCGCGGGAGGTTTCCTCGGAGCAAATGGAAAGATGGGTGCGCGATTTCGATAATTGGGACGTTTGCGACGGCACGTGTTGCCATCTCTTCGTGTTCGCTGCTCCGGCATGGAGGAAAGCGATGGCCTGGAGCCGGTGCGGCCCAGAGTTCATCAAGCGGGCGGGGTTTGCACTGATGGCTTACCTGGCGTATCGGGACAAGCAGGCGGCCGACGCGCAGTTTCGGAGAGTGTTGCCGTTGATCGAGCGAGAGGCGTACGATGACCGCAATTTCGTGAGAAAGGCCGTCAACTGGGCCTTGCGGAACATCGGTAAAAGGAATTTGCGATTGAACCGCGAAGCCACCCGCACAGCCGCAAGGATTCGCCGGCAAGACTCGCCCTCCGCCCGGTGGATTGCGGCGGACGCGCTCCGCGAACTTAAAAGTGCGGCCGTGCAGGCGCGATTGCGGCGAAGGGCAAGCGCAGGCCAATGACAGCGAATGGAAAAGGCCCAGAACTGAAAATTCGCCGCGCGAAGAGCGCGGACGCGCCGCGGCTGGCAGAACTCGCGACCGAGCTTGGCTATCCATCTACATCCGCCGAGCTCCGCCAGAGGCTGCGGCGGATCAGCCCCGCCACGCAAAATGCGGTGTTCGTTGCGGAAGCAAAAGACTCCGGAGTTGTCGGCTGGCTGCATGTGAGCAAACAGGCGCTCCTCGAGAGCGACATGCGTGCGGAGGTGAACGGGCTGGTCGTAAAGGAGGGACACCGCAGCCTTGGCGCGGGCGCACGGCTGCTGGGAGCCGCCGAGGATTGGGCCCGCAAACACGGATGCAAGAGCATGTCGGTCCGTTCAAACGTGATCCGCGAGCGCGCCCACAAGTTCTACGAACGCAACGGCTACGAGCACTACAAAACGCAAAAATCCTTCCGCAAGCCGCTCTAGATTGCGGCCCAGTCTGTCGTTCTGGGGTTGACAAACTCCTACGGAGACATCCTTTTACGCGCGACGTTGCGGTTTGGCGGAAGCATGCCTGGTCGAGAAGAATGCCGCCCGCACGGCTAGGATTCCTGTTTTGAAAGCAGCGGGCGAGTTTTAATCAATATTTATATCGTACTACGATATACTAAGAGCATGGCAAAGGGGCTGTCTACCGCCGAGTACCAGGCCCTCGCGGAACTGCGCTACCGCATTCGCAAATTCTTGCGCGAAGGAGACACGGTGGCGAGCGAGACCGGGCTCGAACCCCAGCAGTATCTGCTTCTGCTGATGATTCGCGGAATTCCCAACCGACAGGAGGCCACCGTCAGCAACCTGGCGGAGCGGCTCGTGCTGAAGCACCACAGCGTCGTGGAACTGATTGACCGCATGGAAATTCACGGATACGTGCGGCGCAGCCGCAGCCGCGAGGATCGCCGGAGTGTTCTGGTGTCGCTGCTGCCGCGCGGAGCGAAATTGCTCGATCAGGTGGCGCAGCACCGCGTCGGCGAATTACGCGCGTCCGGGGCGGCACTGGCCAACGCGATCGCGGCGCTTTTGAAAAACAGCCATGCGCTTCACGGAAGAAAGATTCGAAGCATTCCTCCCAAGAAAGGATTGGAAAAGAGGCGTGGATAAGGTTCAGAAGAAGGTTTCTTGGCACGACCCCGAATACGTCGAAACCGAGGCTCGCCATCGGGAAGAGCTGGGAGATTTTTCCACCACGCTTCGCGTGCTGCCGATCTCCGCGCTGGCCGTCGGCATCGGCGTCCTTTGCGCCTATGTGGCACTGGCGCTTCTGCGTTTAATCGGACTCTTCACCAACTTGTTTTACTACGCAGCGGGAAATCATCTCGGATGGTACGCCGTTCTCGTTCCTGTTGGGGGCGGACTGATCGTCGGGCTCATGGCGCGATACGGCTCGGAACGCATCCGCGGCCACGGCATCCCGGAAGCCATTGAAGCGATTTTGATCAATGGCAGCCGCGTGGAGCCGAAGGTCGCCTTCCTCAAACCCGTTGCTTCGGCCATTGCCATCGGATCGGGCGGGCCGTTCGGCGCCGAAGGCCCGATCATCATGACCGGCGGCGCGTTTGGATCGATGATCGCGCAGCTCTTTCATTTGACCAACGCGGAGCGCAAGACGCTGCTCGTGGCTGGGGCCGCAGGTGGAATGTCGGCAACGTTTGCCGCGCCGGTGGCATCGGTGCTGCTTGCCGTCGAACTCCTGCTGTTTGAATGGAAGCCCCGCAGCCTGGTTCCCGTGGCCTTGGCCAGCGTCGTGGCGGACGTGATGCGCCGCTATATTTTGGGATTCGGTCCAATGTTTCCCGTGCCCAGGCATCCTCTGCACATCGGCCCCCTAAGTTTGCTGGGCTGCGCGCTCGCCGGTTTGCTGGCTGGTTGTCTTTCCGCGCTCCTCACTCTCTCGATCTACAAGGTGGAAGACCGGTTTCAGAAATTGCCGATTCATTGGATGTGGTGGCCGCTCGTCGGCGGGCTGGCCGTTGGTTTGGGAGGCATGATTTTCCCGCAAGCGCTTGGCGTCGGCTACGACACGATTGCCACGCTGCTCCAAGGCGCGGTGACCACCAAAGTGATCCTCGGCGTGCTCTTGGTGAAATGGTTTATCTGGGCGGTGTCGCTCGGCTCCGGCACTTCGGGCGGAGTACTGGCGCCGTTGCTGATGATGGGCGGGGCGCTCGGCGGACTCGAAGCGATGTTCCTGCCCCACGAGGGCGCGGGCTTCTGGCCGCTGGTCAGCATGGGTGCCACACTGGGTGGCACGATGCGCGCGCCATTTACAAGCATCATTTTTGCGTTCGAGCTTACGCAAGACTCAAGTATCCTTCTCCCGTTGTTGATCGCAAGCGTGGTTTCGCATACCTTCACGGTATTGACGCTGAAGCGCTCGATCCTGACCGAAAAAGTGGCGCGGCGCGGTTATCATTTGAGCTCGGAATACGCGGTGGATCCGCTGGAAATCCTGTTCGCCCGCGATGTGATGCGCACGAAGGTGGCGGTGCTGCCGGCCTCGAGCAGCCTGTCGGAATTCCAGAAAGCTCTGACGGACCACCGGCAAAGCCAGCGGCTTCTGCCTGTCGTGGACGGCGACGGGGTTCTCGTCGGAGTCGTGACGCGCGGCGACATTTATAAACTCTTCGACCAAGGCGACGAGTCGCTGCTGCGCCGGCCTCTTCGTGACGCGGTCCACCGGAAAACCGTGGAAGCGTACCCGGATGAGCCGTTGCGCTCGGTCGTCTATCGAATGGCGGAAAAACGGATAACGCGCATGCCGGTGGTCGACGCCGATACTCGGAAATTTCTTGGCCTGATCGCGCTCGACGATTTGTTAAAGGCTCGCGCGCGCCATTTGGAGGAGGAGAAGCGGCGAGAGCAAGTCTTGAGCCTGCGGGTTTTCCTGCCCGGAGGCGGAGGCCAGGAGGAGACCGAAACGCAGGATCAGGCGGAAACGCGCGCGGCGTCGTGAAATTGCCGAAACTCTGTTTTTTCATCCCAGACCTCGCGACAAAAACAAAAGCCATGAGCGCAAGTCGACCAGCCTCCAAAAGCCGGTGGGGCGTTTCGTCGCCACAATGGGCGGCCATCCTGCGGGACCGCGAAGGGCAAGTGTTCCTGGTTTCGACACTGGTGATTGGCGCACTGGTGGGCCTGGCGGTCGTGGCGTTCATTTTGTTGACGGAACGCTTTGGCAACAAGTTGTACCCCGCGGCGGGAATGGGGCTGCGCCGGCTGCTGGTGCCGGTGGGCGGCTCGCTGGGGATGGGCTATTTGTTGTACCGCTACTTTCCGGATGCGCGCGGCAGCGGCGTGCCCCAGACAAAAGCGGCTTTGTACGCGCGCGAAGGGAATATTTCGTTCGGAACGGTCATCGGAAAATTCTTTTGCACTTCGGCCACGCTTGCCAGCGGTATTCCCCTCGGGCGCGAGGGCCCGGCGGCGCAAGTGGGCGCGGGAATTGCCTCGGTGCTCGGAAGGTGGCTCGGGCTTCGTACCGAGAAAGTGAAAGCGCTGCTGCCCGTGGGCGCAACAGCGGCGATTGCGGCCGCGTTCAACACACCGCTCGCGGCCGTGCTGTTTTCGCTGGAAGAGGTAGTGGGCGATTTGCACGCGCCGGTATTGGGGTCGGTGGTGCTGGCTTCGGCGACTTCGTGGGCGATGTTGCGGTTGCTGCTCGGAAATAATCCGCTGTTCCACGTACCGCAATATCAATTGGTGAATCCGGCGGAATTCGGGATTTACGCGGTGCTGGGAGTGGCAGGCGGATTGGTTTCGGTAGCGTTCACGAAGTTGTTGTTGGGGATGCGCGCACGGTTTTTGAAGTTTCCGAGGAAGACGCTTTGGTTTCAGCCCGTGGCGGGCGGGGTAGTGGTAGGAACCATGGGCTGGTTCGTGCCGCAGTTGCTGGGCGTGGGCTATGACCATGTCGGCGAGGCGCTGAACGGCGCAATGGCTCTGAAGCTGATGGCCCTGTTGCTGGTGCTGAAACTGGTGGCGGTGGCTGTGAGCTACGCGTCGGGGAACGCCGGAGGAATTTTCGGGCCGAGCCTGTTTCTTGGCGCAATGCTCGGCGGGGTGGTGGGCAACGTTGCGAATCACTTCTTCCCCCATACTGTGGGAACCCCGGCCGCCTATGCGCTGGTGGGAATGGGCACGGCGTTTGCGGGGATCGTGCGCGCGCCCATGACCTCGGTGCTGATGATTTTCGAGATTACGCGGGACTACGCGGTGATTGTGCCGCTGATGATTTCCAACCTGGTGAGCTTTTTCATTTCCTCCAAACTGCAGCCGAAAGCAATTTATGACGAACTGGCTTATCAAGACGGCATTCACCTGCCAAGGGCGGAGTCCCGGCAGCAGGAAATGCAGCGGCAGGTGCAGCACGCGATGCGCGAAGCCACGGAAGTTTTTCAGGTCGACACGACCGTCGAGGAAGCCTTGGAAAGAGCGAGATTCAGCGGATTTAGAGCGTGGCCGGTCTCGGACCGTAACGGCGTAATCGGGGTCGTAAGCCTCGCACGCTTGCGACAATGGGCCGGGGAAGGCTCGGCGGGCAAAGCCTTGCGTGAGCTTGTGGGCGCGGACGGTTTTCCTCACGTGCATATTGATCATCCGCTGCATATGGCTTTGGATCGTATGGGAGCGAGCCAACTGGACCTGCTGCCGGTAGTGAGCCGGGCCAATGTGCACCAACTGAGAGGGGTGGTGACGCTCGAAGACATCCTGGCGCAGTATGGCGTCGCTCGGGCGGCGGAGAGTCTGCCAAAGGGCAGATGACTAAGCCAATCCCCGGGCTGTGGCGCTCTTTCCGTTGCGAGCGCGAGCGGAAAGCCGCGACGCGGTTGGGACTGTTAAACTGTTCCATCGCGGAGCGGGAGAATAGCGATGGACGAGCAAGAGTTTGATGCGTTGTTCCAGCAGCCCTTTGGAAGGGAAGACTTTCAGAGGGCGGAAGCTGGACTGGGCCGCTGCGGGACACTCGCCGCCGCGCTTTTCGGTAGAACGCCCGAGGACCTGTGCCGTCAGCTGGTTGCTTTCCCATCCGGAAATCCCTTCGGGCTTTACCTTGGCGGATTTCCGGGACCTCGAACGGCACGCGCAGACGATTTCAGGCTTGGTTTTAAGCGGTTCGAGCAACCCACGTTTGGTGTGGCTGTCTCCATGGTTGACGCAGTTCGCGTCGGCCACCATCACGGTTGATGGGCAAGGTTACACGGTATGGGAAGCGCGTTCGGAGATTGTTCGCCGTGCGATTGAATATTTGGAAAGGCGCTGAGGACGGCGGCCCGCCTTAGAAGGCGGCCGCACCAACTGCGCTCCAGGCGTGCGGCCAGTGCTTTATGAATGTGACGTGACCATCAATGAAGGCCGGTTGGCGGGGAGCCGACGGCGTGCGCGGGCACCACGGTGACGGTGATCTGCGAAGGATATTGCCGGGAATGATGGACCGTGTTGTGGGCGACGACGCCGCGTGATTCGTCGTAATTGTTGCCGCCGGTGTTGAGATTGCGGTCGAAGCGCGGGAAATTGCTGCTGGAAACTTCGATGCGAAGCCGGTGACCGGCTTCGAAAAAGTTGCTGGTGTTCAGCGGCTGCAGCGTCACCTTGTAGACCTTACCCGATTCCATCCAGACAAGCGGTTTGTCGTAGCCGTCGCGATAGCGCATGCGTTGAATGGTTTCGTCAAGGTTGTAGGCCCTCCCGTCGGGGTACACGTCGAGGACCTTCACCGTAAAGTCCGTGTCTTTGGCGTCGGACGAGAAGTAGAGCGTCGGAATCATCGGACCGGACACTTCGGTGCCTTCCTTGAAGGGCTCAGAAGTGAAAACCAGGATGTCGGAGCGCGCTTCCATCCTGCGCTGGTCGAACGCCCCGGCCTGAACAGCGTCGCCCGTGCAACACACATTGCCGCCGTAGGAAAGCACGGGATTTATGGGATCGTAAGTAAACGTGTCAGGCTTATCGGCTTCTGCCGGAGAAGTCACGAGCAAGCCGTCTCCCGTCAAAGAGTTGGCATGGCCAGCACTGGATAGAAACATGGTCAGCGGGTGTGCGCTGGCGAGCGGCCAAGTGTCGGAAGACTGCCACTTGTTGATGCCCATCGTGTAGTACGTGACTTTCGGAAGCGCATCGAGCCGCGGGCTCTTATCGCCTTTGAGGAAGCGGTCAAAAAAGCTATAGATAATTTCCTGATAGTCAAGCCGGGCATCGCCCATGCTGCGTTCTCCGACGATGGTGTCTTCGGTCGCGCGTGTGTAGGCGCAGTGCGTGACAGGAGCGATGATGGCCCACTGCTGGTTGGCGATCTCGCCCTTGGCGTTTTTGCGGACATGATTGAAAAGAGCAAGATTCGGGCCAATCGAAACGTCGTACCAAGACATGAACCATAGCCCGGGGACATTGAGCGGCATATCGTCGTGATAGAGGCCGCCTTTGTACCAGGCGGGATCGTTTGGAGTGCGCTTGATCATGCGGCCGCCGGTGGGGACGGGCATCGCATCGGCGAAAATTCCAGGAGGCCCGTCGACCGCCTTCAAGATGTCTTGTTCGGGGAGATGCCAAAGAGCTTTGGACCATTCGACGGGAGGAAGCTGCTGCGCGAGGTCGAAGGATTTTGACTCGCGGATGAGGTCGGCCTGCGAGCTATCGGCCGGGAACATGGGCCGCACCTGGTTCTGCTCGCCATAGAGCCAGG
>WNEP01000261.1_pt1 | contig 26947 bp, 23 predicted proteins | sample 5399961 | NCBI WGS metagenome assembly WNEP01 (sample SAMN13153329, study PRJNA577476) | soil metagenome | isolation source: 20 cm grassland meadow soil pre-rain plot 5 | place: USA:California | collected 2015-09-08 | reverse complement strand
CTGCAGGGCCTGCCGATAGTGGTCGATCGCCTCAGCCAGCTTCCCCTGAGCAACGAGCGCCAGGCCCCAGTTGGTGTGGGCTTCGGCAGAGTCAGACTTGATCTGCAGGGCCTGCCGGTAGTGGTCGGCCGCCTCGGCCGGTTTGCCCTGCTGCGCGAGCGCCACACCCCAGTTGTTGTGAGGGTCGGCGTAGTTGGGCTTGATCTGGACGGCCAGCCGGTAGTGGTCGATCGCCTCGGCCAGCTTCCCCTGATCAGCGAGCGCCCGGCCTAAGCCGAACTGAGCAACGGAAGATTTGGGGTCAATGGCCAAAGCATGGGCCCAGAGTTTTTCCGAGTCGTGCCAGACGTGGACTTGATCCCAGGTGAGAACTCCCAAGGCAACGAGGGCGCAAAGGGCAGGCCCGGTAATCATGAAACGCGTGGCTTGCCAGCAGGAGGAGAGGGGGACACCAGCCAAGATCGCTAATCCGAGGCCTGCCAGGTAGGTATATCGATCAGCGGCAATCTGCGAGCCGCTTTGAAAAATCCCGAGCACCGGGACGAGGACCACTATGTAAGCCAACCACGCCGCCACCAGGCCCGGCACTCTACGGCGGAGGGCCAGGGCGATCGCAGTGATGGCGAGAACCAGGCCGTAGCTCAGAATGAACGGCATCGCCCATGGATTCATCGTGCGCGGCAGTTCGTAAAGAGGCGAGAGGTTCAAGGGCACGACCGTCTTCCAGAGGTAGAAACTCAAGCCGTACGCCGAGACCGCCAGCCTGCCCGGCGCGCTCAGGTGAGTCACGGGGATCATGGCGCGGTGCGAAAGCTGCGCCATGAGTGCGACGGCGGATGCCGCAGCAGCGAGCAGCACGAACGGGATCTTCTCGACGTAGACCCGCCGCGCGCGCGCGCTCCACCACCCGAGAGCCCCCCCGAGGCGCCGGAGGGGATACACGTCCAGGATCAAGAGCACTACCGGAAGATTCACGACCATCGACTTGGAAAGCAGCGCACAGACGAACACGGCCACGGACAGCCAGTACCAGCCTCGGCCGCGCTCCCCGCGCTCGCAGTCACGGAGGTACACCAGGATCGTCAACAAGTAGAAGAGCCCCGAGAGCACATCGCGCCGTTCGGTGACCCACGCCACGGACTCCACGCGCAGGGGATGGATCGCGAACACGAGGGCGGCAAACCCGGCAGTCAGCGCGTGACCGCGTTCAGAGGGAGCGGGCAGAGCCAGTGTCAGGATCCGACAGACAACGAAGAAGAAGACCACCGCATTCGCGGCGTGCAGGAGGAGACTCGTCAGATGATACCCGACGGGATTCATGCCCCACAGCACGTAGTCCAGGCCGAGCGTCATCCACGTCAGCGGAATGTAGTGGCCCATGTGCGTGGTCCACATCCAACGGAGGTGTGTCCACGTGAGTCCCCGATAGTGAGGGTTGCCGAGGAAATTGTCATCATCGTCCCAATTCACAAACTGGTTCTGCAGCGTGGGCAGGAAGGCGGCGAAGGTGACAAGAGCAATCAGCACAGGGACCAGCCAGCGGCGCCATCGCTCGATTAACGCGCGGGCCACGGGTTCACGGAGCTCCGGCTGAGCTCCAACTTCTCGCCTGTGGGCCCTTTTCCTGCGGCTCATCGGTGCTCAAGACCTAATGTCTCACGGGGCGTAGTAGTTTTTGACAATTCAGGGGGACACAAGGCGACCGAGCGATGACGCCCGGGGACAGCAGCGACGGAGGTAACGAGATGCTTCGATCGAAAACGGCGGAAACTTCAGCCTCCGGCGTCGATCTCTCCCCAAAAGCGATGCGGTAGTGTCAGGGCCTTTGTTGTCCAGGTCACAACGCGAATCCTAATCTCCGTCGCGTATCTTCGAGCCCTACCAGCCGCCGTCGTTTCCCGTGCTTTCCGCGCGCTTCAAGCATCCGGAGAGGCAGTGGGTCGCCATCGCCGACTTCAATCCGCGCTATCGGACGATGTACCAGACGCGGCACACGTTCGCGACGCTGATGCTGGCCGCTGGCGAGGACATCGGCTGGGTGGCGAAGCAGCTCGGGCACTCATCCGTTGAGATGGTGATCCGACGATATCACCGCTTCATTCCGAACCTTACGCGGAGGGACGGCTCAGCGGCCACCCGCCTACTCGACGATGCGGGGCTCTAGATTGCTGGCGGCCGCCGTGTCCTGCATGCCCTCCGACCGCCCGCGCTTGTCCTCAAGCCCGCGAGCTCGTCGTCCAACATGCCCTCGTGTCTCAGCCCCCATGGTGACCATTTGGTGACCCGAAAAGGTCAGGGCCCTACGGACTGTTCCGTAAGGCCCCGAAAATTTGGAGCGGCCGACCGGATTCGAACCGGCGACGTCCAGCTTGGGAAGCTGGCATTCTGCCACTGAATTACGGCCGCCCGGCGCCTCCTATATTACGCATCGCGGAGCGGCGACGCTATTGCGCCTCCTTGAGCGACATGGTGAACGCCTGGATGACCTCGTCGCTCCGGGCCTTCCAGTTGACCCGCTTGCTGACTCCGTACAGATCGAGCTGCTGGTAGAGCGGCACCGCGGGCGTCTCCTCGATCCAGAGCTTGTTGATCCGGTGGTACTGCTCGAGGCGCTTGCTGTCGTCCATGATCGCCTGCGCCTCGTCCACCATCCGGTTGAACTCTTCGTTGTGCCAGTTCACGAAGATGCCGGGCGACTTGAACAGCGGCACGTAGATGGTCTCGGCGTCCATCGTCCCCGTGCCCCAGCCGATCAGCCAGACCGGCCCCGCCTTGTGGACGTAGACCATGTTGTTCAGGTAGGTGACGAAGTCGTACGTGCGGAGCGTGGTCTTGATCCCGGCCTTGGTGAGCTGGCCGGTCACCGCCTCGGCCACCTCGACGTCACGCACATAGCGACCGCGCGGGCCGTGCAGCGTGATCTCGACGCCGCCGGCGAACCCGGCCTCGGCGAGGAGCTTCTTGGCCCGCTCCACGTCCTGCTTGATCGGCCTGAGCGACGGGTCGTAGCCGAAGTGCATGGACGGCAGCATCGTGGCGACGCGGATGCCTTTGCCGTCGAGCACGGTCCTGATGATCTCGTCGGCGTCGATGGCGTAGGCGATGGCCTGACGGACGCGCTTGTCCGCGGTGGGCCCACTGTACGGCCCGACCGGCTTGTGCTGAGCGTCCATCTGGTGCGCGTAGAACATGAGCTGGATCGTCCGGATCGACGGCGCCGTAGAGAGGAAGAGCCTCGGGTGCTTATCGATGACCGGGGCGAGGTGCGGCGGAATGTTCACCGCGACGTCGATCTCGCCGTTCTGGAGCGCCGCGACGCGCACAGCGTCGTCGGGGATCGGCTTGAAGACGACGGTCTTGATCCTGGGCGCGCCCCGCCAGTACGTCTCGTTGGCCTCGAGGACGATCTCCTCATCCTTCGCCCAGCGCACGAATTTGTAGGGCCCCGTGCCGATCGGGGTCCGGGAGATGAACGTCGTGTCCTTGTCCTTGTAGGCCGTCGGCGGATACATGCCGCCCTGTACGAACGTCATCACGACGGCGAAAGTCGGCCACGGCTTCTTGGTGTGCACCCGGACGGTGTACGGGTCCACAATCTCGACGCGCTCGATCGGCGCGAAGAAGGTCGCGCCGCGGAGCTTCCCCTGGCCGCCCGCGAGGCGCTCGAGGCTCCACTTCGCCGACTCGGCGTCGAAGTCCTCCCCGTTGTGGAACTTGACGCCCTTGCGGAGCTTGACCTCCCAGGTCGTCGGTCCCACGAGCTTCGGCATCTCGGTCGCGAGCGCGGGGACGACCTTGAGGCTCTGGTCGCGCTCGTAGAGCGTGTCGAAGATGTGGCGACCCAGGTTCGATGCGGGCGTCTCCGACTGGTTCATCATGTCGAGCGTTGTGGGGTCCACACCTTGGGCGATGACGACCTTGCCGGCCGGAGCGGCGGCCGCCCCGAGCGGCACGAGGAAGATGAGAGCCAGGACCGCGAGGGTCCGGTAGACGCCCATGGAGAGCCTCCTCAGCGACGAAGATGGGTTCCGATCGAGTTCCCGATAATCTAGGGTTCCGCGGACAGGGAGTCAAGGTACGCGAGCGCCTCCTCGCGCGTCCCCACGCGGCCGAGCGCCTGGGCCTCCCTCACCCGTACGAGCAGGTGGCCCACGGCGGGTCCGGGGGAGAGACCGAGCCGGGCCATGACGTCCTCGCCCCGGAGGAGCGGCGGCGCCGCCTCGACCGCCTGCTGCTCCTCCCAGCCGCCCAGGAGGTCGCGGATCAGCGCCGCGTGGCGCCAGACGCGGAGGGGCGAGGCGCCGGTCACGGCGGCCGCGTCCGCCAGCGCCAGGAGCAGCAGGTCCTGCGTATCCTCGCGCAGGTCACGGTAGAAACGGTAGCGCGCGCGGGGCGTCACCCGGTCCGTGGCGCCCAAGTGCATCGGCCGCAGGTGATGACGCACGAGCCGCTCGAGCACGCCGACCGCCCGCTCGGGCAGGCGCAGCCGCTGACCGATCGCGCGGGCGCGCTCGGCGCCGACCAGATCGTGCTCGAAGAACCTCACCCGGCCCTCTACCACGCGGCGCGTCTCGGGCTTGGCGACGTCGTGGAGGAGCGCGGCGAGCTTCAGGACCGGTCCGCGCGTGACACCGCCGCCGAGCGGCTCGTCCATGTGCGCGCGGAGCTCCTCGCCGAACGGCTCGAGCGCGTCGAGACGCGCGAGCACGCGGTCGGCGCCGGCCATCGCACGCAACGAGTGCTCGAGGACGGGGAAGCGGTGCGGCGCGGGCTGGGCCGTCGCGCGCATCGGCTCCACCTCGGGCAGGAGCACGCCGAGCAGCCCGAGCGCGTCGGCGCGCCGGAACGCGCGCGTCGCGTCGGGCAGCGCCAGCATCGCGAGCAGCTCGTCCCGCACGCGCTCGACCGAAACGGCGGCGAGCGCCGGCGCGACGGCCCGGATCGCCGCCACAGTCCCCGGCGTCAGCCTGAGGGCCAACGCCGCCTCGAGGCGAACGCCGCGGAGCGCGCGCAGCGGGTCCTCCGCGAGCACGCGCGGCCCCGGCGCGCGCAGGCGGCGCGCGCGGAGGTCGGCGAGGCCCCCGGTAGGATCCACGATCGGCGCGCGGCCGCGGGTCACCAGCTCGCGCACGGAGACAGCCAGGGCGTTGACCGTGAAGTCGCGGGCCGCGAGATCCGCGGCGAGCGTCGGACCGCGAAAGTCGGTGACGTCGAGGCGGACGCCGGGGACGACCACGCGCCCCGTGCCGCGCTCGGGGTCGAGCGGGACGAAGGCGCCACCGAGCCGCTTCGCCACGCGCCGCGTGAGGTCGAGCGCTCCCTTGGGGACCGCCACGTCGAGGTCGGTGGCTCCGGGCGCCGGGAGGTGCCTGAGCCACGCGTCGCGCACCGCCCCGCCCACGAGGACGGGATCGCCGCGCCGGCCCGCGGCCGCGCCGACCGCGCGAAGGACCGCGATCTCGGCGCGCGTCAGCCGCTCGAGGCGGAAAAGGGACACGCTAGACGAGCTCGATCCCTCGGCTGCCGATGCGGTACTCGACGATCTCGTCGGACATGGCGCTGCCGCGGTGCTTGACGACGCACAGCATCCGGGCGACTCGGTTGCCGACGCGCTCGCTGCCGAGGACCAGGATCGTGTTTGCGGTCGCGCCGACATCGCCCGTGGCGACCTTGCGCGCCAGCAGGTCCTCGAGACGCGTCTCCTCGGTGGTGACGAGGAGCAGCGTCGTGATCCGGGCGTGGTCGTAGCGGTGGGCGTCGATGAACCCACGGTGCTTCCACACGGGCAGGCAGATCTCCATCCCCAGCGTCTCGGCGTCGCGGTGGATCGTCTTCCGGTAGAGCTCGTCGAACATGAAGACCTGGATCGAGTCCGCCGGCGGGTCCATCGGCTCCACGCCGTCCACCACCACGCGCCGCGTGCCGGCGGCGAAGTGGAAGTACATGAACGGCCGGAGCGTATAGAGGGCGTGGTTGTACATCGCCTTCCAGTTCCAGTCGAACTCGACGAAGCCGTCCGGCGTCGGCACCTGGAAGTCGCGCAGGCGCCCGACCCACGGGAGCGCGTTCGAGTAGAACGCCTCCATCTGTCCGGCGGGCGGATACGGGTCGCTCATCGGCGTGACGGTGTGGGCCCAGGCCGTGAGCGTCCAGCCAAAGAGCCGCGCGGCGTATTCGTCGTGCTGCTGCGAATCGCCGCGCCCGTTCATGTCGAGCACGATGCCGCGCGCGCCGTCGGCGACGCGGCCGTGGTCGGCGAACGTGAGGCCCAGGTGGGTCTTGCCGATGCCCGTCGCGCCGTACACGACGGCCAGCGTCCCGGGCAGCAGACCGCCGCCCAGCATCGCGTCGAGCTTCGGGAGTCCGGTCGAGACGCGCTCGGTCACCGGAAAAAATTCTACACTGCTCGTCCCTTGGTCGCGAACTGCTGTTCGTAGAGTGCCCCGAGCGCGGCGAGCGTCGTCGCCTGGCCCGGGCCCTTATCGTCGCGGATCCGCGTGATGCGGGCGAAGCGGAGCGCGAGCCCCGAGGGATACGTCGGGCTCTTCTGGATCTCGTTGTACGCGACCTCGACCACGACCTCGGGCCGCACGCGCACGGTGTAGCCGTCGTCCGCGGTCGCGAGCCCCCACAGACGCGAGGTCATTTCGACGAACTGAGAGTCGGTCAGCCCCTTGAACGTCTTGCCGACGTCCGCGAACGCCTCGCCGTCGCGCACCGCCAGGTGATAGTTCGAGAGCCAGCCCCGGCGCCTCCCCGAGCCGCGGTCGGCGGCGACGATGACGCAGTCCACCGTCTCCGCGGCCTTCAGCTTGAGCCAGCGCTTGCCGCGGCCGCCGGGCTCGTAGGGGCTCCGGGGGTCCTTGGCCATCACCCCCTCGTGCCCGGCCTCGAGCGCCCGCGCGAAGAACGCGCGCCCCGACGCCGCGTCGGTGACGACGACGCGCTCGGCGAGGTAGCGCCCGCCGGTGACGGCCGCGAGCGCTTCCCAGCGCAGCTCGTACGGCTCGTCGATCAGCGAGCGGCCGTCGGCCATCAGACAGTCGAAGAAGTAGAGCGCCAGCGGCATCGCGCGGACCAGCTCGTCCACCCGGTGGACGCGCCTGAAGCGCCGCATCAGCTCCTGGAACGGGAGCGGCCGTCCTGCGGGGTCGAGCGCCAGCACCTCGCCGTCGAGGATAAAGGGCGCGCGCCCGAGGTGCTCCCGGGCGATCTCGACCACGTCGGGCAGGCTCCGCGTGACGTCCGAGAGCCGCCGCGTCCAGACCGCCACCCGATCGCCGTCACGGTGGAGCTGGATTCGCGCGCCGTCGTACTTGAACTCCAGTGCCGAGCGGCCCCGGTGGGCGGCGAGCACCTCGTCCACGTCGGCGGCGATCTCGGCCAGCATCGGCAAGAGGGGCACGCCCGGCCGAACGGGCGCCGCCGCGAGCGCAGCGGCACCTCCGGTGACGGCGAGGGCGGCGACGGCCGAGAGGTCGCCGAGCCGCAGCGCCGCGCGCCTCGCCGAGCCGATGGACGCCCCGGCCATCTGAGCGATCGCTTCCAGCGCGAGGCCGTCGGACACGCCCGTCCGCATCTCGCCCCCGACGATACGCGCGAGGATCTCGCGCTCGCCCGCGGACGCGCGGGCCAGGAGTTGTCTGAGAAGGTGCTCCTTGGACTGGCGAGCGCCCGGGCCCTGAGTCTCAGCGACCGCGGCAAACGCGCTGGCGACGTCGCCAAAGCCGAGCGGCGGGCCGGCAGTCAGTTCATCGACGGCCGGCAGCCAGCGGACCCCAAGCGCCCGCGGGTCCGATGGCGGAAACGCCCGGCCCGTCAAGAACGCGACGGCGGTGGCGACGTCCGCGGCCGGCAGCGCCCGGAGGAACTCCGCGACGAGGCGGAGCTTCTCAAGCCGCGCGGGAGTCTCCTCGAGCTTGTGGCAGAGGGTCACGAGGCCGGCGAAGTCAGCCACATCGCAGATTTTACAGGCCGGCAGGCGCTCGTTGACTTCGGCCGGGCGACGTCATCCTGCGAGAAGCAGAGCGACGGCGCCCCATCCGATGACCGCGGCCAGCGCCAGGACGACCCGGACGATCTCGCGAAGCAGACTCGCCCTCTCCATGTGTTGAGTGGAGCTCGCCAAAAAAAAGGCGCGCGAGCCGCGACGGTGTATCAGCGTGTAGGTGAGCGCGCGGGTGCTCATACGACCTTCCTTTCGAATCCTCAGAAGCCACGTAGCAGTCCGATGACCTTGCCGAGAATCCGGACGTGCCGCTCGCGCGGGTCCACGACGATGGGCTTCATCGTCCGGTTCTCGGGTTTGAGCACGATGTGGGCGCCGTCGCGGAGATAGCGCTTCACCGTCGCCTCGGCGTCGCCGCCCGCGTCTGACTCGAGCAGGGCGACAACGATGTCGTTGGCCTGCGCCGACTCCTGACGCCTGACCAGTACCAAGTCCCCGTCGCAGATGTGCGCCTCGATCATGCTCTCGCCCCGGACGCGAAGCGCGAACACGTCCTCGCCGTGGCCGGCGAGCGCCGACGGCGCCACGGGGAGCTCGCCCTCGACGTCCTCGGCGGCGAGGTTCGGCGAGCCGGCGGCGATGCGGCCCAGGATGGGCACCGGCCTGAACTGGCGCGCGCCGACGGGCGCCGTGGGTGTGAGCGCCCGTGAGGTGCGCCCGGCGCTCGGCCGCCGCTGAAGCGCGCCCTTGCGCTCGAGCGCCCGAAGGTGGTCGAAGGCGGCGCGCGGCGTGACCTTGAACCGGCCGCCGATCTCGCGCACCGTCGGCGGCAGACCGTGCCTCGCGGTGAAGCTGTGGATGAAGCTCAGGATCTCCCGCTGTCGCTCCGTGAGCTCTCGCATGTGGCGGCCTCCCGTGACCCGCATAATACTCAACGGGTGTTGAGTCTGTCTAGCAAAAAAGAGAGGCGCTCAGGCAGGCTCCCGCGGCTCGCAGACGGGGCATGTCACGTACCCCTGCTCGCGCGCGTCGGCGACGTGCTTGAAGTACGAGCGTTCGGCCTCGGGGATCCGGAGAACCCATGCGCAGTCGGTCCGGTGGAAGAGACGCGAGCCCCGCTGGGCGCAGAGGGGCTCGGCAGGCTCGACCGTGGCCGTGCCGGCCGGAGCGTTGTCGGCGGCGGCGAGCGGCTCGCCGCCGGACGGCATGATCGTCGCCGTGGGCGGCGCCGTTTCGACCGTCGGCACGGTCGAAGGCTGGCCGACCGGATCGGACTCGTTCAGGTTGAGGTTCGTCTCGACGGTCTGGCGGAACTCATCGCTCGCGCGGCGGAGCTCACGCAGCGTGCGGCCGAGCATCTTCCCGAGCTCCGGGAGCTTCGAGGGGCCGAAGACCAGGAGCGCGATGACCCCGATCACGACCAACTCTTGGAGCCCGATGTCGAACATGACCGAGGCTAGAGTACCATCGCGGCTGGGCTAGGCGACGCCGGCCGCGCGCGCGAGCTCGGGAAACGAGCGCACGATCAGATCGGCCTCGCCGGCGGGCGCCTCGCCGTCGGGCGCGTAGAGGACGGTCCGCATCCCGAGCGCCCTGGCGCCGCGAATGTCCGAGGGCACGCTGTCGCCGACCATCGCAGTCGCCGTCGGCTCGAGCCCGAGGCGCTCGAGCGCGATCCGGAAGAGCGGGGGCTCCGGCTTGCCGACGACGATCGGTCTCACGCCGGCGGCGAGCGCGACCGCCTCGGCGAGCGCGCCGCACCCGGGCAGGAACTCACCGCCCTCGAGCGGCAGGCGCGGGTCCACGTTCGGCGTGACGAGCGGTGCGCCGGCCGCTGCGGCGCGCGCAGCCGCGGTGAGCCGCTCGTACGTGAGATCGAAGTCGTTGCCGACGGCGACGACGGTGGCGCGCCGGTAGTCCTTCGGCTCGACGATCACGTGGCCCGCGCGCGCGATCGCCTCGCCGAGCTCGGGGGCGCCGATGACGAGCACACGCGAGGGCCCGAACCGTCCGGCGATCACCCCGCCGATGATCTCGAGCGGCGTCAGCGTGTGCTCGGCGAACGTGACGCCGTGCGCGTGGAGCCGCCGGCGAATGTCCTCCGCCGTCGCGCGTGAGTTGTTGGTGAGGAACGCGAGACCGCGACCCGCCCCGTGGAGCGCCGCGAGCGCCTCCCCCGCCCCGGGGTTCAGCGCGCTGCCGCTCCAGAGGCAGCCGTCCAGGTCGAAGACGAACCCGCGCACGCCTGCGAGGATCGGGCCCGACACGGGCGCTAGTCTCCCGCCGACGAGCGCTTGAACTCGGCGCCCGCATCGGCGTAGACCTGCTCGGTCCGCTCGGCCACGCGCGCCCAGCTGAAGCGTTCCTCGACCCGCTGGCGCCCCGCGCGCCCCATGGCCCGGCCGAGCGGCGGGTCCTCGAGCACGCGCGTGAGCGCGGCGGCGAGCGCCTCGGGGCGCGCCGGCGCCACGAGGAGCCCCGTCTCGCCGTCCACGACGACCTCGAGGATCCCGCCGACCGCGGAGGCGACCACGGGCGTCTCGCACGCCATCGCTTCGAGGTTGATGAGCCCGAAGGGCTCGTAGACCGACGGGCACGCGAACACGGCGGCGTGGCTGTAGAGCTGGACCACGACGTCGTGCGGGACCATCTCGTTGATCCAGACGACGTTCGGATGGGCCGGGAGCGCGCGCCGCAGCCGCTCCTCGATCTCGGGTGTGTCGGGCGCCGACGCGCAGAGGACGACCCGCACGCCCGCGGGGAGCAGCTTCGCGGCCTCGAGCAGGTGGAAGATCCCCTTCTGGTCGGTGACGCGCCCCACGAACAGGACGTAGGGCGTCCGCACGCCGAACCGGTCGAGCGCGTCGCGGCGCTCAGTGCGCCGGAAGCGCTCGGGGTCGATCCCGTTGTGGATGACGACCACCTTCGCCGGGTCCACGCTGAAGTGGGCGAGGATGTCCTCCCGCATCTGCCGGGAGACCGCGATCACCCGGTCGGCGGCCTCGACCGCCGTCTTCTCGATCCAGCTCGACAGGAGATAGCCCGTGCCGAGCTGGTCGGCCTTCCACGGGCGGAGCGGCTCCATGCTGTGGAGCGTCACGATGAGCGGAATCCGGTAGAGCGTCCGGATCCAGAGCCCCGCCATGTCGGCGTACCAGGTGTGGGCGTGGGCGACGTCGGCGTCCACGGGATCGCGCGCCATCGCGAGCGCGATCGAGAGCGTCTCGAGCGCCGGGGCGAAGCGGGGCCCGTCGGCGCCCGCGCTCAGGCGTCCCCACGGTGCGTAGCCGTGGACCGCGACGCCGTCCTCGCCCGCGTCGGGCGGCCGCTCGCCGAAGCAGCGGACCTCCACCGCCATGCGCCGGCTCAAGGCGCGCGTCAGCTCGTCCACGACGACGCCCGCGCCGCCGTAGACGTGCGGGGGGTACTCGCGCGTGAGGACGAGCGCCTTCACGAGAGCCGCATCCGCTCAGGCCGAGTCGCTGGAAGCGGCCGAGTCGCTGGAAGCGCCCTCCCCACTTTCCTCCTGGCGCTCGAGCTTGCGCGAGACGGTGCGCGGGTCGATGCCGAGCAGCTTTGCCGCCTGGGTCTTGTTCCCCCCGGTGATCCGGAGAGTCTCGTCGAGCAGCCGCTGCTCGATCTCGCCGAGAGGCGTGCCGATCAACTCGAGGATGGCGTCGCGCGGCGGGCGTTTCACCCCGACGATTTCGTCTGGCAGGTCTTCTGCCTCGATGCGGTCCTTGCGTGCGAGCACGACGCTGCGCTCGATGAGGTTCTCGAGCTCCCTCACGTTGCCCGGCCACGCGTAGGCCTCGAGCCGCTCGATCGCCTCGCCCGTGAAGCCCTCGAGCTCCCGGCCGTTCTTGGCAGCGTAGACGCGCAGGAAGTGCTGGGCGAGGACGCGGATGTCCTCGTGACGCTCGCGGAGCGGTGGCACACGGATCGTGATGACATTGAGCCGGTAGTAGAGGTCCTCGCGGAAGCGCCTCTCTCGCACCATCTCGGCCAGGTCCTGGTTCGTGGCGGCGACGATGCGCACGTCGACCTGGATGGTGTGCGTGCCGCCGAGGCGCTCGAACTCGCCCTCCTGGAGCACGCGCAGGATCTTGGGCTGGGTCACCAGCGAGAGGTCGGAAACCTCGTCGAGGAAAAGCGTGCCCCCGTCGGCCAGCTCGAAGCGGCCCTCCTTGCGGCCGGCCGCGCCGGTGAACGCGCCCTTCTCGTAGCCGAACAGCTCCGACTCGAGCAGCGTCTCGGGCAGCGCCGCGCAGTTCACCGCGACGAACGGGCCGCGACTCCGCGGCGAGCTCCGGTGGATGGTGCTGGCGACGAGCTCCTTGCCCGCTCCGCTCTCGCCCTGGATGAGCACGGTGGCAGAGCTGTCCGCCACCTGCTCGACGAGCGTCATCATCCGGCGGAACGCGGGGCTCGAGCCGATCACCTGGCCCTTGGCGCGGAGGTCCTCCAGTTGCTTCTTGAGGGCACGGTTCTGCTCGATCAGGTCGCGCCGCTCGAGGGCCTTGCTGATGAGCTTCAGGAGCTGCTCGCGCCGGAACGGCTTGGTGAGGAAGTCGTAGGCACCGTCCTTCATCGCCTTCACCGCTTCCTCCACGGTGCCAAAGGCGGTGAGGAGAATGACATCGACGTCCGGTGCGATCGCCTTCGCCGCGCGAAGGACCTCGATGCCGGTGAGGCCCGGCATCTTGAGGTCCGTCACCACGAGGTCGATTCCACCCCCCTGGAGCCGCTCGAGCGCGCCGCGGCCATCGGAGGCGAGGATGACCCGGAACCCCTCGCGGGTCAGCGTGCGCTCGAGACTCTCGCGGAGGCCGGGATCGTCGTCGGCGATCAGCAGCGTCGCGGGGTCAGACATGGACGGCCCTCTTGATCGGCAGTCGTATCGTGAAGACCGCGCCCGGGCCCGGGCGGTTCGCCCACTGGATCTCGCCGCCGTGCTCCTCCACGATCTGGCGCGCGATCGAGAGGCCGAGGCCGGTGCCCTGCGGCTTCGTGGTGAAGAACTGCTCGAAGAGACGCGGCGCCACCTCGTCCGGAATGCCGCCGCCGGTGTCGGACACGGAGATCTCCACCGTATCGCCGTCGAAGCGGCTCGCGATCGTGAGCTCGCCGCCGCTCGACAGCGCCTCCAGCCCGTTCTTCACGAGGTTCAGCACCGCCTGGCGCAGGAGGCCGCGGTCGATCTCCATCATCGGCACGCTCGGGTCGATCTCGACGCGCACCCGGAGCCCCTGGCGCGTGGCGACCGGCCGGACGAAGTCGGCCAGCTCCTGCACGAGCTCGCTCACCGACTCCTCCTCGAAGTGCGGGCGCGGGAAGCGGGCGAAGGCGAGGTACTCCTCGGTGAGCGCGTCCAGCGCGCTGACCTGCTCGCGGATGGCCGCGAGCAGGCTCGCCGCCTCCTCCATGTCCCCCGCCGGCCGCCCCTTCACGATGTCGCCCAGCATCTCGGCATTGAGCCCGATGGCAGCGATCGGGTTGCGCACCTCGTGGGCGACCTTGAGCGACAGGCGCCCGACAGTGGCCATGCGCTCGGCCACCACGAGCTCCTGCTGCGCGGCCTGGAGCTGCGACAGCGTCCCCTTGAGCTCCTCGTTGAGCCGCTCCACCTCCGCGCGGGCCCGTCGCTCGCGATCGGCGACGAGGCCAAGGGCGAAGGCGGGCAGGCCGACCTGTCCCATCAGGATCACCACCGCCGTCCACGCCGCCTCGGGCGGCGCGAGCCACGCCGCCGTCCAGTAGAGGAAGCCGGTGACGCCGGTGAGGAGGAGGCCCATCCACCGTCCGAAGTAGTAGGCGTTGATGGCCACGAGCGGGTAGAAGAGGTTGACGAAGGGGCTGTCGCCGCCGCCCGTGAGGTAGACGAGGGCGAAGGTGAGCAAGAGATCAACGCCGAGCGCCGCACTGAAGATGAAGCGGGTGGCGCGCGGCCTGATGGTGACGAAGGCGAGGATGCCCGCCTTGTAGATGGCGAACAACTGCACGAGCCAGAAGACGTCGAAGCGGTAGCGCGGCCGGAGCGGCGCCAGGCCGATGGTCGCGAGGGTGCCCACCATCACCACGGCGAGAAGAAAGGCGAAGACGCGCTCGTCCCGCTCGAGCAGTCGGAAGATCGCGTGCCAGGGCTTCCGCTCGTTCGACGTCACAATTCTCCCCACGCCGACTATAGCATTACGGCCGGCGGCTCCTGCGGTAGGCGCCGAGCGCGAGCCACGCCGCGACGGCGGCGACGGCCAGGAGCGTGAGCCAGCGCTCGATCCGGTGAACGTCGCGCAGCACGCCCTCGACCTGGTTGGCGAAGACGTAGGCGAGCCCGAAACTCACCGGGATGCCGAGCACGGCGGCCGCCGCGTCGACTGCGAGGAACTTCCAGAACGGCACGCGGGCGATCCCCGCCGTGAGGAAGGCGGCCGCGCGGAGCCCCATCACGTGGCGCGCTGTGAACACGATCTTCGCGCCGTGCTCCCGGTAGGCCGCCTTGAGCCGCTCTTCGCGTGCACGGCTCAGCACCCGCCGGACCACGCGCCAGTCCAGCAGGAGCTCGCCCCAGTGGCGGCCGGCCCAGTAGAGGACCGCGTCGCCCGCGAGCACGCCCGCGAGGATCACGGGGAGCGCGAGCCACCACCTGAAGACCCCCGCGTGCGAGAGGATGCCGGCCGCGACGATCGGGACCTCTTCGGGCACGGGCAGACCGAGCCCGGCGGCCAACAGGACGAGGAACAGCCCGACGTAATGCAGGTGCTCGATCAGGGTCGCGACCAGACCGCACCTCGAGAAGATCCGGCTCGTGTCCGCTCCCGGACAGTGTATACTTTGGAACGTGCGATCGTCGGTTCGCTGTGAACCGTCCTGCCCAGAATGGAGCCCCTCGCATGGCAGTCAAACTCTTCGTCGGCGGCCTTTCGTTTTCAACCTCCACTGAGCGCCTGCGCGAGGCCTTCGCCGCCGCCGGCGCCGTCGAATCCGCGAGCGTCGTGACGGATCGGGAGACCGGCCGGTCGCGCGGCTTCGGGTTCGTCGAGATGGCGACGCCCGAGGAGGCCGAGCAGGCCATCAGCCGCCTGAACGGCACGGACCTCGACGGCCGGACGATCCTGGTCGAGAAGGCGAAGTCCCCCGGCAGCGGTGGCGGCGACCGCCGCGGCGCCGGCGGCGGTCGCGGCGGCTCGCGCGGCGGCCGCTGGTAGCGACGCCCGCCTCCACCCGTCTCTTCTCCTGCGAGCGCCGGCGGCAATAGTCTGTCGCCATGCCGACGATCCTCCACACCGAGGCATCGCTCGGGCTCGGCGGCCAGGAGCTCCGTATCGTCGCCGAGTCGCGCTGGCTCCGGGACCACGGCTGGGGAGCGCTCATTGCCTGCCAGCCCGAGAGCCGCCTCTTCGCCGAGGCGCGGACCGCCGGGGTAGACGCGGTCGCCCTACCGATGCGCAACGCCGTCGCCCTCGGAGCGCTCCTCGCCCTCCGCCGCCTGATGAAGGCCCTCGCCGTCGATCTCGTCCACACCCACAGCTCCACCGACAGCTGGTCGGGCGCGCTCGCGGCGAAGTCGCTCAGGCTCCCCGTCGTGAGGAGCCGCCACGTGTCGATCGCGATCCGGAGCGCGCTCGTCTACCGGCTCGCCGACCGCATCGTCACGAGCGGCGAGGCCGTGCGCGCGATCGTCGTCCGCGCCGGGATTGCGCCCGAGCGCGTCGTCGCAATCCCGCCGGGCGTGGACACGGCACGCTTCCACCCCGCGGTCTCGGGCAAGACGGTGCGCGACGAGCTACGGCTCGGGGCCGGGGAACCCTTGGTCGGCCTGGTCGCCAACATTCGCGGCTCCAAGGGCCACAACGTCTTCCTCGAGGCCGCGCGGGAGATCCTGCGCCAGGCGCCGCTCACGCGATTCCTGATCGTGGGCGACGGGGTCGGCTACGATGAGGTCCGGCGCCGCGTGTCGGACCTGGGCCTGGCCGAGCACGCCACCATGACGGGATTCCGTCGCGACATCCCCGAGGTGATGGCCGCCCTCGATGTCCTCGTGCTGCCCTCGATCCGCTCGGAGGCCACGTCGCAGGTGATCCCGCAGGCGCTCGCGGTGGGGACGCCCGTCGTCGCCACGACCGTGGGCGGGAGCCCCGAGCTCGTCCGCGACGGCGAGACGGGCCGGCTCGTCCCGCCCGAAGACCCGCCCGCGCTCGCCCGCGCGGTGCTCGAGATCCTTCGCGATCCTGAGCGGGCGCGCGCGATGGGGCGCGCGGGCCAGGCGGCGATCAGCGCAGGGCTCACGCTCGACGCGTCCATGGCGCGCACCACCGCGGTGTACCGCGAGCTGCTGGCCGGGCGGGGACGACCTCCTCACCGCGGATGACGGTGATCCGGGCTACACCTCTGGCTGCGGCGTCAGGAGCGCGGTCGCTGCTCTCTCGAGCGCGCAGACGGCGCTAGTGTACCGGACGCGCCGAGAAGCGGCGCATGTCGCCTTTCGCACGCCGTCCGTCGGCTTCGATCGCGAAGCCCGACGCCTCGACGACGCGCTCGGTGTCGCGGTTCGGGTGGCAGCCGCCGGAGATCCTGACCCAGAACCGCTCGAGCCTGTCCTGAAACCGGGCCTTCCACGGCCTCGCTGAGCGCACGTGCTCGAGCATGCGGAGCCGGCCCTCCGGACGGAGGACGCGCCTGACCTCGGCGAGCCCGCGTCGCGCGTCCGGGACGCTGCAGAAGACCAAGCCGCTCACCACCGTATCGAACGCGCCGTCGCGGAACGGCAGCGCCTCGGCGCTGCCGCGGACGAGGCGCGCGCGCGGCGCGCGCTGCCGCGCGCGCTGGAGCGATTCCCAGGCGGGATCGAGACCGATGACTCTGACGCCCTCGCGATAGAGGGGGAGGTTCCGCCCGGTCCCGCACCCCACGTCGAGCGCGAGGCCGCGCGCGCCCTCGACGAGCCACCGCCGCCAGCGCCCGAGCCCCAGCCACTCGTAGAGCGCGCACACCGGGTCGTAGAGCCACGGGATCTGCTCGAGGCCCCGCACGAGCGGACTCTAACACCGTTGCGAGGGCTGCTACACTGATCCCCCGTGGGTCTGAGAATCGTCCAGGTCGACGCGTTCACCGACACGCCGTTCCGCGGGAACCCCGCGGCGATCTGTGTCCTGCCCGCGCCGCGCGACGAGCACTGGATGCAGGACGTCGCGCGGGAGATGAATCTCTCCGAGACGGCCTTCCTCCAGGCGCAGCCCGACGGGTGGAGCCTCCGCTGGTTCACGCCCACGGTCGAGGTGGCGCTCTGCGGCCACGCGACCCTCGCGAGCGCCCACGTGTTGTGGGAGGACGGGCACCTCGCACGCGACCGCCAGGCGCGGTTCCACACGAAGAGCGGTCTCCTCACCGCCGACCGGCGCAGTGACTGGATCGAGCTGGACTTCCCCGCGAAGTCCGAGGGGCCGGCACCGGCGCCGCCAGGCCTCGCCGAAGCCCTGGGCGTGGCGCCCAAGTACGTGGGCAGGAACCAGCTCGACTATCTGGTGGAAGTGGACTCGGAGGCGACCGTCCGCGGGCTCACGCCGGACTTCACGGCGCTGGCGAAGCTTCCGGTGCGCGGCGTGATCGTCACGAGCCGCGCCACGTCGGGCGGATACGATTTCGTCTCGCGCTTCTTCGCGCCGGGCTCGGGCATCGCGGAGGACCCGGTGACGGGCTCGTCCCACTGCGCGCTCGGCCCCTTCTGGGGCGCGCGGCTCGGCAAGTCGGAGCTCCTCGCCTACCAGGCCTCCGCGCGCGGGGGCGTCGTCCGCGTCCGCGTCGTGGGCGATCGCGTCAAGCTCGGCGGCCAAGCCGTCACGGTGATGCGCGGCGACCTCGTGTAGAAGAGTCAGCGGGCGGTCGAGGCCCCCTCCGACTCAGAGGTGGTAGAGCATCCAGTAGACGAGCACGCCCGTCACGGAGACGTAGAGCCAGAGCGGAAGCGTCCAGCGGGCGATCCTCACGTGCCGCACGAAGTTCCCGCTGAGCGCGCGGTACAGCGTGGTCAGCGCGAGCGGGACGATGACCGCGGCCAGGACGACGTGGGAGACGAGGAGGGGGAAGTAGACGAGCCGGACCCATCCCTGCCCGCCGAACGGGCGCGAGCCGGCGAGCGAGTGATAGGTCACGTAAGAGACGAGAAAGAGGCTGGAGACCACGAGCGCGGCGACCATGCACGCCCGGTGGGCGCTCACGCTTTTACGACGGATGAAGAGGTAGCCCGTGGTGAGGAGCGCCGCGCTCGTCGCGTTGAGGCACGCGTTGAGGAGCGGCAGCGCCGCCACCGCGGGTACGACGCCCGATTCCCGACGGTGCCCGAGCAGCAGGTACGCGACCAGGACGACGACCGCCAGGGAGATCGCGCCGATCAGCCACCGGGCGGCGCGGTCGCTCAAGCGGTCAGGAAGAACGCCACCGCGGCGGCCGCCATCACGGCCGCCGCAGCCCAGCCCAGGACGTTCAGCCAGACGCCATTCGTGTGCTCGCCCATGATCTTCGGATTGCTGCTCACGAGCATCACGAGCACCAGGAGCGGCGGCGCGAGGATGCCGTTGACCACGGCGGAGAGGAACAGCATGCGGATCGGGTTCGTCCCGAACGCGTCGAGCAGCATGCCGCCCACGATCGCGCCCGCGAAGACGAGGTAGAAGCGGCGACCCCGCCTGGGCGAGAGGTCCAGCCCCGACCGCCAGCCGAAGACCTCAGCAGTGGCGAACGACGCCGAGCCCGCCAGGATCGGGACCGCGAGGAGCCCCGTGCCGATCAGCCCGAGCGCGAAGAGGAGGTAGGCCGCGTTGCCGGCGAGCGGCCGCAGGGCCTCGGCGGCCTCGCGCGCCGTCTCGATCTCGGTGATCCCCGCGCGGTTGAGGGTGGACGCCGTCGTCAGGATGATGAAGTAGAAGACGAGGTTCGAGAAGCCGATGCCCGTCATGACGTCGAGCCGGGCGTCGCTCAGCTCATGCGGCGTCGCGCCGCGCCGCTGCGCCGACGTCCGCCTGCCATGCGCCTTCTCCTCCTCGACCTCCTGCGACGCCTGCCAGAAGAAGAGGTAGGGCGAGATCGTCGTCCCGAGCACACCGACGAGCGTGCCGACGTACATACCGTCCCAGCGGATCTCGGGCACGACGCTCGCGTGGAGCACCGCGCGCCAGTTGGGCCCCGCGATGAACGCCGCCGCGATGTAGGAGAAGAGCATCGCGGTCATCCACTTGAGATACCTCGCGAAGGTCGCGTAGCTCGTGTACACGGTGCCGAGCATGATGCCGACGCCGAAGAGCGGCACGAACACGAGCGTCGGGAGGCCGGTCAGCATCTTGGCGGACTCCCCCATGCCCGCGAGGTCGGCGGCGATGTTGAAGACGTTGGCGGCAAGGAGCAGGAGGCACGCGGCGTAGAGGAAGGTGCGCGGGTAGTGGTGCCGTAGTGCGCCCGCCAGGCCGCGCCCGGTCACGAGGCCGATCCGGGCGCAGATGAGCTGGACCGCGGCGATCAACGGGAAGGTGACGATCGCGGTCCAGAGCATGCTGTATCCGAGGGAGGCGCCGGCCACCGAGTAGGTCGTGATCCCGCTCGGGTCGTCGTCCGACGCGCCGGTTACGAGGCCCGGGCCGAGCAGCCTGAAGTAGCGGACGATCGGGTTGTGGCTGTGGGAATCAGTCTCCTGGGTCTCGATCATGGGAACTGTTTCATTATGCCCCGGCCGACGCGTGGTACCATCGCGAAACCGCAATGAACCAGCGAGCGCGCCGCTCCCAGGCCGGCTGGACCGAACGCCGCCGCGGGCTCGGCTAAGATGGAGTTTCTCGTATCGCTCCTGATGTCGCCATGGGTGCTGGGGGCGGTTGGCATCGTCGCCGTGGGAGCATACTGGTACCTGGGCCGCGTCCTGCAGCGCTGCCCGCACTGCCGGAGCTGGGTGCGCCGCGCGGTCCGGGGCTGGTTCCGCTGCCCGCGCTGTGGCCGCCAGTACCACCGGAGCGTCCCGGAGCAGCGCTGAGCCAGGGCGCCGTAGAGGCGCGGCTCTGGGCAGGGGCGGCTCGACCACGCGGCCCGCGGTCTCGCCCACCCCCGCCCGGAGCCGCCTCTCGACGGCGCCCGGCACGTGCCTGCCGCGCGCTTCTCAGCGCTTGTATTTCACCGGCGCGCGCAGGGGCGCGAAGAAGGGCGGGCGCGCCATCCGCCCGACGGGCACCTCGATCAGCACAGGGCGATCGAGCTGGATCGCGTCGTGCACGAGCGCGCCCACATCCGTCGGAGTCTTCGCGCGCATGCCCGCCACGCCGTACGCGTCGGCGAGCTTCATGAAGTCCGGGTTGTGCAGCTCGGCCGCGTAGCTCCCGCCCCAGGCCTCGTCCAGGTCCCGCGCGACGTTGCCGTAGGCGTTGTCGTTGAAGACCACGGCGATGACGTTGATCCGGTGGAGCACCGCGGTTGCAAGCTCCTGCGAGTTGTAGAGGAAGCCGCCGTCCCCGCAGATCGCGATCACGGGACGCTTGGGGCATGCGACCTTGGCGCCCAGCGCGGTCGGATACTCGTAGCCGAGGTTCCCCGAGTAGGACGACGTGAGGTACGTCCGCGGCTGGTACACGGGCCAGAACGGACGCGAGTAGTAACCGATCTGGGTCATGCCCGCGACGACGATCGCGTCCTCGGGAGCCCCCGCGCGCAGCGACCTGAGGATCGACGTGTTCGGCTCCTGGGACATGCTCGCCGCGATCTCGGCGCGCAGCGCCTCGCGCTCCGCCTTGCGCGAGCGTCGCGGCGGCGCCGCGGCGCGCAGGCGCTCGAGCAGCTCGGCGAGCGTCGCGCGGGCGTCGCCGACGAGGCCGAAGGTCTTCTTGTGGTTTCGCCCGATCTCCTCCCCGTCCACGTCGAGCTGGATCACCTGCTGCTCGGGCTTCGGCGCCGCGAGGGCCAGGCGGCTGCCGACGACGAGGACCGCGTCGGCCGCTTCGAAGTACCGCCGGAGCGCGTTCTGTGGCCAGAGCGCCGCGCCGAGCGAGAGGTCGCTCGCGTCGCCGAGGGCGCCCTTGCCCTCGGCCGATTGGACGACGCCTGCCTGGAGGTATTCGGCCACGGCGGCGAGCACGTCGTGGCAGCCGGAGAGGTGGACGCCGCCGCCCGCGTAGATCACGGGGCGCTCGGCCGCGAGGAGCATCCCGGCGGCGCGGTCGATGTCGGACCTCGACGCCGCAGGGCGCTCGGCGCGGCTCGGCTCCACGAGCTCCACCTCGCCTTCGCTCTCCATCGTGTCGGGCGGCAGCTCGAGGTGGACGGGACGCGGCCGCCCCGTCCGGAGCTGCTCGACCGCCTCGTGGGCGGCGCGTGCCACGTCGCCGACCTCGAGCACGCGCCTCCGCCACTTGGTGATCGGCGCGATCGCGTCGAGCTGGTCGTTGACCTCGTGCAGCACGCCGATGTTCTTCCCGAGCTGGGCCTTGGGGATCTGACCCGCGATCATCAGCACCGGCGAGGAGGCCGCGTACGCCGTGCTGAGGCCGGCCGACGCGTTGAGGAGGCCGGGCCCCGGCACGACGAGGGCCGTACCGAAGGTGGACCCGGCGCGCGCGTAGCCGTCGGCCATGTAGCTCGTCGCCTGCTCGTGGCGAGTGACGACAAAGCGGATGCCGGGCTCGTCCCTGAGCGCCGCCACGACGCCGTAGAGCTGGACGCCGGGCAGGCCGAACACGACGCGCACGCCTTCCCGGTAGAGCTGCTTCACGAGCGCCTCACCGCCGGTCATCCGCGCCATCTCATCGCTCCTCTCGAGTGTGGACCGCCTCGCCGCCCGTCGGGGAGCACTCGGCTAGGGGCGCCCGTCGAGCGCGCGCCGGAGCTGGTCCAGGTGGTTGTCGTCATGCCAGGCGATCACGCTCACGAACTGGTCGATGGTCCGCCGGCCGCGCGAATCGAGATGGACGCCGCCGCGCTCCCACTCGCGGGGGCCGAGCGATGAGAGGAGCGCGAGCGTCTCCTCGCGACGCCGCCCGAACGCGTGGAGCGCTTCGGCCGCGTCGTTCCTCGGATACTGGCGCTCCTCCGCCCAGCGGTTCGGGTTCGAGCGCGGAAAGCGTGGCTCGTCCATCGCCACGATCATCCTCAGACGGTCGAGGAACGATTCCTCGTTGTCGCGCAGGTGGCAGAGGACCTCCTTCGCCGCCCAGTTGGTCGCGTCCGGGCGCCGCGAGAGCGCGTCGTCGCTGCGCCCGGCGATCGCGGCGACGAGCTCACCGGGCGTCCGCGCGAGGCGCGCCAACCGCGCCTCGCGTGGCAGGTGCCCGTACTCCTCGACCGTCATGGACGCGGCAGGATCCGCGCGAGAGGCTCGAGGTTCTTCGGGTCGGGCTTGAGCCGGCCGACGCCGTGGTCGTGGATCGCCTGCACCACCGCGTCGTTGACGGGCGTCGGGACACCCACGCGCCGGCCCTGCCGGCAGACGTGACCGTTGAGGTAATCGATCTCCGTCCGCCGTCCGCGGAGCACGTCCTGCAGCAGCGAAGGTCGCCCGCCGCTGAGATGGCGTGCGCCCGCCGCCATGTCCCGCTCCACGTCGGCGAGGCCGCGCCCTTGCACCGCGTCGACGAACCGCTGGGCCGCGATGCCGTAGATCGGCTCGATCTCGTAACCCGACGCCCGGCCGACCTCGACGACCTCGGCGGCGATGTGGATCGCGATGCGGCGCGGGAGCGGCTCGCTCCTCACCTCCGCCGACCCGAGCCCGCTGAGCCCGGCGAGCGGGTTCGCCATGCAGTTCACGGCGAGCTTCGACCAGCGCTCGCCCCAGAGGTTCGTCGTCACCTGCGCGGGGGCGACGTCGCTCAGGACGCGCGCGAGCTCGCGCGCCCGCGGGGTGTCCTGACCGTCCAGCTCGCCGATCTTGAAGCCGATCTTCCCCGTGTCCGTGCGCGTCGCATGGCCGGGCTCGTACATCCCCGCCCCGATCGTGATCACGCAGCCGAGCGTCCGCCCCCGCCCCGCGATCGCCGCCACCCGCTCGTCGTTGATCCCGTTCTGGAAGTCCACCACGACCCCGTCCGGCCTCACATGCCGCACCGCCAGCGCCGTCGCCCACTCGGTGTCGTACGACTTCACCGCCACGAACACCGCGTCGAACGGCTCCTCGATCGCCTGCGCCTCGTGGAGATGGCAGGCCTTCACCTTGACGACGTGCTCGCCGCACGTACCGGAGAGCCTGAGCCCGTGCTCGCGCATCGCCGCGACGTGCTCCGGCCACTGGTCGATCAGCGTCACGTCCTGCCCCGCCTTCGTGAGGAGCCCGCCCACGACGCTGCCGATCGCGCCTGCCCCGACGATCCCGATCCTCATGTCCCCCGGTCCCCCTTCGCGCCCGACATGATAACGTGAAGCGCGATGGCTTACGACTTCGACCGGGTGATCGAGCGGCGCCACACGGAGAGCTCGAAGTGGAGGAAGTACGGCGAGGACGTGGTCCCCCTCTGGGTGGCGGACATGGACTTCGCGTCGCCCGAGCCGGTGATCCGCGCCCTGCGCGAGCGCGTCGAACACGGCGTCTTCGGCTACGGGTACAACCAGGAGCGCTCCCCGCTCCACGACCTCTTCGCCGACCGGCTCCACAGGCTCTACGGCTGGCGCGTCGAGCCCGACGCGGTGGTGCTGATCCCCGGCGTCATTCCGGGGTTCAACGTGGCCTGTCGGGCGCTCACCTCGCCCGGGGACGGCGTGCTCCTGAAGCTCCCGCTCTACCCGCCGCTCTTGCGCGTCCCGGGCCACGTCGGGATCACGATGGACGCCGCGGACCTGGCGCGGTCCGCGAGCGGGCGCTACGAGCTGGATTTCGAGGCCCTCGAGCGCGCGGCCACCCGGCGGACGCGTGTCTTCCTGCTCTGCAACCCCCACAACCCCGTGGGGCGCGTCTGGCGTCGCGAGGAGCTCCAGCGTATGGCGCAGCTCTGCCTCTCGCGCGGGATCGCGATCGTCGCGGACGAGATCCATGGTGACCTCGTCTTCTCCGGCCACCGCCACGTCCCGATCGCCTCGCTCGACCCCGAGATCGCCCAGCGGACGATCACGCTCATGGCGCCGAGCAAGACCTGGAACCTCGCCGGTCTCAAGTTCGGGCTCGCCGTGATCCCGAACGCCGCGCTCCGCGAGCGCTTCGCCGCGGCGAGGGTGGACATGGTGTACGGCGTGAACGTCCTGGGCTACACTGCGGCGCTCGCCGCGTACCGCGACGGCGGGCCGTGGCTCGACGAGCTCCTGCGCTACCTCGAGGCGAACCGCGACTTTCTCGTCGACTCCGTGAAGCGCCACCTCCCCGGCGTCGCCGTGGCGCCGCCCGAAGCGACCTACCTCGCCTGGCTCGACTGCCGCGAGGCCGCGATCCCCGGCGCCGACCCGTTCGCCTTTTTCCTCGAGAAGGCGCGCGTGGCGCTGAACGACGGGCAGAGCTTCGGGCGCGGCGGTCAGGGCTTCGTCAGGCTCAACTTCGGCTGCCCTCGCTCGATCCTGGCCGAGGGGCTCGACCGGATGCGCGCAGCGCTCGCGGCGCTCCGCTGACCGCCGACGACCTCGCGCGCGCCCGCTTGAGATTCGCGGGGTACTACCTCGCCGCGCGCTCGCGCCTGGAGGCGTAATCAACCGCCAGGACCCGCTTGAGGGTCTTGCCGGCGACGTTGCGCGGGAAGTCTTCGCAGATCATCACGTCGCTCACGCGCTGGAACTTGGCGCCCACGCGCACGTTGATCCACTCGACGAGCTCGCGCTGGGCGACGGCGGCCTTCTCGCGCAGGACGACCGCCGCCACCGGGGCCTCGCCCCACTTGGGGTCGGGGACGCCGAAGACCGCCGCCTCGCGGACCGCCGGGTGCTTGACGACGACCTCCTCGATGTCGCGCGGGTAGACGTTCACGCCGCCCGAGATGATCATGTCCTTCTTCCGGTCCACGAGGTAGAGGTAGCCGTCCTCGTCCACGTAGCCGAGGTCGCCCGAGTGGAGCCAGCCGTCCACGATCGCGCTCGCCGTCAGATCGGGGCGCTTGTAGTACCCGGGCATCATGAGAGGCCCGCGCCCGCAGATCTCGCCGACCTGGCCAGGCGGCACGTCGTGGCCGTCCGGGTCGAGGATGCGCATCTCGTAGAAGGCGGGCGGGACGCCGACGGACGCGAGCTTGCGCGGGGCGTCGGTCTTGTCGAGGATCGTGACGAAGCCTTCGGTGAGACCGTACAGCTCGTAGAACCGCCCCGGTAGGGCCTCCAGCAGCCGCTGCTTGTACTCGAGGTGGAGCGGCGCGCCGACGGTCTGGAGCATCTCGAGCGATGCGAGCCGCTTCGGCGAGAACGCGGGACTGCCGAGGACCGCGACGATCTGCGAGGGCACCATGACGATGTGTGTGACGCGGCTCCGCTCGATCTCCTCGATCACCGCCTCTGCGTGGAACGCGCGGTGGACGATGTACGTGCAGCCGAGGACCAGCCAGGGCATCAGCGTGATGAACGCGCCGTTGAAGACGAGCGAGCCGGCGTGGAGGAGGACGCTCTCCGGCGTCATGCGGAACCAGGCGGCGCCCATCTGGCCGTAGAGCGCGCGCACGTAGTGCGTGTGGACGATCCCCTTGGGCTCGCCGGTGGTGCCGCTCGAGTAGATGATGTTGTACGGATCGCTGTCGGTGAGCCCGGCGTCGGGGGGCTCGCGCTCGCTGCCGGCGGCGACCAGGTCGGCCCAGCCGCGAAATCCCGGTCGCGGGAGACCGTCGGTCAGCACCCAGCGGTCACCGCGGATTCCCGGGAGCTTCCCGCGGGTCCGGTCGAGCGTGTCGGCGAACGCGCCCGCCGCGACGACCATCGCGGCGTCGCAGTTCGCGAGCAGGCTCGCGAGCCCGGACTCCTGGAGCAGCGGGCTCATCGGTACCACGACGATGCCGGTCTTCGCCGCCGCGCAGTACGTTTCGAGCAGCTCGAGGCAGTTGGGCAGCACGGTGGCGAGCTTGTCGCCCTTTCCGAGCCCGGCTGCCAGGAGCCCGTTCGCGAGACGATTGACCCGTGCGTTGAACTGCCGGGACGTGAGGCGATGGTCCTCGAAGACCACCGCCAGATGGTCCGGCCGGAAGCGCGCATACCGGGGCAGGAGCGTCCCGATGTTCACGGCGCCGACAACGAGTGTGCGCGGGCAGACGAGGTTCGGGTGGGCACCTACCAGCGCGAGGTGCGAGGCCGGCCGCGGCTCGGGCCTTCGCGGCGCCCGCCACCACCGCTCTGCTCGGGAGACTTGGCCAGCTCCACTTTGACCTGGCGCCCGTCGAGATCGCGCCCGTTGAAGCGCGTCACGGCTTCCTGCGCCTCCTCGGCCGTCGCCATCTCGACGAAGCCGAAGCCCCGCGACCGGCCGGTCCCGGTGTCGGTCACGACCGTCGCGGACTCGACGACCCCGGCGGCGGCGAAGACCTCGCGCAGACGCTCACTGGTGACGGAGAACGGGAGGCCGCCGACGAACAGTTTGTGCGCCATTACGTGTCCCCTTGCCACATCTTCCGCTGAATCGGCACGTCCCAGATGGCGGAAGAAGCTCCGGAGACGCGGGCTGGTGGGCTCCGGCTCTCGCCTGAGCCGGCGCGCCAGACAGAGGATTGTACACCGGAAGCGGCAACGTAATAAGGCTCAGCAATGCTATCCGTCTCACCGGCCTAGCGAGCGCTGGAGCTCTCGGTTAACGGCCTCCATGTCGGCCTTCGGCACGGACCCGAGTTTCCGCTCGATCATCGTCCGCTTGATAGTCCGAAGGATCCCTGTCACGAGTGACGGAAAGAGCAATCCGGCGCCTCTCCAGTCCGCGATCAGATGGTCGCCGAAGAGGCGACGCCTGACGTTGCTGGTTATGGCGGCCACGACGACCTCCTGGCGCGCGCGATGATAGGCGGACGAGCTGACCACCACCGACGGGCGGAGTTTCTTTCCAGACTGATCGGAGAAGACGAAGCCGACCAGCACCACATCGCCCCGGCT
>WNEP01000255.1_pt1 | contig 27259 bp, 25 predicted proteins | sample 5399961 | NCBI WGS metagenome assembly WNEP01 (sample SAMN13153329, study PRJNA577476) | soil metagenome | isolation source: 20 cm grassland meadow soil pre-rain plot 5 | place: USA:California | collected 2015-09-08 | reverse complement strand
CGCGCAATTCACTGAAGCGCCCGAAACTGTACCCCACGTCGCCGCCGATGTTGATGCGATAGATGCGGTAATCCGCCAGCGGATCATTTTTCGCGTAAATCTGAAACGTGGTGTCGCTAGCGTCGGCGTGTGGAGCAAAAAACCAGCGGCTCTCCGCGCGGAGTGGTCGGAACAATTCCGTCTGGATGCCATACGTATTGCCGAGCAAAATGTCGGTCCGCCATTCCGACCGGAACCCGGCTACGTCCATGAACGTGAAGCGCGTTCCCGCCGTGAAATCCACGTTGCCGCTCTGCGAGCCGTCGACTTCAAACGCCGTCTGGAACATGGGCGGCGCATAATTTTTCTCCACGACTTGAACCAGCAAGCCGGTTTGGCCGTTTTTCTCGATGAGCCGGTAGCCCGCGGAATCGTAGCGCCCAACTCCGGTCAGCCGCGTCAGCACTTCGTCGAGTTTCGCCGGATTGACCGGCTTGTCCTGGAAGCGTTTCACGTAGCGAGTGACGTCGGCGGCTTCGTGCGCGTTGGTGCCTTCGATTTCGATGAATTGCGGAGTAGGAACATCGCTGCGCTTCCGCGCTTCGCGCGCTTGCTGATGCTCTTGCCAATCTGCATCGCTGAGAGCAAACGCTTCGAGCAGTCGCGCGCGCGCATTCGCGGCTTCGTAACCGCGCTTCATAATCTGTGAGCTCTTTGCATAATCCAAGGTGTTGTATTCGGAGAGCGGAACGGAAACGACGGCGTCCGCTTGCGCCAGGCTGCGCAGCTCGTTTTCTTCGAGTACCACGCGAACGGAATGATTCAGCACGCCGAACACTGACTGGATATCTTTTGCGTCGGCGGGCGCGGATTCCAGGTGCACAGCAATGACGATCTCCGCGCCCATCTGCCGCACCACGTCCGTCGGCAGGTTGTTCAGCAGTCCGCCGTCCACGAAAACCGCTTTTCCATCGCGAACTGGAGAAAAGGCTCCCGGAATGGACATCGTCGCGCGCAACGCCACCGCCAGCGAGCCATCTTTGAAGACATATGATTTTCCGCTGACGAGATCCGTCGCGACGCAGCGGAAAGGGACGGGAAGCGCGTCGAACGACGGAACTTCGTCATAGGACAGCGTCATACGATCGATAATCAAGCCGATCTGATGCCCCGCGTTCAGTCCCGCGGGCAAGCGCAAGCCACCGCGCAAACCAAAAATGAGCGAATTGGGATACGCGCGTTGATCTTCTTTCCTGCGAAACGAGAGGTCTTCATAAGGAGTGCGGTCGCCCAGAATTTTCCGCCAGTCCATGCCCTCGATGAGCGTTTTCAATTCGTCGGGACTCATTCCGGTGGCATAAAACCCGCCTACCAGGCCGCCCATACTGGTTCCGGCAACGTAGTCCACGGGGATGTGGTGTTCCTCGAACCACTTCAGCACGCCAATGTGCGCAAGACCCATGGCGCCGCCGCCTTCCAGTGCCACGCCGATTTTCGGGCGCGGGCGCGCTGCGGCGTTCTGCTGCGCCCGCAATGCGCCGGGCAACAGAAGCAACAAAAGAATGAAAACCATTCGGCGCATGCGGGCCTCCTCAGGGATTCGTCAAAATTGCTTAATTCGCGAATGAATTACGAGTTTGGCGCAGCGCGGAGATTCCAGCAAGCGCGAAAGGAAGCTCAGGAAACTTTCTTTTCCTGCAGGATATTGCCGCCATCGATAACCAAGATTTGTCCGGTAATGTAGGCAGCCTCGGGTGAAGCCAGGAAGCAAACGGCTGCGGCGACTTCGTCAGGAGTGCCGGCGCGGCCGAGCGGCGTGTGCAAAGCGGCGATTTTTTCGGACTCCGTCGAAGAACCCGTCGCAATCCAGCCCGGCGCGACTCCGTTGATGGTAATTCCATCGCGTCCGGTTTCGATTGCCACGGCCCGCATCATTCCATCCATTGCGGCTTTGGCGGCACCATACGCCGCCGAACCCGGATTGCTCACCAGCGGCCCGGTCACGGAAGTGATATTCACGATGCGGCCGTACTTTCGCGCGGTCATACCGGGCAGAACCGCGCGCGTCATTCGAAACGCGGTGTGCAGGGTAATTGCGATCTGGTTCTGCCATTCCGCGAAGGAAGTTTCGATCAGCGGCTTGCTCTTCGTTGGGCGCCCGGTTTGCGTCATTCCGGCGTTGTTCACCAGAATGTCGATGCCGCCCAATCGCGAAAGCACGGAATCCACCAGCCGCTGGACTTCGGTCTCAACGGTGAGATCGGCGACGAAGGAAAGAACTGCTTCGCCACTGGCGTCGAGCTCGCGCGCCCGGCTATGAATTCGATCCGTCGTCGAAGTGATCACCACGCGCACGCCGGCGGCATGCAGCTTTCGCGCACACGCGAATCCGATTCCCTCTGCGCTTCCCGCGCCCGTGATCAACGCTGTTGGTCCGCTGAGTGTGGACCGCCCGCCGCGAGTGGAGCTCATTCCGGATTCCCCAACCGCATCATACATCGGCCGGAGATTCCTGCCGCTCTTCCGGCTACTTGGTTTCCAGATGCACGCTCGGCTTGATGGTTCCTTTTTCTTTAGCCACTCTTAGCAATTCAGGATAGAACTGAACGAATGAGTGTTCGACAGCCGCGCTTTGATCGTGGCAAGTCCAGCATCCGTTCTTGGCCGGTCTGAGAGCGCCTGAAGACGGCTGTGTGGTGTCGAATGCGAAATAGGCCCACTTTTCCGGGAAGCGCGATTGGTCTTTGACTTCGACGTCCAGCCCCAGGAACGCGTCCTGATAACTTCCATGCTGGTTGATCGAGCCATGTGAAGTGGAACGATACTCCTCGAGAACGAACATGGTTTTATCCGGCCACTTGCCACTAGCCAGAAAATAATCATAGGACGACGGTGTTACAAAAACATTGGTAAACGCCGGCTGCCCGTTTCCACCCACATCGGGGTTGTAACTCATTCCAAATCCGGAAGAGACGTATACCCAGCGGCGATAGCCCTGCGGACGCACCAGTTTTCCATCGGGCGTGTATTGCGGACCAGGACTTGCATTCCGGGGCAGCTGACTGCGGCCCGCACTCAACAGCACGCTTCCTGCAAGACAAACAATCGCGAGCACCGCGAGAACTGGTTTCATGGCGAATCTCCCCCACCGGCGGCCCGATTTTCGAAGCGAAATTCGTGCCCCGAAGTATATGTCGTGAGACGCCATAGAGTCTAGACGCCGCAGCCGTTCGAATGTTTCCGGCAGGTGTCCGATAGGCTCCGCCGTGCTCTGTTCTCTTGTTCCGGGCGCGGACGGGGCCAGGATTTCTGTAGATGGACGAACGAACACGCAGGCGCGCGGTCCCAGGTCCGAAATGAGCATGCGGCCAATCGTGGTGAAGTGTGTTACTGTCGTTGAGTAGACTCCCGAAGTAGAATTGTCTGGATTCCTGGAAGAGGCGCGTTTGGCGATTTTCCCTCTCCTGATTTCAGCCATTTCAGGCTAACGGCTCGTAGCGTCTGGGAAGCGGCCCTTCACCAAGATCCTGCGCTCGTGGTGCTTCGAAGAGTACAGGGAGATTCAAGATGAAGAGTTTATTTGTGGGCAACATGAGCTTCCAGACCTCGGAGAGCGAATTGCGCGAGCTGTTCGCCCCGTTTGGCCAGGTAACGCGCGTTCACATGGCTATGGACCGGGAAACCGGACGCGCGCGCGGCTTCGCCTTCGTGGAAATGCCGAATGACGCAGAAGCGGCCGCAGCCATGACTGCTCTGGACGGAAAAGAAGTGGGCGGGCGCAACTTGAAAGTGAATGAAGCGCGTCCCAAGGGCGAAGGAGGTCCGCCGCGCGGCCCGCGCAATTTTGGTGGCCCGGGCGGTGGCGGAGGCGGACGCGGCAAGGGCGGAGGTCGCGATCGTTTTTCAAACGAAGATTACCGCGAGTCGGCGCGCCAGCCGCGCGAACCGCGCTGGTAGTTTCCCGTTTATGAATAGGCTGGACGGCAGGGGCCAGGGCCCTCGCCGCACTCTGCTGTGAGGAGAGGCTTATGACTACAACATTCCAGAAGCGGCAGAAAGAAATGAAGCGCATCGAGAAGCGCAAAATGAAGGAAGAAAAGCGCGCGCAGCGGAAACTCGATAAAACCACCAATACGGAAGTTGCATATGATCCCGCGTCTGATCCGACCATCGATTGGAACCACAGCAACGAGATCAGCTCGCAAGAGTAGTCTCGACTGGATTTCGCTCTCGACTGCACTGGCGGATTTCTTCAGCCCCTCTGCCGGGCCCGGAGGCAGCCCTGTTTGCGCACCAATCCTCAAATGAAATAGAAATGCCCGCGGGCTTATGTATAATTTTCTTCCAGTAGTCGCAGCCTAACTTTCACGGAGCTCTTCGCGGTTATTGGCGAAGAGGAGCGTCATGCGGCCAGGTCGCCGAAATTTTTGCGCGTTCATTTTGTTCGCAGCGACCGCGGCTCTATTGAGCGTTCCTCCCGCGGCTGCGCATGCGGTTCTGCTGGAATCAAGCCCAGCTCAGAAGAGCGCGGTATCCGGGCCGGATGTTCCGATCAAGCTCCGTTTCAACGTGCGAATCGACGCGCTCCGTTCCCGCCTGACGCTCATTCGTCTAGACGGGTCCGCCCAAGCGCTCGAACTCAGTAAGCGGTCTCCCGCGGACACGCTCTCAGCCGAGGCCACGGGCCTGGCTGCTGGCGCCTATCGCCTCCGTTGGCAAGTGCTAGCCTCCGACGGCCACATCACCCGCGGCGAAATCCCGTTTACTGTCACCAGTTCTTGATCGCGATTCATGGCCCGACTACTCCAAGTCTTTGGTTTCCTCTCGGTCCTGTTCCGTGGCGCGACACTTACCTTTCAGTCGCTCGCCGTTGGCGGCATTGTTTTTCTGATGTTCGTCGTCCGCCGCGCGGAAGAAGATTCAGCGGCGCTACGGCATGCCTGTCTGCGCTGGATTCGCCGCTCCGCACTTGCGCTGGCCGCGATGCAAATCTCTTACGTTCTCGCGAACTCCATCATCCTTAGACAATCCGCCGACATGCCTCTTCGCGACGTCCTCGGCGCGAATTTTGTTCTCGCCGGTGTGATTGGCATCGTCTCAGCGTTCACCGTTATCGCCCTCTCTTCTTCAACGCGTTCCGTTGGCTATGCTGACCTTCTCCTTCCCGCAGTCGCTATCATTGCTTCGTCCGTCATGACCAGCCATTCCGTGGCGCGCCTGGAATATCGCGCGCCGCTGATGGCGTTCACCGCGCTGCATCAGGCGGCGACGGCCACCTGGCTCGGTGGCCTGCCGTATCTGCTGATAGCCATCCGGCAAGCGCCGTCTCCAGAGTTTGCGCGCCGGCTCAGCGCCCGATTTTCGCAACTCGCTCTCGTGAGCGTCGCCGTGCTCGCTTCCGCAGGTTTCCTGCTGAGTTTAGCTTACGTCGGATCGGTCAGGGCCATCTACGGAACTTCCTACGGCGCAATGGTCGCCACCAAAGTACTGCTCTTCGGCCTTCTGTTGTTTCTCGGCGCGCTCAATTTTCAACTCGTTCACCGCGGCCCCGCCAGCTCCATTCTCGCCAGCCTCAAGCGCTTTGGCGAAGCCGAAATCGGGATCGGCATCACGGTTATCCTCACCGCTGCTTCGCTGACTTCGCTCCCTCCCGCCGCCGATCTCGTTCAAGACCGCGTCACGGGTTCAGAAATCATCGCGCGCATGTCTCCACATCCCCCGAGATTCGGCAGCCCGTCTGTTCAAGAGCTTCCCGAAGATGCTTACGCCGCGCAGAAAAAGGCTTTCGAAGTCGGCTCGCTCTCGACCGAATCCTATGTTCCGGGCCAAACCGGAACGCGGCCCAACACTCCTGCAGAAAAGGCTTGGTCCGAGTATAACCATCACTGGGCGGGGGTCGTCGTTCTGACGATGGGGCTCCTGGCCTTGATCGCGCAGGCAGGACGAGTCTCCTGGGCGCGCAATTGGCCGCTGGCTTTCTTCGGGCTCTCGGCATTTCTTTTTCTTCGCAGCGATCCGGAAACCTGGCCGCTCGGCCCGGTTGGCTTCTGGGCGACTCTTGCCGATCCCGAAGTCCTGCTCCATCGTTTTTTCGCCGTGCTGGTCATCGCTCTGGCAGTATTTGAATGGCGCGTGCAAACCGGGCGTGTCGCTTCCGACCGTGGCCGGCTGGTTTTTCCCGTCCTCATCGCCGTCTCCGGCGCTTTGCTTCTCACCCATTCCCATAGCCTCGGGAACCTCAAGGAAGAAGTCCTGGCCGAGCTAAGCCACATCCCGCTCGCGATTCTCGCGGTAACCGCAGGATGGTCGCGCTGGCTTGAGCTGCGCCTTCCCACAGAAAATCAAACGCGCAGCGTCATGGCCCGCCTCTGGCCGCTGTGTATCGCTCTAATCGGCGTGGTCCTGCTGAACTACCGCGAAATGTGACCCGAGGATTCAACTCAGGGTAGGGAATTGGTGCGGAGAAATCTGGTTCCGGGACGTGGACTCGAACCACGATACTCAGCTCCAAAGGCTGATGTCCTACCGATTAGACGATCCCGGAACCGGTCCAAATAGTGTAGCAGACGCCCGCAAATGCCCCCAAGCGCGGCCAATCCACGACTCTTACGGCCGGCTGCGTTTCCGCGCCATTCCCGAACAGCCCGTGAGGGTGATAAAACAGGGCTGCCGCATGCCGGGAACCGGCGGCGCATCTGGAAACCTTTTCAATCACTTGTGCGTAGAATGGACAAGGGAATCGCACGCATGAAACGGCGGATTTTGCTCCGAGAACCGATCGGTGTGGCCTTGGAGACTCTGCGCGCCCACAAAATGCGCTCCTTCCTGATGCTGCTGGGCATCATTCTTTCGGTCTCCACCCTCATCGTGGTCATTGCCCTGATCTCCGGCGTAAACCGTTACATCGCCGACCGCGTCGCCAACCTGGGCTCCAACGTCTTTCTGCTCACGCGTTTTCCCATCATCACCGACGTCGAAGAGTACGTGAAGGCTAATCGCCGCAACAAAAAGGTCACTTGGGACGACTTCGAAGCTCTGCGCGACAATATGAAGCTGCCGCTCCGCGTCGGCGTGGAGCTGCGCATTGACGGCAAAGTGCGCGCCGGCTCGCACAGCCTCAACGACACCAACATCCGAGGCGTGACCGCCAACATGGCGGACATCGACCCTGTGGTTCCGCGAGACGGCCGGTATATTTCTGAAGGCGACGATCAGAGCCGAGCGCTAGTCACTATGATCGGCAATGACCTCGCCACACAGCTTTTTCCCGGCGTCGATCCCATTGGCCACGAGCTCTTGATCGACGGCCGCCCTTTCCAGGTTGTCGGCATCGCGAAAACCATTGGCACGGCCTTTGGCCAATCGCAGGATAACTTTGCTTATATTCCCATCCAGACGTATTTCAAAATGTATGGAACCAACGACACCATCTGGCTCAACATCCAGGCGCGCGGTCCCGAGTGGATGGAACAGACGCAAGACGAAGCGCGAGCCATGATGCGCGCGCGCCGCCACCTCTCCCCCAACGAGAAAGACAATTTCGGTATATTCGACCAGGCCACGCTGATGGAGTTATGGAAAAATTTGACGGGCGTCATCGCTACCGCCATGGTTGGCATCGTGTCCGTCTTCCTGGTAATCGGCGGCGTGGTCATCATGAACGTGATGCTCGCCACGGTCACCGAGCGGACGCGCGAAATCGGCATCCGCAAAGCCCTCGGCGCCCGCCACAACGACATTCTCCTGCAATTCCTCGTCGAAGCGGCGGTGATGGCTGCCGTGGGCGGAGCTATTGGCGTCGGCGTCGCCTATAGTATCGCGGGGCTTGCCAAGGCATTGACGTCCGTTCCCATGAACGTTCCCCTTCCCGCGGTTTTGCTCGCCGAATTGATCTCTGCCGCTGTCGGCGTTTTCTTTGGCGTCTATCCGGCACGCCGAGCCGCCAGCCTGCAACCAATCGAAGCGTTGCGTCAGGAACTATGAGACCTCTCAAAATTGCGATGCGCATGAACCTTGGCGAGAACGCCCGGATGGCCCTCACCACGCTTCGCGAGAACAAGATGCGCTCGTTTCTCACCGTTCTCGGCGTGGTCATTGGCATCACCGCGCTTCTTTCCGTGGTGTCCATCCTTGTCGGCGTGTACGGTGACGTGAACGCCTATCTGTCTGACTACGGCTCGGACACTCTATTCATCTTCCGCTTCGATCCCGGCATCCACGCTGGCAGGCTTACTCCCGATGAGCGCGCGCGCAAACCGCTTACCTTGGAGGATGCCGAGGCCATTGGGCAATTGTGCCCCGCAGTGAAGGCCGTCACTGCCAGTCTCTATCCGCGATGGACAGATGAAGGTCCCGGCAGCGGGCCCGTCACGGCCCGTTATCTCAGCAAGGAAGTCTCCGGAATTGATTACAACGGCACGCTTCCTTCCAACGAAGAGGTTTTCAATTCCAGGCCACGAACCGGGCGGTTCTTCAGCGACGCTGAGAACATGCATCGCGCCGACGTTGCCGTCATCGGCCCCGATATCGCTAAGACCCTATATCCGGAGATGGACCCGCTCGGAAAACCCATCCAAATCAATGGGGTGTCGTACGAAGTCATTGGGGTGCTTGAGCCCCGCAAGGGGCAGCTCGTTAAGGATCAATCGGCGGACAAAGCTGTGATGGTCCCTTATCGCACTTACCACAAGCACATCCCGCAGGACGACGAAAACATGATTGGCGCTGTTGCGTATCCGGGCCGCATGTCGGAAGCCGAGGACCAGATCCGTGGCGTGCTTCGGCGCCGCAGAAATGTGCCTTACAGTAAACCTGATAACTTTGGGATTTCCAGCGCTCAGGAGATCGCCGATCAGTTTCGTCAGATTACCTCGTCCGTGGCCCTTCTGATTTCCGTCATCAGCTCCATCGGACTCCTGGTCGGAGGCGTCGGCGTAATGAACATCATGCTGATGTCCGTCACGCAGCGCACCCGCGAAATCGGAGTGCGCAAGGCCATCGGCGCGCGCCGCCGCGACGTCATCTGGCAATTTCTCACCGAAGCCGTTGTGCTTACGGGCGCGGGAGGCGTTATCGGCGTGCTTCTCGGTGGCGGCATCAGCCTGCTCATCAACTTGGCGGTCCCCACTCTGCCGTCCTCCATTCCGCTCTGGGCCGTCGTGCTCGCCGTGGGTGTCTCCATGAGCGTCGGCCTCTTCTTCGGCATGTACCCGGCTATCAAGGCCGCCCGCCTCGATCCCGTCGAAGCCCTTCGTTACGAGTAATCCGCTGGCCTCAATATCCCTCTGAATGAATCCCTAAAAGCGCCGGGCCGCCTCCCACGACGAATGCAGTCGAGGCTTCTCGATGCAACTGGTGTGCTTTGTTCAAGAGTGCCATGAATTCCGTCCGCGCCCGCAGCGAATCCAGCCACCGGTCGCGCAACATGGCCTGATGGCAAAAGAAACCGTTATCGATGGCCCGCGAGAGCGTATCCAGTGCTTGAGCTTCGTGACGCAAGTAGGCGAGTTGTCGGCCAAGATAATACATTCCCTCGGGATCGCGGAATGTAGCCTGCATCAGCTCTTCACTCACAGCCAGGCTCTCCTCGCCCTTGCCTTCCAACAGCGTCCGCAAGGAAGTAAGGTAGAGTTTTCCCAGGCGCCAAGGCTTGTCCAGTTCCCGTTGCCGCAGCATGGTCACGGCCTCCTCAACGCGTCCAGTCGTGCCCAGAACCAGCGCCGTCCCGTACCCGTAGTCGCCTCCGGAGTTTTCGAGCGCGCGCTCATAATCTCCCAGCATGAAGTACGTGTGCATCACGCTCGTCGGAATCAACGGGTCCAGGCGCCGGGCTTCCTGATGAGCTATCAGCGCCGGCTGCAAAAGCCCGCAATAGCGGCACACGTGTCCCAGTCCGGCAAAGAGCTCCGCATCGCTTCTTCGTTGTTGAGCTCGCCCAAGGAGCCGTTTCATGGCCTCCAGCGAGCAGCCCTGATCTATCTGAACATGGGTATATAAGTTGTGTGTGAGCGTTAGATTGGGATTGAGTCGCAGCGCCGTCTGAAACGCCTCATCGGCGGCGCCTAACCCCTCAAGGGAACCTACCGTGTATTTATCCCAGAGCCAGCGGGCCCGGCCAAGCCTCGCCCAAGCCGCCGCGTACGATGGGTCCAAGCTGACGCAGCGCTCATACATCTCGATGGCGCGAGGAAGATTTTCCCACTCTCTGCCGAATTCGTTCGCCTGCAAATAAATCTGATATACCGTTGGGCTTGCAGGGCGGTCTTTTTGCAGCGATTGGTGCTCCTGGACTGTCAGTGAGGGCAGAATAGACTCGACGACGCGGCGCACCAGGTCATCGTGAAGTTCCAGCAATTCGTGAGTGGTTGCCTGCGAGGAGTGCGACCACAGAAGTGTCCCGCTCGGCGCTTCCGCCAGCTGCGTTGTAATCCGCAATTGCGTGCCGACATTGAGCAGCGCTCCTGTCAGTACTACGTCCACCTCGGCCTCCCGGGCGATCTTCTGCAGGTCAGGCGCATGCCCGGAATACTGCGCCGCCACAATCGACGAGCGCACCACCAGGTTTTCCAGTCCAGCAAGAGAGACCGTTATTGCCTCCGGCAAGCTGTACGCCAGAAACTGGATGTCGTCGCTTGGCCGCAACATCCGGAACGGCAGCACGATGATCCGTCGTAATGGGCGTGCTCGCGCCTTCGTCTCGATTCCATCCATCTGCAGCGTGGCGCGCAAGTCCGCGGCCATCGCTTCCGCGCTCGGATATCGGTCCTGAGGCCCGCGCGATAGCGCGCGACAAACGATCTGGCCCATCGCCGCTATGGCGGGCGACCCGCTTAGCGCAGGCGGTGAACCCTCGAGAACGGCATGGGCTACTTCACCGAAGGTTTCGCCTGAGAACGGCGGCTGGCCGGTCAGCATTTCGAACAAAACCACGCCGAGCGAAAAGAGGTCCGACCGCGCATCAACCAGCCGGTCGAGGAACTGTTCCGGTGATGCGTACTTGGGAGTCCCAAGAAAGATTCCCGGAGCTGTCGCGTCGCCCAGAGTCGCCGCGGCCTCCTCATTCGCATTCAACGCCACGTGCTTCGCAATCCCGAAGTCCAGCAGCTTTGTTCCGCCGTTCGCAAGTACGATGTTGCTCGGCTTGAGGTCTCGGTGGACGATTCCTATCTTATGAAACGCCTCCAGCGCGGACAGCACCGACAGCGCGACCTGGCCGGCTTCCTGAGCAGGCAGGAAACCGCGCTCGAGGCGCTTCGCTAACGATTCCCCCTCGATGAACTCCATCACCAGGACCAGGCGACCCCGCTCCTCGGTTATATCGTAAATTCGGCAAGCATTCGGATGGGTTACCTGGGCGGCCGCCCGCGCTTCTTGCCAAAAGCGGCGGCGGCGCGTGTCATCTCCATCGAATTCGCGAATCACCTTGAGCGCCACGACGCGCTCTAGCCGCGGGTCCTCCGCCTTGTACACCACGCCCATTCCGCCTTCGCCAACCACGGAGAGAACTCGGTAAGGTCCGATACATTCGGGGATTTCAGCCATGGCTTATCTTCGTATGCCGCGCTTAGCATATCCAAGTCACTCGCCGCCCGCTACTTTGCCAGCCAATGTTCGGATCTGGTCGACGTCTCGGGCTGCACCGCCCCGCGACTCCCGCACACGCTGTCTCTTGCACGTCGCGGCGCGATGCAGTTCGATGTGATGCGGTGTGCGCCAAACAAAGGTTTCTGCTAAATTGGATTGGTTGTTTGGATCGCCGGAGAGGTGGCCGAGCGGTTTAAGGCGCACGCTTGGAAAGCGTGTGTAGGTTAACCCCTACCGTGGGTTCGAATCCCACCCTCTCCGCCAGAAAGCCGATTCCCTAGAGGTACATGATCCTCCGCACGGTCGAGCAGGTCCGCAGAGTTTTCCTCATCATTGCTGGATTCACCTTGCTGCTCGTGGGTGGCATTATGCTGGTCACTCCCGGGCCGGGTTTGCTGGTGATTTTTCTTGGGTTAGGTTTGCTGGCCGCCGAATTTGTCTGGGCGCGCCGCCTGGTGGATCGTCTCAAACGCGAAGGCGGCCGCTGGAAAGACGCAGTCCTAGGCCAGCCAAAGGAATAACTCGCGCGTCCAGGAGCCGTACCCCTCTTTCCATCTCCCGGTGGCGTCCGTCTATTTCCAGCCACAGCCATTCCAACCAATATCTCCGCTTGACTTTGACGCAACGTCAACCTGTAGGCTGCATCAGAGACAGGAAACAGGGGGCACCAATGAGAGTTGGAGATTTCGCGCGGCTGGGAAATGTTTCTTCCCGGACCTTGCGTTTTTACTGTCAAGTCGGCTTGCTCATGCCCGCTCATACTAATCTTAACAACGGCTACCGGATCTACGACGCGCGGCAATTGCCGCAGCTTCATCAGATTCAGCAGTTCCAGGAAATGGGATTTTCTCTTTTGGAGATTCGGGAACTCCTGGACAGGCGATTGAGTGCCGAAGAACTGCGGGAGGTATTCCAAGAGAGGCGTGCCGCGCTCCTTGACAAAATGAAACAAGATTCCCGGCGCCTGGCCGAACTCGATGCGAATCTACGCGCACTGAAAGCCAATCGGCGTAATGCTTCTCCAAAGATACTCGTACGGCAGACACGGCCAGTCTGGGTTGTATCCTTGCGCGAGAAAATCCATCGTTATGAAGAGGCCGAAGAAATGTTCGAAGAAGTAGAACGCCGTGTGGGCGCAGCCAACGTATCCGCAGAGCGTGCGGCTCTGTGGCATACCTGCGCGAACGAAGGCTCGACCATTGACTGCGAAGTCTTGCGCTTCCTGAAGCGGCCGATTCCTGTGCGGGGCAAAGTCAAAACTTTTCAACTTCCCGCTGCGACAGTCGCCTCGTTGTTTCACGTAGGTGGCGATCGAACTCTGGACAAGGCCTATCGTGTGCTCTCGGCGTGGCTCGCCTCCAGCCCCTTCCGCTTGGCTGGACCAAAACGTGAGATCTACTGGCAGGAAGCCCGGCCCAGCAGCACAACTGAATCGCTAACCGAAATTCAATTTCCGCTGGTTCAAGTGCACCATGCGAGACGCGCGGTGAAGATTCGCGCTGCATAGACACGCTTTGTTCAAGCAGCGGAGTTTAGCGCACGAATGGAAAACTGGAGGAACCATGCGAACGATGCTGGCTGGGGTGTGTTTACTGGTGGTCGGGATCATCTCCCAGCCACGGAATACGGTTAAACCAAAGGAGCCCTTGAATATGGAACAACAAAGAAATGCCGTGCGGTTCATAAAGTCTGATGCGTTACCGCCTTCGCCCGGATATTCGCAGGCAGTGGAAGTGCGGCCCGCGCGGATTATCTACATCGCCGGACAAGTGTCGCTCGATCGGGCGGGAAAACTTGTGGGTGAAGGCGATATGCGGGCTCAAGCGCAGCAGACTTTTGAGAACCTGAAAGCGGCACTGGAGGCCAGCGGCGCCAAGTTCGAGAATGTGGTCAAGCTGAACTATTATGTTCTCGATGTCACGCAGCTGCCCGCCGTGCGCGAGGTGCGCGATAAATTCGTAAACACGGCAAATCCTCCAGCCAGCACGGCGGTCGAAGTGAAGCGGCTTTTCCGTGAGGGTTTCCTTATCGAAGTTGAGGCGGTTGCGGCTGTGCCAGAATAGTGAGCAAGTCGATGGGGGGCGCAGCAAGCTCTTTGCTGAGAGAGGAATCAGAAATGGAAATCGGACTGATTGGACTTGGAAGAATGGGCACGGGGATCGCAAAGAGTCTGTTGCGGTCCGGACATCGCCTGACGGTTTTTAATCGCACGCGAGCACGCGCCGAATCTTTGCAGTCGGATGGCGCGAACATTGCCGGCTCCGTGGCTGAAGCATGTCGATCCAGCGTAGTTTTGACAATGGTGGCGGACGATGCCGCGTTGGAGGCTCTCGTCTTTGGCGAGAGCGGAGTCCTGTCGTCGCTTCGCAAAGACAGCATTCATGTTTCGCTGAGCACGATCAGTGTGGCGCTCAGCGATCGCTTGTCCGCGGAACACGCTAAGGCGGGCCAGCAATTTGTTGCGGCGCCAGTGTTCGGACGGCCCGAAGCCGCTGAATCGGCCAAGCTTTCGGTGGTGGCGGCGGGGCCATCCGCGAGCGTCGAGCGCTGCAAACCATTGTTCGAATCCATGGGGCCGAAGTTGCTCGTCGTTGGCGAGCGGCCCTCCATGGCGAACGTCGTAAAGCTCTGTGGGAATTTCCTGATCGCTACGGTCTTGGAATCTCTGGCGGAGTCGCTCACCTTTGCGCGAAAATCCGGCGTCGATCCTCAAATGCTTCTGGACTTTCTGACCACGACGATGTTCACCGCGCCGGTGTATAAGTCCTATGGTGAACTGATCGTGCAGGGGAAACACGAGCCGGCTGGATTTGCCTTGCCGCTCGGATTGAAAGATGTGCGGCTGGTGCTACAAGCAGCCGAGTCAGCAGGCGTGCCGATGCCCATCGCCAGCGTCCTTCGCGATCGCTTTATTACCGCGCTAGCGCGCGGCAATCAGGACAAGGACTGGTCGGTGATCGGGCGCGTGGCCGCTGAGGATGCTGGATTGCCATCCGTCCGGAATTAACACGAGCAGACAGTCGAGGAGAACAGGATGAAAGACTGGCGAGGGAAGTGGGCGCTGATTACCGGAGCTAGCGCCGGAATTGGTGTGGCTCTCGCCGAAGAATTGGCGTCTGGTGGAACAAACCTCGTGCTTACTGCGCGGCGGAAGGATCGCCTCGCGGAATTGGCTCGCCGGCTGACGGCAACTCATAAAATCAACAGCGAACTGTTCCCAGCAGACTTAGCGGATTCGAACGCCCCGGAAATGATTTTTTCCTTCACCAGGGAAAAGGGAATCGAAATCGATCTGCTGATCAACAACGCTGGCTTCGGCCAATATGGCGAATTCCCTTCCATTGAAAAACAGCGATTGCTCGACATGGTGCAGGTGAATTGCCATGCGGTCGTGCACCTGACCCGTTTATATTTGCCGGAAATGATCGCGCGCCGCCGCGGCGACATTCTCATCCTCGCGTCAACCGCTTCCTTCCAGGCCGTACCTTATATTTCCACCTATGCGGCCACGAAAGCATTCGATTTGCTTTTTGCCGAAGGTCTCGCTGAAGAGGTGAAACCCTACGGAATTCGCGTTTGCGCGCTTTGCCCGGGCTCAACGGAATCCGAATTTCACGTCGTGGCCGGCCAGGAAAAGTTCCAACGTAGAATGGAGACCGCTGAAAAAGTTGCGCGTACCGGACTGCAAGCTCTGGCCGCCGGAAAAAGTTATGTCATCTCCGGCTTCGGAAATTATCTCGGCGCCCATAGCGAACGCCTCGTCCCTCGCCACCTCGTGACCAAAATCGCCGCCGGCATGTTCAAGCCCAAGAAAGAGTAAACAGCCCCGGGAATTCGCCCGGTGGATCCTCTAGGGTGGCCTTCGATAAGAGTGAAGGCCGCCCCAGAATCTCACTGCCATAATATGCGCCACCCGCGATCGTGTTCGAGCGAGAATCTTCTCAGGCTGTATGAGATTAAATACACGAGTCAAGAAGTCGTGCTAGTTTCACAGCCGTAGTATGTTTGTGGAGTTCGATGACGCAATGAAATAGTTTGGTCCCGGTCTGATTGAGGAAAACAAGAGTGAAACGGACCGCATTGTTGATCGCCGTCTTTGTCTTAATGCTCCAAATGCCAGAGCATCCAGCGATTCAAATCGGTGAAGATCGGCTGCTTAGTGTCGACGGGCCTGCGCGACCTCTCGTTGAATCGCATCTGAGTGGGGACCCCAGCAACCCGAATCACATGCTTGTCGGTGTGATCCAATTTGATTCTCCTGATGGAAACGCTCGAACATGCGTCGCGTGGGCCTCATTTGACGGCGGCCAGCGCTGGTCGCGCAGCGCACTCCCTGTCCAAGCCTGTTTCGATCCTTGGGGCGTCGTCCTGCAGGACGGCTCTGCAATCATGGTCATGGGAGGTTATGTGCCCGGCCACGACGATAATCTCTTCCTATTTCGTTCACCTGACGGAGGCCGAACTTGGCCGAATTCTCCCTTAGGACTGGGGGCCCACCACGATCATCCGATGGTCATCGCGCAAGGGAACCAGGTCTACGTAGCGTCAGGGGGAGGCGTGCACAACAGTCTCAACCAACACCGAGACTCCGTCTCCGTTGCCCACTCGGAGGATGGCGGAAGGACCTTTGGCCCGCCGACTGATGTCATCGCGAGCAACCTGGGATATCAAGCAGAAGGGCCGGTGGTTCTCAGTGACGGCACGTTTGTGGTTGGGTTTCACGATTACTGCTGCCAACATGGGGACAAATGGCTTCTCAGACCTCGATCATGGCTGGTTCGGTCCAGCGATGAAGGGCGAACTTTCTCCGAGCCGCTTCTCGTCTCGGAATCGTGCGAGTCACGTGGCGGATGGCCCTCGATGGCGGTGGATGGCAAGGATCGCCTTTTCTGGCTGTGTATCGCCGACAAGTTCAACGGAGTGCTCGTTCAACGTTCGGACAACCGAGGCGAGTCGTGGTCGCAACCCCTGCGCCTGAATCATGGCGAAACCGCGCGTTCCTTCACTCCGAGCATCGCTGTCAATAAGGACGATGCTATCGGTGTGAGCTGGTACGAAATTCATGACAAGAGTTGCTTCGATGTCTATTTCACGGTTTCACTCGATAGCGGAAAAACGTTTCTTCCAGAGGTTCGCGTGTCGAGCACCACATCCTGTCCCGATACACCTCAAGATAAGGGAGCATTTGACAACGGGACCTTCGGGGCTGGCGGTGACTACAGCGGCTTGGTACCCACCGCTGACGGACTATTTCATATCGTGTGGTCCGACGCCCGCACAGGAATCTACCAACTCCGAACCGCAACCGTCAGCGTGAAACGATAGCTCCACTTGGCAGCCAATTGATGTGCTGTTTCCTGCGGTCAGCTTTGCCGCGCGGACAACCCGGGCCGACACGCGGGAGCCCTCTCTTGCGTCTAACCCATTGTCAAAACAAGGACTTTCAGGCGTTCGCTTCGTGTTGCTGCTTGGGGCAGGAACTTTTCTAAGACGCCGCGGGAAGTGATAGTTGAGAGCCGCCAGAACGTCTTACCAGGAGAGATGAGGATCGCCGAGCAAGACAGAGACGACGTTCTGTTGCTGCGGGCCGCCAGGGGCGATGAGGAGGCTTTCACGCTCCTGTACCGGCGGCACCAGGCGGCGATGTACCGCTTTGCGCTGCGCATGACCGGGAACACCTGGGCCGCGGAAGAGATTGTGCAGGATGTGTTCATGACCTTGATGCGCAATCCGAAGAAATACGACGCCACGCGGGGAGCGCTTGGAGCTTTTCTTTATGGAGTGGCGCGCAACCGGGTGATGAAACACCTGGAACGTTTGCCGCGGGAAATTCCGCTGGAAGAGAAAAACGAAGACGGCACCGGTAGCAGGATTGTCTTGCAGGATGCGTCAACACCGGCAACATGGGTGGAAAGGCGCGAACGTATGCAGCAGGTGCGTGCTGCAGTGCTGGACTTGCCCGTGGAGTTTCGCGAAGCCGTGGTGCTTTGCGAATTGGAAGAAATGAGTTACGAGGAAGCCTCGCGAATGGCCGGATGCCCTATCGGGACGATTCGTTCGCGGCTGCATCGCGGACGGGCTTTGCTGATGGCCAAACTGGAGATGCTGCGCGACGTGCCGCGTCGCGCGAGCGCGGCGCGATGAAGAAAGACTCGAGATTTGTTGGCAGTGCGGCGGACACCAAAAATGTTGGCCGTATTTCGGCCCACAGGGACATCGGTCGTTACATGGATGCAGTCAGCAATGGACGTGCGAGATGAACTGCGAAGAATTTGAACTGATTGGACTGGACGCGGAGCGTGACACGTCTTTGAGCGAAGTGGAACGTGTGGCGGCGCGTGAGCACGCCGGTGGGTGTTCGCGATGCGCCGCATTGCTGGAATCCTGGCAGGCGGCTGGTGCTGAGCTGCGGGCATTTGCCGAAGATACCGCGATGGCTCAAGCACCTGCGCGCGTGGAAATGAGGCTCCTGCAGGAGTTCCGTACACAGCATGTGACGTTGAAAGTTCGGCGAGCGGCCATGGTTGCGGCGTGGGCGCTGGCGGCTGCGGCTATCTTCGCCGGAGTCGTAAGCTGGCGCAGTTGGCGCCATGGCCAGCAGGATGTGGCCTCGAAGCATACGGGTTCCAAGCCGGCTGTAAAGATTTCTCCGGAAAATAATGCCGGCGCCGGAACGAATCCTGAAAACGCTGTCGGGTTTGCGAATGGAATGCCGGCGCAGGTTTCCGCCGGATCGGACGGTTCCGAGGCATTGGTGGCCGACAATGAATTGAGCGGCTTCACGCTTCTGCCGGGAACGATTGCCATGGATACCGATGACGCAGCGATTCTGCGCGTGCGCATGCAGCGCGGCGCGCTGGGTGCGCTGGGGTTGACCGTCAACGAAGAGCGAGCCAGTGAATGGATCCGGGTGGATTTGCTCGTCGGCGACGATGGGTTGCCGCAGGCGGTACGGCTGCCGCAATAAATGTTTCGTCGGGTGTGGGGTGCTTGCATCGCGCCCCGAAGGGGGACACGCAAATGGAGGCAGCAGCTTTTTGGAAAAGAGTAAAGCACGCGGCGGAAACGGATCGGAAAGAGCGCGAGAGGGTGGTTACAGCGTGGATCGCGCAATTGAAAAAGGGGCTGACAGCGATTGCCATGGCAAAGAGTTCGCAACAGTTCGGGAGAGAAGAGGAGACGAAATAATGAATCGCAGAGTATTCGCAAACCTGCTTCTCGCTGGAACGCTGACAGGATCCGCTGCGTGGTTGCGGGCTCAGGAAGCACCGCGGCGGCCACTTCCGCCGGAAGCAGTGATCGCCGGCGGGCCAGGTGACGGGATGCTGCCGGGGCCCGTGGCTGACGGTGTCGAGTTGTTGGGATTTGAAGGTTTGCACGGCGGCCAAGTGGTGACCGCCGCGCCTTTCAGCGCGGTAGCCGTTCAGGAAACGACCCAGACTCTCGCGGACGGGAATCACATTTCTCGCAAGTCGCAGGTGAACCTTTTCCGCGACAGCCAGGGACGATTTCGCAAGGAGGTGACGCTGTCGGGATTTGGTCCGCTGGCGGCTTCCGGGCAGCTGAAGTCGTTCGTGGTAATCATCGATCCGGTCGCGAACGCCAGCTTTGTGTTGCATCCCGAAACGAAAGCTGCGGAGAAAATTGGCCGTCCGTTTCGCGGAATGAAGGACCCCATGAGGGGCGCGTTCAAGGAAAAGGTGCTGGCTCGCGAGCAGGAGGAAATCGCCTCCGGCCATCTCAAGAAAGAAGATCTCGGCACCCAGACGATTTCGGGAGTCAGCGCGCAAGGAACGCGCCTAACGCGCACAATTCCCGCGGGGCAAATCGGAAACGAAAAGCCGATCGTCATCGTGCGCGAGACGTGGTTTTCCAACGATCTACAAATGGTAGTCATGAGCAAGCGGACCAATCCGTGGAGTGGCGAATCGACTTATACACTGACGAACATTCAGCGGACGGAGCCGGCTGCTTCGCTCTTTTCCGTGCCATCGGACTACACGGTAACGGCCGGCAAGAGCAGAAGGTTCATTCAGAAGTTCAAAGGCGGGCCCGGTGCGCCACCACCGCCTCCCGCGGACAACTGAGTTCACCCTCGGTTCCTTTGACTGCAGAGCAGTCGATCAGTCTAGGCGACTGCAAAGGAGTCGAACGCTTAGGCAACTGCAAGACAGTCAATCGCTTTAGGCGACTGCAAGGCAGTCGACACGATCTTCTCTCCTGAAGACGGTGCGCCCTTTTCGCAGCTACCCCCATCGCTGCGGGAGGGGCGTAACCGTTTCTGAAGAAAAGGCGACGTAAAAGAAATAACGAGGTAATGGGCTAACGAAAATTTGGCTTGCCAGCCACCGTGAATGGCGCGATGCGCGCATGGGGCGGACTCATGCGGATACTATCGCACGATCCAGGAGTTCGACGACGTGGAGGACTTCCTGGTTGCTGCGATGGATGGAGGCGCCGGCGCGGAGTTGCAAGAGGCAGCCAGGGTTGGCAGTGACGATGGTTTGAGCTCCGGTGGATTTGACATGATGCATTTTTTCCGCAAGTAATTCGAGAGACGTTTCGGTTTGCGTGACATTGTAGATTCCTGCGGAGCCGCAGCAAATTTCCGAGTACGGCAATTCCACAAAATCGAGATTGGGGATGGCGTGCAGAAGAGCGCGCGGAGCTTCGCGGATTTTCTGACCGTGGAGAAGATGGCAGGAATCCTGGTACGTAACGCGGATGGGAAGCGGCTTCATTTTTGCGGTAAGACCGAAAGCAGCAAGAAATTCCGTGACGTCGCGAGTTTTTCCTGCGAAAGCGCGGGCTTGCGCGTGCTCGGGCTCGTCCGGGGAAAAAAGATGATCGTATTCCTTGAGCGTGGAGCCGCAGCCAGCAGAGTTGGTGATGATGGCGTCAAAATCCTCGCAAAGAAACGCGGTGAGATTCTTTCGCGTGAGATCGCGGGCGGCATCACGAACGCCCGCGTGGGCAGCAAGCGCGCCGCAGCAAAATTGTTCCTTGGGAACCACAACTTCGCAGCCGTTGGCGGTGAGGACGCGGACGGTGGCTTCGTTGAGCTGAGAGAAAGTGACGTTGGCGACACAGCCTGCGAAGAAGGCCACGCGCGCGCGGCGCGGACCAGCGGCGGAAAAGGTCGAACCGAGGCGGCCAAAGAAAAAATTGTCGTCGATGCGCGGGAGGAGGCGTTCGCGCTCGGCGAGACCAAGAAGTTTCAAAATGCCAATGCCGCGCGCAATGGCCTGCAAGCCGGAACGCTGGTAGAGACGTATGACGTAGGCGAAGTCGATGAGCCGGTGCGGCTCGGGGAGCAGGTGGCGGAACACAAAATTGCGCGTGACGGTGGCGAGCCAGGAGCGGGAATAATCGCGCTCGATGCGGGCGCGGGCATGCTCAACGAGCTTTCCATATTCGACGCCGGACGGGCAGGCCGTTTCGCACGCCCGGCAGTCCAGGCATTTGTCGATGTGATCGACGAAGGAATCGGTGATGGGTTGTTGGTTCAATTCGACCTGGATCATCTGATGGATGCGGCCGCGCGGAGAATCGGCCTCGAGGTTCCACAAGCGGTAGGTGGGGCAGGCGTTGAGACAGAGGCCGCAGTGAATGCAACGGGCATAGTCTTCGTAAACGAGAGTCTGGCCGGGGACAGCAGAGCGGGGCATGGATGAAGGTTTCTGCGCGGTCGATTCTACGGGAGTTTGCGGCTGCTGGACCACGGTCTACGATAACAAGTGGCGAGCGGCATTTCGAGCGCATAAGCCGTGCCTCCCTTCCTCGGCACCCCACCCCCCTGTTTTGTGTAAGTGTCCCTCAGGGCCTCCGGCCCGCGAATGGAAGCCCGTACAGTGCAAAAAATGCCCATTACCGCGTTAAGTTGTTTGTTTTTAGGTCAGCCGTGATTGCGACCCTGCGTCTTTCGACCCTGTTTGCAGTGGAATGGGACACGAACGCTGAATCGAGCTTAGTTGCTTAACTACAATGGCATATAATTTGTATATTGAAAGAGAAGGGGTAGTGTGTCAAAAGAAAAAAGCGAAAAAAGAGCCGCAAGGCCCGGATTCAAATGAGGCGACCGGGGACGAAGATGTTGTGGGGGTCGAAAGCAGATTTGAGGCGGGGTCCCGCAGAGACGTCCGGGGCGCACGCAGCGCGCATTAGGAGGAGATCTGAGGACCCAGTGTCCAAAGTGTTGAGCCGTGGGCTTACAGACCCGTCTGGGGCGCACAGGGAGGGCTTGAGGGCTGGCGGGGCGAAGAGGAGAGTCGTGTCCCCGCCTACGGCCGAGGTCGATTGAATGATTTGAGACGCGGCTTGCGCAAGGCGAGCCGTAGTTTCGTCGTTTGCGGACGCGGGGAGGAGAGCGAAATAGATCGTGCCAACAGCGCGGACGACGAGCATGTGAGGAAGTTCGACCTGGCCAGCGATTTTCTGCACGCTTGCGAGGAGAGAGGCGAGTTGCGACGGGAGAACGCCAATTTTGAAGATCGTGGCGGCTGAAGAGGCTTCGAGAAGCATGGGAAAAGTTTCGCGGAGGCGGCCCCAGAGGGAGGGCCGGGTAGAGTCGTCGAGAATGGCGGTCGACGTCGCATGTGATTCGCGGGCGAAGCGCGTGAGGTCTCGGGCATAGCGTTCGAGGACTTCGGGGGCGCCGGCAAAGGCGGCGCAAAGCTGCCATTCGTGAGCGCGAAACCAGTCGCCAATAGGGGGAAGCGCGGATGGATTTGAATCGGGAGGCCCGGCACCGTTCTCGCCGCGAAATACAGCTACTTCGGGAGTGGCGGGAGTTTTCTCGGCGAAGATTTGCGCCAGGCTGGGGCTAAGGATGTCCAGCGTCAATGGATTGAGTGGCGATTCGACGATAGAGCGGCGGAGCGCAAGAGCGTTTTCCGCGCTGGCAAAGGATGCGACAAAGCCGCGGCTGGAAACAGGAGCGGGAAAGGTGCGGAAGTTGAGCCGAGTTATGACCGCGAGCGTGCCAAGAGAGCCGATGAGGAGTTTATGCAAATCGTAGCCGGTGACGTTCTTGACGACGCGGCCGCCGCTTTTGCAAAGCTTGCCGGTGCCGTCGATGAATTCCGCTCCGATGAGGAAGTCACGCGCGGTGCCATAGGACTGGCGCAGGGGCGAGTCGATCCCAGATGCGATGGCGCCGCCGACGGTGCTGAGAGAATACCAGGGAACCAGGAGCGGAAGGAATTGGTTGTGTTCGAGCAGATGGGCATTCACTTTTGCGACGGACGTGCCGGCATCGACGCTGAGGGTGAGATCACCGGGATCGTAATGAGGGATTTGATTGAGCGCAGTCATGTCGAGGGCGATGTCGTAGCGCGAAGGAGGCATGCCGACGCGGAGTTTGGTGCGGGCACCGTAAGGGATGAGGGCGAGTTTTTCGCGCGCGGCGAAGCGGACAATTTCGGCGGCTTCTTCGGCAGAGGATGGTTTTGCGACGACGGAAGGGACCATATCGTCCACGGCATAGATGGCGCGCTGGGCGCGATCGGAGAGAACACGCGAAGCGCCGATGAGGGCTTCCACGGCGGAGGCGAGATTGGGCGATGACGTGCTCATGGGACGGAAATCGAAAGAGAATTGAAACAGATAACGCTGAGACGCGGAGCAACGCAAAGGTGTGCAGAGAAGGCCAGGGCTGGAGACATTAGTCCACACGCAGGCGAGAAGAGGATGAATGCCGGACGCGGATTTCGCCGCAGCCTTTGCTGAGGGGGAAGATTTTGCCGGGGTTGAGCGACGAATCGGGGTTGAACGCGTCGTGGACGCGGCGCATGAGGGCGAAGTCGGCGTCAGAGAAGAGGAGGGGCATGAGCTCGGATTTTTCCATGCCGACGCCGTGTTCACCGGTCAGCGCGCCGCCAATTTCAACGCAATGGCGGATGATTTCGGCGGCTGCCTGAAGGGCGCGTTCGAATTGTTTTTTGTCGCGGGGATCGAAGAGCACAATGGGATGCAGGTTGCCGTCGCCGGCGTGGAAAATATTGCCGATTTGAAAGCCGTATTGATCGCCGATTTGGCGGATGCGGCGCAAAGCCTGGGGAAGTTTGGAACGCGGGATCACACCGTCGAGGACGTAGTTGCTGGGGGCCAAGCGGCCGAGGGCACCGAAAGCGTTTTTGCGGCCTTTCCAAAGAAGGTTGCGTTCGGCATTGTCGCGGGCGAGCCGAACTTCGCGGGCACGATGGGCGTGGCACACTTCGGTGATGGCCGCAGCCTGCGCGGCGACAGTTTCGGCAAGGCCTTCGACCTCGATGAGAAGAACGGCAGCGCTGTCCGTGGGAAAACCGGCGTGGATGTAGTCTTCGACAGCGCGCAGCGTCCAGCCATCGAGCATTTCGCAGGCAGCGGGGGTGATGGCGCGAGCGGTGATGTCGACGACGGTGTCGGCAGCATCGTCCACGGATTCAAAAATAGCGAGAAGTGTTTTTACGGCTTCGGGCTTGCGCGAAAGCTTTACGGTAATTTCGGTCACCAGGGCGAGTGTGCCTTCTGAGCCGACAAAGAGGCCGGTGAGATCGTAGCCGGGCGCGTCGCCGTGTGTGCTGCCGACACGAAGGACTTCGCCATCCGGAAGAACAACTTCGAGCGCGGTGACGTGATTGGTAGTGACGCCATAGGCGAGGGTGTGCGGCCCGCCGGCGTTCTCCGCGACGTTGCCGCCGATAGTGCAGGATTTCCAACTGGAAGGATCAGGAGCGAAGTAGAGGCCGTGAGCCTCAGCGGCGCGGGTGAGTTCGTAATTGACAACGCCGGGTTGAACGGTTGCGCGCTGATTCTCGACGTCGAGTTCGAAAATCCGATTCATGCGCGCGAAGACAAGCATCACGCCGCCGGTGCGGGCAAGCGCGCCGCCGGAAAGGCCTGTGCCTGCGCCGCGGCCGACGATGGGAAAATGGTGTTCCGCAGAGAGTTTGACAATGCGAGACACATGCTCCGTTGTAGTGGGAAAGACGACGACGTTGGGGCGGCCTTTTTCGATGGAGCCGTCGTATTCGTAAAGAAGAAGATCCTCGGGCCGGTAAAGGACCGAAGAAGGGCCGAGAAGATCTTCAAATTCGCGAATGAGGCCGGAGTACATAGGGCGCAGGGTCAGGCGCACCACGCACTATAGTGAGATTTGATGGACGCACGCAACGTCAAGTTATGCCGAAAGTGGGGCGGTGTGTTAGTGTAAATTTCCAAAAATCGTGTATGAGGATCTGAATGTCGAAACCGAAAGTGTTTGCGACCCATAGCCTGTTCGATGCCGCGCGGAAAATTCTCAATGAAAGCTGCGACGTGGAATACTGGGCCAACCCGGAACGTCCGCCGCGGGAAGAAGTCTTGCAACGCGTGAAGGACAAAGAAGGGCTGATTTGCCTGCTGACCGAGAAGGTGAACGAGGAATTGCTGGCAGCGGCGCCGAAACTGCGCATCGCGGCGAACGTGGCGGTGGGCTTTGACAACATCGACGTAGCGGCATGCACGAAGCGACGCGTGGCGGCAACCAACACGCCGGGCGTGCTGGACGAAACGACGGCGGATTTTGCGTGGACGCTGATGATGGCGGTGGCGCGACGGCTGGGCGAGGCCGAAACTCTGGCGCGCTCGGGCAATTGGAAAAACTGGGACCTTGATCAACTGGTGGGAACGGACGTGTGGGGGAAGGCTCTGGGCATTGTGGGGTTCGGGCGGATTGGACGCGCGGTGGCGCGGCGCGCGAGCGGTTTTCAGATGATGGTGATTTATACGGATGCGGTGCGCGCTCCCGAAGCGGTGGAGAAAGAGTTGAAGGCGGAGTTCCGGGAGATGAATGCGTTGCTCGCGGAGGCTGATTTTGTCAGCGTGCACGTGCCGCTGCTGCCGGAGACGCGGGGATTGTTCAATGCGCCGAAATTTAACCGCATGAAGGCAACGGCGTTTTTGATCAACACGTCGCGGGGGCCGGTGGTGGATGAAGCCGCGCTGGTGGCGGCGCTGGAGGGCGGAAAGATTGCAGGCGCGGGGCTGGATGTTTATGAGAATGAACCGTTCATTCATCCCGGGCTGAAACGCACGAATGTGGTGCTGGCGCCGCACGTTGCGTCGGCGTCATTGGAGACGCGGACGAAAATGGCATGCATCGCTGCGGAAAACGTGGCTGCGTTATTCGCGGGGAAACGGCCAGCAAACATTTTGAATCCGGAAACTCTGAAGACACCGTAACGAATCTCCAGGCAAACCTCTCATGCCGCAATTGAAGCAACTGGCCCGGCAGATTTTCCACGAAACCCTGGCGGCCATCGATATTGCCGGGACCATGCAGCGGAAGCTGCAGCGCAAGGGAGCAGTGCTGATGTGTGGTGAAATGAGGATTGATCTGCGAAATTTCGAGAAATTGCGCGTGGTGGCGATTGGGAAAGCGGCGCATGCGATGGTGGAAGGACTAACACAGGTGCTGGCGCCGTTTGTGAGAATGGAGGGCGTGGTGTCCGCACCGACGGCGGCACGAAAGCCGTTAGCAGGAATGAAGTATTTCATGGCGGGACACCCGGAGCCCAATGCCGAGAGTTGGAAGGCGGCGGAGGCGATTCTCGCGCTGTTGAAAAAATGCGATGAGAAAACGCTGGTGTTTTTTCTTCTTTCGGGCGGCGGATCGGCGCTTGTGGAGCTGCCCCTGGACTCAGCGCAGACCTTGGATGATGTCCAGCAGACGTACAGGGCACTGGTGACCTGCGGCGCGCCGATCGAGGCTATTAACACGGTGCGAAAACACATTTCCGCGATTAAAGGCGGCCGGCTCGCGGCCGCGGCGCACGAGGCGACAAAGGTCACGCTGGCGGTGAGCGACGTTCCCGTGGGAAAAGAATCGGCTCTGGCATCCGGACCGACGCTGCCCGACCCAACCACAGTTGCGGATGCGAAGCGCATCCTTGCCGAATATCGCCTGCATGACAGATTCCCTCCTTCCTTGCGACGCTGGCTTGACCGCGGGAAAATGCCGGAGACCCCCAAAGCGGAAGCGGGGGCGTTTCGAAATTCGCATTTCTTTTTGCTGCTGGGAATGGATGATTTGTTTCACCCCGCGCATCACGCAGCGGAAACGAAAGGATTCATCGCCTGTTGCGACAACACGAGTGATGACTGGCCGGTGGAAGAGGCGGCAGGGTTCCTGCTGGAACAGTTGGAGGCATTGCAGAGAACGCACACAGGACAGCGGGTTGCGCTGATTGCGGATGGGGAGGTGAGTTCACCGGTAACCGGAAATGGAAGCGGAGGAAGGAATTCCGCGTTCGTGCTGGCGTGCGTGGAGAAAATCGCTGGCAAGAAGATTGCAGTGCTCAGCGCGGGGACCGATGGAATCGATGGAAATAGTCCTGCGGCAGGGGCGGTGGCTGACGGAGAAACTTTGACTCGCGCACGGGCGATGGGGCTCGATCCAGCGGATGCGTTCCGGCGGAGCGATGCGTTCACGTTTTTCTCGAAGCTGGAGGATGCAATCGCAACGGGACCGACGGGAAACAATTTACGAGATTTGCGGATATTGCTTGCGGAACCGTAAGAGCACAATTTGGAAGGAAAGATTTAACACAGCGCGGCAGAGCCGCAACCAAAGGTAGAAGGCGCTTCTGTTCTCGATAAGATGTGGTGGTTCTGCAAGAACGCCATATCGTCGGAGGACAGAAACGCCATGGAAGAGTTTATCGCGAAACACAGGGAA
>WNEP01000254.1_pt1 | contig 27301 bp, 25 predicted proteins | sample 5399961 | NCBI WGS metagenome assembly WNEP01 (sample SAMN13153329, study PRJNA577476) | soil metagenome | isolation source: 20 cm grassland meadow soil pre-rain plot 5 | place: USA:California | collected 2015-09-08 | reverse complement strand
CTCGCCATGGGCGATTCGGGCTGGAACCTGACACAACAGTACGCGGCGCTGGTGAGATTCGGGCTGTGGGACGAGATGATCGCGCTGCTGCCGCCCGATCCGCGCGCGCCGGGGCTCACGGCGGGGTATCTCTTCGGGCGCGGCGTGGCTCTCGCGGCTCGCGGTCGGATCGAGGAGGCGAGGGGAGCATCGGCTGAGCTCGAGCGCCTTGCGGCCGCGGCTCCCGCCGATGCCGCCGCCGGACTCAACACGCTCCACGCCGTCCTCGACGTCGCGCGGCCGGTCGTGGCGGCGCGCATCGCCGCCTCGGAGGGGCGGGGCGCGGAGGCGGTCCGGCTGCTCGAGGATGCGGTGGCGGCCGAGGATCGGCTCGCCTACGACGAGCCGTCCGACTGGTTCTTCCCGGCGCGTCATCTGCTCGGCGCGCAGCTGCTCCGGAGCGGCCACGCGGCGCGCGCGGAGCAGGTCTACCGGGACGATCTGCGGAGGAATCCCGGCAACGGCTGGGCGCTCGAGGGCTTGAGCACGGCGCTCAGGGCGCAGAGCAGAGCGCCCGAGGCGGCGCGCGCGGCGCGCGAGCTCGAGGTGGCGTGGCGGCACGCGGACGTGCGGCTGCCGGGATCCGCGTTCTGGCTCGCGGGCGCCGACCGCAGCGAGTGCGCCTGCGAGCAGCGGGCCTCAGCCGAGCGGCAGCCGCGTCGTGAACTTCTTGGTGCGCAGCACGAAGCTCGTGTTGACTGAGCGCACCGCCCGAAGCTGCAGCAGCTGCGTCGAGAGGAAGTGCTCGTAAGCCTCCATGCTCGCGGCCACGATGCGCAAGAGGTAATCATTGGCGCCGCTCATCGAGTGGCATTCGAGCACCTCGGGACGCTCCTTGACCAGCTGATCGAACTGGCGCACCGATTCGGGGTGATGGTTCTCGAGCGAGACGAGCGCGTACGCGAGGATGGGCAACCCGATCGCCGCAGCCTTGAGCAGCGTCGCGTAGCCGGCGATGTATTCGGCTTCCTCGAGCCGGCGGAGCCGCCGCCAGCACGGGGCGGGAGAGAGCCCGACGCGCTTCGCGAGCTCCTGGTTCGAGATGCGCGCATCGGCCTGCAGCTCCTCGAGGATCCGCCGGTCGAGGCGATCGAGCGCCCTGGACATGGCAAGAATATTGCCAGAATCATGCGTTGGGAGGCAATCGAAGCAAGGAAATTGCAGCCCTTAGGGCATAAGCTGCCCGCACCCTAGCGCCGCACGAGGCCTAAGCCATGGCCGCACACCCAGCCACGATTTCGAGCGCCGAGCGCACCGGGACGGCGGCCGCAGACGCCGTGCCCGGCCACGTCGACTGGCGCCGCGTCGCCTCGCTCCTCCATGCCTCGCGAGCGCTCGATGACATCGAGGAGAGCCGCCTCCTGCCCGAGCGCAAGGTGCTCTATCAGTTCTCGGCGCGCGGCCACGACTTCGCGCAGATCCTGCTCGGGCTCGAGCTCACCGACGCGCACGACGGCGTGACGGTGTACTACCGCTCGCGCCCGCTGATGCTCGCGCTCGGCGTGAGTCTCGAAGACGCGGCCGCAGGTCCCCTCGCCCGCGGCGGCTCCTTCAGCGGCGGCCGCGACATCGGCGTGGTGTTCAATCTCCCGCGTCGCACCGGGGCGACCGTGCTTCCCGCCTGCGGGGGCGTCGGCGCGCAGTACACTCCCGCCGCCGGCTGGGCGCAGGCGATCCGCTACCGGCACGAGACGCTGGGGGATCAGTCCTACGCGCGCAGCATCGCCGTGGTGCTGGGCGGCGATGCCTCCTGCGCGACCAACGGCTTCTGGTCGGCCCTCAACATCGCGACGACGCTCAAGCTCCCGCTGCTCTTCTACATCGAGGACAACGGCTTCGGGATTTCCGTGTCCTCGCGTCTGCAGACTCCGGGCGGCAACATTGCCGCGAACCTGCGCTCGTTCTCGGGCCTCACGATCCTCGAGGGCGACGGCTCCGATCCCGGAGCGGCCGCCGAGCTCACCCGCCGCGCGGTGGAATGGGTGCGCGAAGGGCGCGCGCCACTCATGCTGCGCCTCACGGTGCCGCGCCTCTCCGGACACTCCGGGCAGGACACCCAGGCCTACAAGTCCGCCGAGATCCTGACCGAGGAGCGCGCACGCGATCCGCTGCTGCACCTGCACGAGTTCCTGGTGCCGGAGGTGATGGCCGAGTCCGAATGGACGGGCCTCGCGGCCGAGGCGCGCGCGGGGGTCGAGCGGGCGGTCGAGGGGGCGCTGGCTCGCCCGCCGCCGGATCCCGGCTCGCTCACGCAGCATGTCTTCTTCGAAAATCCCGACGGCACGCGGGCGCTCCAGGAGCAGGGCGGGCTCGCGCCCGAAGGCCACGTCGCGGCGCCCGCGAGCCGGACGGCGCGGCCGTCGGGCCCCCGCATCAACATGCTGACCGCGATCCGGCGCACCCTCGACGTAGAGCTCGCGCTCAATCCGCGCATGCTGGTCTTCGGCGAGGATGTCGGCCCCAAGGGCGGCGTGCATGGGGCGACTCTCGGGCTGCAGGACAAGTACGGCGCGCCGCGGGTATTCGATACCAGCCTCTCCGAGGAAGGCATCGTCGGCCGCGCGGTGGGCATGGCGCTCGCGGGATTGCTGCCGGTGGCGGAAATCCAGTTCCGTAAGTACGCGGACTGCGCGGCCGAGCAGCTGAACGACTGCGGGACGCTGCGCTGGCGCACCCGCAATCGCTTCGCCGCGCCCGTGGTGGTGCGCATGCCGGGGGGGTTCTTCAAATGCGGCGACCCCTGGCACAGCCAGACGAACGAGGTCGCCTGGGTGCACGGCGTCGGCTGGCAGGTCGCGGTACCCTCGAACGCCGAGGACGCGGTGGGGCTCATGCGCTCCGCGCTGCGCGGCAACGATCCGGTGATCTTCTTCGAGCACCGCGCCATGCTCGACGGCGCCTGGGCGCGGCGACCCTACCCGGGCGACGAGTTCGTGGTGACCTTCGGCGAGGCGCGGCGGGTGCGCGCCGGGGCCGAGGTGACGGTGGTCAGCTGGGGCGCGATGGTCGAGCGCTGCGAGCTCGCCGCCGCCGCCTCGCACGTCGACGTGGAGCTGCTCGACCTGCGGACGCTGTCGCCCTGGGACCGGCGCGCCGTGTGCGCCTCGGTCGAGAAGACCCATCGCTGCCTCGTCGTCCACGAGGACAATCTCACCGCGGGCTTCGGGGCGGAAATCGCGGCAACGCTCGCCGCACAGAGCTTCTTCAGCCTCGAGGCGCCGATCGAGCGGCTCGCCATGCCGGATATCCCGAGCCCCCACAGCCCGGTGCTGCTCGAGGCGGCGCTGCCCGACGTCGCGCGCATCACTCAGGCCATCCAGCGGCTCGCGAGCCTGTGAGGTGCGGCCATGACTCGCGCGGTCGAAATCCGGGCGCCCTCCGGCGAGACCGAGGGCACGCGCTCGCAGATCCTGCGCTGGCTGAAGCGCCTCGGCGAGAGCGTCGCGGAGAACGAGCCCCTCATCGAGATCGAAACCGACAAGGTGACGGTCGAACTGGCCTCGCCCGGCAGCGGCGTGCTGCGCGAGATCCTCAAGCAGGAGCAGGAGGAAATCGCGCCCGGCGAGTTGCTCGGGCGTATCGAGTCGGGCGCAGCCGCCGGGGCGGCCGCCGCCGCCCCGGCGATCGCAGCGGCCGCCGTGGTCGCATCCGCTGCGGCGGGGACCGCCGGGGCTCCCGCCCGACGTGGGCGGCGCGCGGGAGCCGGCGCGGGCGAGTTGAGTCCGGCCGTGAGCCGCCTGCTCCGCGAGCGCGGGCTCGACGCCGCGGCGATTCGCGGCACGGGGCCGGGCGGTCGCGTCACCGTGGAGGACGTGCTGCGGGGGGACACGGCCGAGCCGCGGGGGCCCGGGCCGCGGGAAGCCGCGCCCCGGGGAGCGGGGGCTGGCGCCGAGGAGGCCGGCGCCGGTGCGGATGCGGCCGGGGAGATCCGTCGCGTACCGCACACCGCGGTCCGCAAGCGCATCGCCGAGCACATGGTGCAGAGCCTGCTGCGCACCGCGCCGCACGTCACGACCGTGTTCGAGGCGGACCTCGCCGCGGTGCTCGCGGATCGCTCCCGCCGGCGGGAGGAGTTCGCGCGCCGCGGAGTGCCGCTCACCCTGACCGCGTACTTCGTGCAGGCGGCGGTCGCGGCGATCCGTGCCGTGCCCGAAGCCAACAGCCGCTGGACCGATACGGCGCTCGAGATCCACGAGCCGATTCACATCGGCGTGGCGACGGCGGTCGAGGGCACGGGGCTGCTCGTGCCGGTGCTGCGCGATGCCGGGTCGCGCGACCTGTTCGACACCGCGCTCGGCCTGAACGACCTCGTGACGCGCGCCCGCGCGGGCGAGCTCTCGCCCGCGGACCTGCGGGGCGGCACCTTCACCATTTCCAACCACGGCGTCAGCGGCAGCCTCCTCGCCGCGCCGATCATCATCAATCAGCCGCAGTCGGCGATCCTCGGAGTCGGCAAGCTCGAGAAGCGGCCGGTGGTGGTGGACGAGGGCGACGAGGAGAAGATCGTGGTGCGGCCGCGCTGCTACGTCACGCTCACGCTGGATCACCGGGTGATGGACGGCCATCGGGCCAACCGCTTCCTCGAGGTGCTCGTGCAGACGCTCGGCGCGTGGCCTGCCTAGACTCAGCCCGGTGCTGAGTCACCCGGGGGTTTCACCCCACTGCCCCTCGGGAGCGCGGTGCGTGCTCGATGACCGCGCGAAGCCGACACAACCGCGTTCCCGCCGTGACCAACTCCTTGCAACGGAAGCCCTTGTCGGGTTCGGGCGACAGCTTCGCGCCGCGCGCGAGCTATGCGCTAATTGCATCAGGAGTCTGTCGTCGAGGACAAGAAACAGCAGGCGGCGGGGATGTGTATCGCGAGGAGCGATCTCGCGGGGAGTCCTTAGGATATGAACACGCGTCAGGCCAGGGGCCGCCGCTCGAGCGGTGCGGCCATTCTCATTTTCCGACTACTCGCCGTGGCGGGCATCGCCGGCGCCGCGGGTGTGAGCGGCTGCGGCGGCGGCTCGGGGAGCCCGATGAGCTCCATGGTGCCCGCGAGCGGCGTGGCGATGGTGACCCTGACCGATGCGCCGGGAGATTTCCTCAGCTACCAGCTCGCCGTCGTGTCGTTGAAGCTGACACGCGCCGACGGCACGGCCGTCGAGATCCTGCCGGCCCCGAGCAAAGTCGAGTTCGCGCAGCTCGCGAACCTCTCGGAGGTCATCACCGCACGGCAGGTGTCGGCGGGCACCTACACCGGGGTGTCGATGACGGTCGACTACGCCGGCGCGACGATCGTGGTCGACGACGGCGCGGGCGGTCTCACCGTGCCCGCTGCCAACATCTTGAACGGCGCCACCAACGGCGCGCTGGTCGCGCCGAACAGTCAGCTCACCCTCACTCTGAAGCTCCCACCCGGCGCGCCCCTGGTGATCAGCGACCGTGGGATCGCCAACTTCGCGCTCGACTTCAATCTCGGCGCTTCCAACACCGTCGCGCCCGCAGCCATCAGCGCCTCGACCCTGGCGAGCGCGGTGACGCTGACCGTTCAGCCGATGCTGTCGGGGAGCCTCGCGCCCGATGCGAGCAAGCCCGTCCGGGTGCGCGGAAAGCTCCTGAGCGTCGACACGTCGGCCAGCTCGTACACGGTCAACGTGCGGCCCTTCAACGACGCGATGGACGATGACCACGGGCAAATGGTCGTCGGCACGAGCGCCACGACGAGCTATACCCTGAACGGCACCTCCTATACGGGCAGCGCCGGCCTCACCGCGCTCGCGGCGCTCGGCGCGGGCACGGTCACCGCCGCGACTGGAAGTTTCGACACGCAGAGCCAGACCTTTACGGCCACGGCGGTGTTCGCGGGTAGCAGCGTTCCGGGCGCGGGCCTCGACAGCGTCGAGGGTACGGTGTTCGCGCGCAGCGGCAACGTGCTCACCGTCGGCCATGCATGGACCGACGCGCGCGGCAGGGACGATGAGCAGTTCAGCCGGTCGATCGCGGTCACGGTGGCCGGCACCACGGCCGTCACCGAGGATGGGCAGAGCGGCAGCTTCAGCGCCCAGGACATCTCGGTCGGCCAGCGTCTGCAGCTCTTCGGGACCTTCGGCACCGACTCGAGCGGCAACCGCACGCTCGATGCGAGCTCGGGCAGTGCTCGACTCATGCGGACGCCGCTCTGGGGCCAGTTCATCTCGAGTGCGAGTGGCGTGGTGACGGTGAAGCTGCAGCGCCTCGCCGGGAGTGACCCGTCGATGTTCAATTTCGCCGGTACGGGCAGCAGCGCCGCCAACGATGCCAACGCGAGTGCCTATCAGGTCCAGGTGCCCGCTGCGCTTCAGCTGCCCCCGCTGAATGCGGGCTCTCCGCTCCCATTCTTCGGCTTCGTGACCCCGTTCGGCTCGGCGCCGCCGGATTTCAAGGCCCTCATCCCGGCCGAGCTTTTGCCGCCCAATGCCTTGGCTCTGCTCGCGTGGGCGTCGCCCGGGGTGACCGCACCGTTTGACGCGCCGTTGAGCGCGACCCACGTCCTGATCACGCAGTCGACGCTCCAGAGCGCGCAGCTGCACCTGATCCAGATCGGGCCCGAGCAGCTCGACCCGGCGGCCGTGTCCGCCGGACTCAGCTTCGTGCCGGCCACCACGGGGCCGATGAGCTTTGCGATCGCGCATGTCGCGCGTGACGGGAGCCACACCTTCGACTCGTTCACCTCCTTCGGCGACTTCGTCACGGCGCTCGCTGGCGATCTCACCGGCATGACGGCGGTGCGCGCGATCGCGGCGGAGGGCACGTACGACAAGACGAGCGGCGTGCTGACGGTGAATCGAATGCTGGTCGCGCTCACCGGCGGCTGACCGGCCGGCGCGCTCAACGCAGGCGCAGCGGTGGGGCCGCTGCGCCCAGCGTCGAACGGGCGGAGCGGGGCTCGGTGCGCACCAATCCCCCGAAGCGGGCATACGCGGCGGAGTTTGCCGAGGGCAGCGGGCGGTGCAGCCGGCGCGCGGCGGCCGACAGGTAGCCTTCCGCGGGCGCGAACACGCGCGCGTAGAGGCGGCGGCAGAGCTCGTACGCCGCGCTTCCCACCCAGCCGGGAGGCAGCAGGGCCGGCGGCAGCAGCGGATCCTGCAGGTGGATCTTGCGGTACTCGTGGATCAGGAGCGTACGGACCACGAAGGCCGTGCCGGCCGGAAGCGCCGCTCCCGCGCGTAGCGCAGACTCGACCGGTGCGAAAGCGGCGACGAAGCGCCGGTAGCGCCGCGCGAGATCCTCGAGGTCCCAGCCGTAGCTCACCAGCCGGCGGTCGCCGGCGAGATCGGCGCTGCTGCCTTCGAGCAGCAGTCCGTCGGCCGCACCGGGCAGGTTGCCCAGCCACCGGCGGGCCTCCCCCGGAGTGCACCCCGGATGCACGTAGAGCGACGGATTCAGTCGCCCGAACCCGAGCCACTTCAGGTCCTCGCTCGGGCGTCCCCGGCGGGAGGCGCTCCGGGGAGGCATCAGCAGGAGCGTCCATCTGCCGTCCCACGCCCCGGGGCTCTGGCCGTAGATGCGCCGCGTCGCCTCGGCGAAGCGCTCGGCACCGCCGCGCGTCAGGCGGTACTCGCTGCGGCGGCCGGAGCGGCGCGCCGTGAGCCACCCGTCCCGCGCCAGCCGCGCGACCGAGGTGCGCACCAGGCGCTCGGTGAGGCCGAAGGGGGTGGCGAGGCGGATCAAGCTGCCGAGCGTGACCGCCGCGCCGCGCGGGGCGATGGCGTCGCCGAAGATCGTGACCAAGAGCGACCCGGCGCGCAGCGGGCGCTGCGCGCGCCAGCGCCGCAACAGGGCCGGCACGGCGGCGGGGACCGGGGCGCTCGGTGCGCGCTTCATGGCGGTGCGAATTGTGACACAGAAAACATCCCGGTCGTGCTAATCTTGTGTCATATCTTCACGGTCCGCGGCGGCAGGGCAGCCCCATGTATACCCAGGCGCTCGATACCCACGGCAAGGAGCCGGTGCCCGCCGGGGCCGGCTCATCCGCTGCGCTCGCGCAGCGCTTCCAGGAGCGGATCGACGCCGAGGAAAAGATCGAGCCCAAGAACTGGATGCCCGACGCGTATCGGCAGACTCTCATCCGCCAGATCTCGCAGCACGCTCATTCGGAGATCGTCGGCATGCTGCCGGAAGGCAACTGGATCACGCGCGCCCCGACGCTGCGGCGCAAGGCGGTGCTGATCGCCAAGGTGCAGGACGAGGGCGGCCACGGCATGTACCTCTACAGCGCGGCCGAGACGCTCGGCATCTCGCGGGCGGAGATGATCGAGCAGCTGCTCTCGGGCGCCGCGAGGTATTCCAGCATCTTCAACTACCCGACGCTCACCTGGGCGGATGTGGGGGCGATCGGCTGGCTGGTCGACGGCGCGGCCATCATGAATCAGATTCCCATCTGCCGCTGCTCCTACGGTCCGTACGCGCGCGCCATGGTGCGCATCTGCAAGGAAGAGAGCTTCCATCAGCGCCAGGGCTTCGAGATCATGCTGACGCTCGCGCAGGGGAGCGAGGCGCAGCGGGCCATGGCGCAGGATGCGCTCGAGCGCTGGTGGTGGCCGTCGATCATGATGTTCGGCCCGAGCGATGCCGACTCGAAGCACACCGCCCAATCGATGCGCTGGAAGATCAAGCGCTTCAGCAACGACGAGCTGCGCCAGAAGTTCATCGACATCACGGTCCCGCAGGCGCAGTTCCTCGGGCTCACGATTCCCGATCCGGCGCTGCGCTGGGACGAGGCCGCGCAGCGTTACCTCATCGGTCCGATCGACTGGAACGAGTTTCACGCCGTGCTCGCAGGGCACGGTCCCTGCAACCGCGAGCGGCTCGAGGCGCGCCGCGCCGCCCACGAAGCGGGCCGCTGGGTACGCGAGGCGGCGGCCGCGCATGCTGCGAAGGAGCGTTCGCGGCAGCCGCAGGCCGCCTAGGAATGGAGACGGACATGAGCAGCGACTGGCCGCTCTTCGAGGTATTCATCCGCTCGCGCTCGGGGCTCGAGCACAAGCATGTCGGAAGCGTGCATGCGGCGGACGCGCGCATGGCCATCGAGCACGCGCGCGACGTCTACACGCGCCGCCAGGAAGGCGTCAGCCTCTGGGTGGTGCGCTCGGCGGACATCGTGGCGTCGGACCCCGAGGAGGCGGATGCGCTGTTCGAGCCGGCGCGCGACAAGGTCTACCGGCACCCGACCTTCTATGCCATTCCGGAAGAGGTCAAGAACCTGTGAGCGCGGCCGCGGCAGCGTCGCAGCAGCCCGAGGCGAGCTCGCGCGCCGCGCACTTTCGCTACGTGCTGCGCCTCGGCGACACGAGCCTCGTGCTGGGGCAGCGCCTCGGCGAGTGGGTGGGTCACGCGCCGGCCCTCGAGGAGGACCTGGGGCTCGCCAACCTCGCGCTCGACCTCATCGGACAGGCGCGGCTCTTCCTCACCTACGCGGGCGAGCTCGAGGGGCGGGGGCGTGACGAGGATGCGCTGGCATTCTTTCGCGATGCGCCCGAATTCACGAACCTGACCCTCGCCGAGCAGCCCAACGGCGACTTCGGCCACACGGTCGTGCGCCAGTGGCTCATCGACTGCTGGCAGCTCGAGATCTACGAGGCGCTGCTCGCCTCCACGGATGCGCGTCTCGCGGCGATTGCCGCCAAGGCGCTCAAGGAGACCCGCTACCACCATCGCTTCAGCAGCGGCTGGCTCATGCGGCTCGGGGACGGGACGGATGAGAGTCACGCACGGGTGCAGCGCTCGCTCGACTCGCTCTGGCGCTTCACCTCCGAGCTGTTCGCGCCGGACGACGTCGATGAGCGGATGAGGGCGGCCGGCATCGCCCCGGCGCTCGCGGAGCCGAGCTCCCGATGGTCGAGTCGCGTCGACGAAGATCTCGCCGCCGCGACGCTCGTGCGGCCCGCCGTGGCGCCTTACCCCTGGCACGGCCGGCGGGGCGTGCACAGCGAGCACCTTTCCCACATGCTCTCGGAAATGCAGCATCTGCAGCGCACCTACCCGGGCGCACGCTGGTGAGGGCGGGCGTGGCGGCGGTGATGGAAGGCGGCGTCGGGACGGAGCGCGAGGGGCGCTTGCGCTCGCTCCTCGCCCGGGTTGCGGACCCCGAGATCCCGGTCCTGAGCATCGTCGATCTCGGCATCGTGAGGCACGTTCGCCAGGATGCCGACGGGCGGTGGCGTGTCGGACTCACGCCGACCTACTCGGCCTGCCCCGCGACCGAGGCGATCCGTAGTGCGGTGCGCACCGCACTCGACGCGGAAGGTCTCACCGACGTGATTCTCGAGGAGGTGCTGTCGCCGCCCTGGACCAGCGCGTGGCTCACGAGCGAGGGACGGCAGAAGCTCAGGAGCTTTGGCATTGCGCCCCCGGAGGAGACGGTCGCAAGTCCCCGCCGCCTGTGGCAGGCGCCACTCGTGAGCTGTCCGCGCTGTGGGAGCCGCTCCACCGAGCGGGTGAGCGAGTTCGGCTCGACCCCCTGCAAGGCGCACTACCGCTGCAGCGCCTGCGGGGAGCCCTTCGACTACTTCAAGTGCCTCTGACCTCGAGCGCCTCCGCTACCCGAGTGCCGCCGACATGCTGAGGTTCCATTCGCTCAGGGTTCTCGACATCTCACCCGACGCGGAGGATGCGGTGGCGATCTCCCTCGAGGTTCCCTCGGGGCTGCGCGAGGAGTACCGCGGGAGTCCCGGGCAGCACGTCGTGGTGCGCGTCGAGATCGCGGGCGAGGAGGCGCGGCGAACCTACTCGCTGGTGAATGCGCCCGGTGAGTCGCCGGTGCGCATCGTGCCGCGGGTTCACTCGCAGGGTCGCGTGTCGCGGTACCTGGCGGAGGAGCTGCGCCCGGGCGACCGGCTCGACGTGCTGCCGCCGAACGGCAGCTTCACGCCGCGGGAGGCGGGCGTCGCCGGCGGCGCCTATGCCGCCTTCGCCGCCGGTTGCGGCATCACGCCGGTGATGTCGGTGACGCGGGCGCTCCTCGCGCAGGGCGCGAGCTCGGTGGTGCTCTTCTACGGCAACACCGGCACCGGCCGCGCCATGTGCCTCGAGGAGCTGCTGGCGCTCAAGGATCGCCACCTCGGACGGCTGTCGCTGCACTTCGTGATGAGCCGCGAACCTCAGGAAGTCGAGCTCTACAACGGCAGGCTCGAGGGCGCGCGCGTGCGGCAGTTCGCCACGACGCTCTTCCGGCCGCTCGAGGTGCGGGAGTACTTCGTGTGCGGTCCCGGGGACATGATCGAGCAGGTGAGCGGGGCGCTGCGCGGGCTCGGCGTCCCGCCAGGGCGCATTCATGCGGAGCATTTCACGGTCGCGAGCACCGCTTCCGACGCCGAGCGCCAGGAGGCCGCGGCGCCTCCCGCGCCGGGCACGGCGCCACGGGACGCGGCCCCGGCTGCGGGTATGGCCGAGGTCACGATCCTCATGGACGGGCGCCGGCGCGCCTTCAGCATGAGAATGAACCACGACACCGTGCTCGAGGCCGCGGCGCGCGCCGGCATCGAGCTGCCCTTCTCCTGCCGCGCCGGGGTGTGCTCGACGTGCCGCACGAAGGTGGTTCGCGGGGAGGTGGAGATGGCGCAGAACTACGCGCTCGAGGACTGGGAGCTCGAGGACGGCTATGTGCTCGCCTGTCAGTCGCGCGTGAAGACTCCCTCGCTCGAGCTCGATTACGACGAGAAATGAGCGTGGCGCGGAGAAAAACGTGAGCTACCGGAACATTCTGTTCGAGACGGCCGACGGCATCGCCCGGCTGACCCTCAACCGGCCGGAGCGCCTCAACAGCTTCAACACCGAGATGCACGCCGAGGTGCGCGCGGCGCTCGCGAGCCTGAAAGACCAGCCGGCCCGCGTGCTGGTGATCACCGGCGCCGGGCGGGGCTTCTGCGCCGGCCAGGATCTGAACGAAAGGGCCGTGGCGCCGGGGGGCGCGCCGCCCGATCTGGCCGCCTCCATCGAGCAGAGCTACAAGCCACTGGTGCTCGCTCTGCGCTCCTTGGGCCTGCCGGTGCTTGCGGCCGTCAACGGGGTCGCGGCCGGGGCCGGCGCCAACATCGCGCTCGCCTGCGATTTAGTCATCGCGGCGCGCTCGGCGAGCTTCGTGCAGGCGTTCTCGAAGCTCGGTCTCGTTCCGGATTCCGGCGGCACCTGGTTCCTGCCGCGCCTCGTCGGCACGGCGCGCGCCATGGGACTCGCGCTCCTCGGCGAGAAGCTGTCCGCCGAGCAGGCCGCCGCCTGGGGACTGATCTGGCGCTGCGTCGAGGACGGTGAGCTCGCCGAAGTCGTGGACGCTCTGGCGCGACAGCTCGCCGCCGCACCGACCCGCGCCCTCGCGCGCACCCGGCAGGCCATCTACGAGGGCTGGAGCCGCACGCTCCCGCAGCAGCTGGACGTGGAGCGCGACTACCAGGGCGAGCTCGGGCACAGCGCCGACTATACGGAAGGAGTCGCGGCGTTCGCCGAAAAGCGCACGCCGCGCTTCACCGGGCGCTGAAGCGTGAGGACGCAGCGCAGTGTGAGGCTACCGACATGAAAGACCCGGCGGACGCGGCCGATGCGGCGCAACGGCGGGCCGAGCGGGCCGGAGCCGCGCTCTTTGCGCGCGATCGCGCCTCGCAGACGCTCGGCATGCGCATCACGGGCATGCGTGCGGGCTGGGCGCGCGTGGCGATGACGGTGCGCGCCGACATGGTGAACGGCCACGCGGTCTGTCATGGAGGCATCGTCTTCGCGCTCGCCGACAGCGCATTCGCCTTTGCCTGCAACTCGCACAACGAGAGCACCCTGGCCGCCGCGGCGTCGATCGATTTCCTCGCGGCGGCGCGCGAGGGCGATGAGCTCACGGCCGAGGCGAGCGAGCTGTGGCGCAGCCGGCGCAACGGCCTCTACGAGATCATCGTCTCCAACCAGCGGGGCGAGCGCATCGCGCTCGCTCGCGGACGCTCCTACCGCGTGGACGGTCAGGTCGTGGGCGGGGAGTGACGAGCATGCAACTGCAGAGTTTCGTGGCGGGAAAGTGGCTTGCCGGGACGGGCGGCGGCGTCGCGCTGCGCGATGCCACCACGGGCGAGGTCATCGCCAGCGCGACCGCGGACGGCCTCGATACGAGGCTGATGCTCGAGCATGCGCGCGAGGTGGGCGGAGGGAACCTCCGGCGGCTCACTTTCCACGAGCGCGCGGCGCTCCTCAAGGCGCTCGCCCGCTACCTCACCGAGCACAAGGAGGAGCTCTACACGCTCTCCTATGCGACTGGGGCCACCAAGGGCGATTCGTGGATCGACATCGACGGCGGCATTGGCACGCTCTTCGTGTACGCGAGCAAGGGGATGCGGGAGCTCCCGGACAGCCGCGTGTACGTCGATGGTGGCGTCGAGGCGCTGTCGAAGAGCGGCGGCTTCGTGGGGCAGCACATCTGCACGCCTCTCGAGGGCGCGGCGGTGCACATCAACGCCTTCAATTTTCCGGTGTGGGGAATGCTCGAGAAACTCGCCCCGACGCTCCTCGCCGGCGTGCCGGCCATCGTGAAGCCGGCGACGCAGACCTGCTACCTCGCCGAGAAAGCGTTCAGGCGGATCATCGACTCGGCGATCCTGCCGGAAGGATCGGTGCAGCTGATCTGCGGCGCAGTTGGGGACCTCTTCGAGCACCTCACCTGCCAGGACGCGGTGTCCTTCACGGGCTCGGCGGAGACGGCGCATAAGCTCCGCCAGCACCGGATCGTGCGCGCCAACGCGGTGCGGTTCACCTCCGAGACCGATTCGCTCAACTCCTCGATCCTCGGTCCCGACGCCGGACCCGGGTCGCCGGAGCTCGACCTGTTCGTGCGGGAGGTCGTGCGCGAGATGACGGTGAAGGCGGGGCAGAAGTGCACCGCGATCCGAAAAGCCATCATCCCCGCGGCCCGGGCCGCGGACGTCCTCGACGCGCTGCGCACCGCGCTCGCCAAGGTCATCGTGGGCGATCCGCGCCTCCCGAACGTCAGGATGGGACCGGTGGCCTCGCTAGGACAACGCCGCGAGGTGCTCGGGCAGCTCGGCAAGCTCACTCGCGAAGCCGAGCTCGTGTATGGCGAGGCAGGCCAGGCGCAGCCCCTCGGAGCCGATGCCGACCGCGGCGCCTTCCTGCCGCCGACGCTGCTTTATTGCCGGAATACGGCGGCGGCCAGGGCGATTCACTCGGTCGAAGCGTTCGGGCCGGTGTGCACGCTCGTTCCCTACGAGACGCCCGATGATGCGATCGAGCTCGCCCGGCGTGGTGGCGGGAGCCTCGCCGCCTCGGTCTTCAGCGCCGACGAGGCGGTCGCGGCGCATCTGGTGCTCGGCCTTGCGCCTTTCCATGGGCGCATCCTGGTCGTGAGCCGGAACTGCGCGAAGGAGTCCACCGGACACGGCTCGCCGCTCCCGCACCTCGTGCACGGCGGGCCGGGGCGGGCCGGCGGCGGCGAGGAGATGGGCGGCATCCGCGGAGTCCTGCACTACATGCAGCGTACGGCGGTTCAGGGCACTCCGGATGTCGTCACGGCGGTGACCGGCCGCTGGGTCAAGGGCGCGCGCGAGCTCGACCCGGGCACACATCCCTTCAGAAAGCCGTTTGGCGCGCTCGCCATCGGCGACACCTTCACCTCCCCCGAGCGCGAGGTCACGGTGGGGGACATCGAGCGCTTCGCGCAGGTTTCGGGCGACAGGTTCTACGCGCACATGGACGAGGCCGCAGCGGCCCGCAATCCGCTCTTCGGCGGGCGCGTCGCGCACGGCTACTTCCTCATCTCGGCGGCGGCGGGCCTGTTCGTCGATCCCCCCTTGGGTCCGGTGCTCGCCAACTACGGGATCGACGGGCTGAGATTCCTGAAGCCGGTGAAGCCCGGCGATCGCATCCGGGTGCGCCTCACCTGCAAGGAGAAATCGCTCCGCCTCGGGGCGGGCTACGGCGAGGTGCGCTGGGACACGGCGATCAGCAACCAGAGCGGCGAGCCGGTCGCGAGTTACGACGTGCTGACGATGGTGAGCGAGAAGCCGGTTCCCGACGCCTAGGTCAGGTCACGCACGGAACCCTCGAGGTGAGCGAAAGGCGCCGCCTGCGCGCCGCAGGCATGCCGCGCGGATCTAGAGCGAGCGCAGGAAATAGATCAGGTCCTGCTGATCCTGAGCGCTCAGGGAAAAGTACGTCAGCGCCACCAGGGTCGCTTCGCTCCCCGCGCTGGCGTGCAGGCGGATCGCGTGAATCAAGTTGCTGGTCCGGCCGTCGTGCAGGAAGAACACGCGCTGCCCGACGCCCCACAGCGGGGCCGTACGGAATTCGTCCGGCCCCGCGCTCCCCTGCGTAATCCCGTCCGCCAGTGCCGCGCCCATGTGATGGACGAGCAGATCCGAGAACAGCCGCGCCGGCCGGTTCGACAGGGCGATGCTCGGCGTATCTTCATCACCGTCCGCGATTGCCGGGCCGGTGGCGAGCACCGGCGTGTGACACAAGCCGCAGCCCACCGCCGTGAACACGGCCGCGCCATGTTGAGTCGAGACGGTCGGCTGCGCCGGCACGGGCGGACCCAGCATGCGCATGAAATCGGCGAAACCTTCCATGTCCGACAACACTGCGGAATTCGGCGGCGTGAGGGCGCCGAACGTGGCCGTGTCGTTGGGTGTCATATTCCCGAGCCCCTGGCAGGCCGGGGTCTCGTCCCGCTCATGGGGAAAGATCAGGTTGGAAATGCCCATTTCGACGTTGTAGGCCTCGGCGGAGAACAGCAGCAGAGATTTGTTCTGGGCCTTCCAGCCGAAGCGCGTGATGGTGCCGTCATTGCCGCTGCGATTCGGGTGTCCCGACACGCCGAACAGCCGCTTGGTGAAGGCGTCGGCGCGGGCGTTGGCGAGGATCGCGGAATCGGGAATCGCCTCGATCAGACCCGCGCCCAGCAGCGGAGTCGGGATGCGATACACGATGTTGGGGTTTCCGCCCTGACCGGTGAGCCCATTCCCCGCCGGCGCAAAGCTCGGTTGCGCGATCAGGCAGCCGGCGGCGTCGCTGCGGTTAGTGACGACGAACAGATCGTGGACGCCGCCGTCGGAAACGAAGCGCGCCTCGCGGATCGGTCCGTTCGACACGATGAACCAGGGCACTGCGTTGGTCGCGCCATCGGCGTGGGCGACGGCGGGCAACGGATTGACGGAGGGACTGCTGCCACCGACGACGGGCTGTATGTGACAGGACGCGCAGGCATTCGAGTTGAAGCGCGGGCCGAGGCCGCTGTTGTCGCCGGTCGGACTGCGGACCATCTTGACCGCGGAGAAGCGCGCGAGGCCATCCTGAAAGAAGGCGAGCTCGTCGGCCGTCAGGCCTGCGAGCGGCGGCGGCGGACCGTTGTCGGTGCCTGCCTGGCGCACCCCGGGATCGATGACCTGTGCCACGGCCGCCGGCGAGGTCAGCGCGCTCGAGGCAACCAAGAGTGCGGCCAGCGCCGTGTGAATTGCCGTGTCGTGCAAGCGCATCGGTTGCCCCCCATACCACACGAGTCGTATGCGCCTTCTACGCGCCGTTCCCGCGAGCGTCGACGTGTCGTGTTGCCGAGACGCGGGCATAATCCCCGGCGCGTTGCAAATGAATCGGAAAAACAGCGGTGAACCCGATCTCTGCGGGAGCCGCATCGAGTCACAAGTTCGTTGAAGCAATCGCTCCCTCACGGGTCGACGCTTCAGTCACAGGCCGAACGTGCGCCAGATGCGAAGGATCGTGCGCTGCGAGACTCCGAGCGCTGCGGCGAGGCGCCGGCTGCTCCAGCGCGCACCGGCGGGCGCTCTCTCGTGCAGGGTCTTGGCGAGCACGGCCTCCACCAGCGCGTCGCTGATCGTGCGCGGGGCACCCGAGCGGGGGTGGTCCGCGAGGCCCTGCACACCGTGCGCGAGGAAGCGCGCGCGCCATTTGCCGACGGTCTGCGGGGTGAGCTTCAGCCGTCTTGCGCTCTCTCGATTCGAGCACCCGGCGTGGCAACAGAGCACGATCCGGGCTCTGAGGGCGAGCGGCCGGCGATTGTCGCGTGCGCGCGCCCACCGCTCGAGCTGCTCCCGGTCGGTGTCTGCCAGGTTGAGGGACGTGAGTCGTGGGGCCATGGATGGCACGGGTACTCATTGACGCGCGTCGGGGCGAGCGGGTGGCGGCGCAGCTCATGGGGAGACCTGCGAAATCCGTGCCGCCGTGCGGTGGTCGCGCCGTATGTCACTAAGCCCTTGAAGTGGCAGGCTTTTGCGGTAGGGCGGCGCTGCCGCTGAGGAGGAGTCAGGGGGGCACTGTCTTTCCGAGCCAACGACTCGCGCCGGGTTCTCGCTCAAGCTTTTGATTTTGAAGGAACGCGCGTGTCGCCGAGGCCGGACAGGCGGTTAGACCCCCGCGGGCGTGATGCGAAACGCGTGTCCGCGCGTCGACACCGCCTTCACCAGCGTCCACACCGCATCGCCCGCGCGCAGGTTGAGGGCCTTCTGCGCGTGGTGCGTGATGCGCGCGAGCACCGTCTCCCCGCCCACGTCGAGCCTCACCAGCACCTGCCCGTAGTCATCGTTCGAGATCGCGGTCACGGTGCTCGCGATCGCGTTGCGCACCGAGAGGCCCTGCACCGGCTGCGCCGCGAGAATGACGTCGCGCGCGAGGATCTGCAGGCGCACGCGCGAGCCGACCGGCGCGCCTCGCACACTGACCTGCACCGTGCCGCGGCCGACGCTGAGATCGGCGCTGCCGTGCTCGGGATCGACGCGCGTGACCACGCCCTCGAGCACCGCGCCGACGAGATCCGGTCCCACGATGCTCTGCAGCTCCGGCCGCAGACTCAGCTCGCTCACCGGTCCCTCCGCCAGCATCCGGCCGCCGTCGAGCAACACGAGGTGGGTGGCGAGACGCAGCACCTCGTCGAACTGGTGGCTGACATACACCATGGGAATCGCGAACCGGTCCCGCAGCGCTTCGAGATACGGCAGAACCTCCTCGCGGCGCGCGGCGTCGATCGAAGCCAGCGGCTCATCGAGCAGCAGCAGGCGAGGCTGGGAGAGCAGCGCCCGCCCGAGCGACACCCGCTGGCGTTCCCCTCCCGAGAGCTGGCGGGGCCGGCGCTCGAGGAGCTGCGCGAGGCCCAGGAGCGAGACCACTTCGTCGAAGCCGACGACCTGCGGCGCCGCCCGCGCGCGCTTCTCGCCGTAGCGGAGGTTCCCCGCGACCGTCAGGTGCGGGAACAGCCGCGCATCCTGGAATACGTACCCGATGCGACGGCGCTCCGCCGGCACGGCGATGCCGGCGCGGCTGTCGGTGAGCACCTCACTGTCCAGGCGCACCTCGCCGGCGTCGGGTGCGAGGAGGCCGGAGATCATGTTGACCAGCGTCGTCTTGCCGCTGCCCGAGCGTCCGAAGACCGCCGTGATGCCCGGCGTCGGCGCGGCGAAGGACGCCTCGAGAGTGAACTCGGGGCGCTTCCTGACGACCGCGACCTTGAGCACCGGTTATGGCCCCAGCAACCGCCGCACGCGGCGCACCAGGAGCTCCGCGGCCAGGAGTCCGGCGAGGCCGAGCGCGAACGACAGCAGCGCGAGCCGCAGCGCGAGCGCATCGCCCGTCGGAGATTGCATCGCCGTGTAAAGAGCCAAGGGCAGCGTGCGCGTCACCCCCGGGACGTTGGACGCGAAGGTGATGACGGCGCCGAATTCCCCGAGGCCCGCCGAGAACGCCGTGACCGCGCCCGCGAGGATCCCGGGCAGCATCAGCGGCAGCGTGATGGAGACGAAGCGATCGAGCGCAGAGGCGCCGAGCGTGCGCGCCGCCTCCTCCAGTCCCCGATCGACGTTCTCCAGTGAGAGGCGGATCGCCCGCACGAGCAGCGGGAAGGTCATGACGGCGGTGGCGAGCGCGGCACCCGCGGTCGTGAACGCGAGCTCGATGCCGAAATGAGCCCGCAGCCAGCCGCCGATCGGGCCGCGCACTCCAAAGAGGATCAGCAGCACGTAGCCCACGGCCACCGGGGGCAGCACGAGCGGCAGATGCACGAACGCATCGAACAGCATGCGTCCTGGAAAGCGCGCGCGGGTGAGGAGCCAGGCGATGAGCACCGCGAACGGCAGGCTGAAGGCGACGCTGCGCAGGGCGACTTCGAGACTCAGGCGCAGGGCATCGAGCTCGGCGGAGCTTGGCACGGTCGGCTCAGAGGAGCGTTACGAACAACCCGGCGGCGCCGCCGATCAAGAGCGCCAGCACCATGTCGTAGCGCATCCTTCCGAGCTGCAGCCACAGGGTGACACTGGTGGTCAGCGCGACGAAGAACACCACCGCGTTCGACGTCCCGATCGCATAGCGAGGCGTCACGCCGCGGGCGATCATGGTCGAGGTCACGATCGTGCCCCAGCCGCCGCCGCCGATGTGCGCCGGCACGTGGGCGAGCAGTGTCGCTCCGAGCATTCCGCCGAGGACTCCCGGGAGCAGGAGCGAGAAGAATATCCGGCGATCGATGTTGCGGAACCGGGCGTGGGAGGCGCTCGAGACGCCCGCGGTGACCGTCTCCGCGGCGTGCACGGTGGCGCTGGTGATGGCCGGAGGCACGCCGAGCGTCGCGAGGATCGAGCTCGCGGAGATGCCGTAGCCCATCCCTACGCAGCCGTCGACCAGCTGGGCGAAGAAGCCGACCGCGACCAGCCACGGGACGTCGGGTGAGACCGCCATGTGCTCCCCCGGTATCCGGGCTCAGGCGACCAGACCCGCCTCGAGCGTAACGGGGGGATGCTCGGGCGGGCGGGGCACGTGTGCGGCGAGGCCTTTTCGCTCGAGCCACTCGCGATTGAAGAGGCGCGACTGGTACCTGGCCCCGCCGTCGCAGAGCACCGTCACGATGGTGTGCCCGGGCCCGAGCGAGCCGGCCACCTCGACCGCGGCGGCGACGTTGATTCCGCTGGTGCTGCCGAGGAACAGGCCCTCCTCGTACAGCAGCCGGTAGACGTGCCGCACCGTCTCGGCGTCCTCGATGTGCACGGCCTCATCGATCGGCGCGCCCTCGAGATTCTTCGTGACGCGACCGATGCCGATCCCCTCGGTGATCGAGCCGCTGCCGGTCGCCTTGGGGGTGCCGCTGCGCACGTACTCATAGAGACTGCTCCCCGGCGGGTCGGCGAGCACGCAGCGCACCGCGCGCCGCCGCGACTTCAGGTACTCCGCGACCCCTGCGAAGGTGCCGCCGGTGCCGGAGGCGGCGACGAAGGCATCGATGCGCCCGTTGGTCTGCTCCCAGATCTCGGGCCCCGTGGTGCGCGCGTGGGCGTCGCGGTTTGCGGTGTTGTCGAACTGGTTGGACCAGATGGCGTTGGGGAGCGAGGCGGCGAGGCGCTTCGCGACGTGCTGGTACTGGTTGGGATTGCTGTAGGGAACCACCGGTACCTGATGGACCTCGGCACCGAGCATCGCGAGCAGCGCGTACTTCTCCGGCGACTGGTTGTCGGGCATGACGATGACGCAGCGGTAGCCGCGCGCATTGCAGACGTGAGCGAGGCCGATGCCGGTATTGCCCGCGGTGCCCTCGACCACCGTGCCTCCCGGTGGGAGCGCACCCTGCCGCTCGGCCTCCAGAACGATCGCGCTCGCGGCGCGGTCCTTGACCGAGCCGCCGGGATTCATGAACTCCGCCTTGCCGAGGATCCGACAGCCGGTCTCCTCGCTCACCCGCTTGAGCGGAATGAGGGGCGTGTTGCCGACCGCGCCGACGAAGCCGCTGGCGGCGCCGCCGGCCGGAGCGCGCTGCGCGCTCACGCCGGGACTCCGGGTGCGCTCGCCCGGGGGAGCGGCGCCGCTCCCGCCTCGGTGGCGGCGAAGGCCGCCACGTCGCCGAGTATCAGAATCGAGGGCGGCTCGATCCGGTACGCCTGCGCGAGCGCGACGATGTTCGAGAGCGTGCCGCGCAGGATCCGCTGCCCGGGCAGCGTCGCCCGCTCGATGATGGCTGCGGGATGCCCCGCGGCGGCTCCCGCGGCCTCGAGTCTCGCCACGATGTCCGGTAGCTGAGCCACACCCATGTACACGACCACGGTGTGCTGCGGGTTCGCGAGAAAGCGCCAGTCGGGCAGGGCGCCGTCGCTCAAGCGCCCGGCGATGAGCGTGACACTGCTCGCCAGCCCGCGATGGGTGAGCGGCAGCTCCGCGGCGGCGGCCGCGCCGAGCGCCGCGGTGATCCCGGGCACCACGGTGCAGGGGATGCCGTGCGTCGCCAGTACCTCGATCTCCTCCCCGCCGCGTCCGAAGACGAGCGGGTCGCCGCCCTTCAAGCGCGCCACGCGCTTGCCTTCCCGGGCGAGGCGCAACAGCAGCTCGTGGATGCGCTGCTGCGGATCCTCGCCCCCGGACTCCTTGCCGACGAAGATGCGCTCCGCGTCGCGTCGCGCACGCTCGAGCACCGCCTCGCTCACCAGCCGGTCGTAGAGGATCACATCGGCCTGCTGCAGCAGCTGCAGCGCGCGCAGCGTGAGGAGGTCGGGATCGCCCGGGCCGGCGCCGATCAGGTATACCTCGCCCAGCCTTGCGACGGCGCCGACGGTGAGCTGCGCGGCGAGGAGCTCCCGCCCGAGCGCCCGCTCCGCCTGTGCGGCGTCCCCGCGCAGCACGTGCGTGGCGACGGGACCCGAGGCGACACGCTCCCAGAAGCCGCGGCGGGCGAAGGCGCGGAGCGCGCGGTGCACGCTCCGGCGCTGCGCGCCCATGAAGCGCGCCAGCGCACCGAGACGCCCGGGAAGCAGCGCCTCGATCTGCTCGCGCACGCGCCGCGCGAGCACCGGCGCATGTCCGCCCGAGCTCACCGCGACGACGATCGGCGAGCGATCGACGATCGCCGGAAAGATGAAGGTCGAGAGCTCGGCGTCATCGACGACGTTGACCGGCAGGCCCCGCTCGCGCGCGCGGGCGGCGACGCTTGCGTTCGTGGCGCGATCCGCGGTGGCGGCGACGACGGCGACGGCGCCCGCGAGATGCTCGGGCGTGAACTCTTCGGCGATTTGCCGCAGCTCGCCGCGTGCGGCCTGCTGGGCGAGCTCGGCGTGCACGCCCGGCGCCACGACGGTCACGCGGGCGCCCGCCCTGCGCAGCCACGCCGCCTTGCGCAGCGCAACCGTCCCGCCGCCCACCACCACCACGGGATGGCCATCGAGGCGCAGGAAGACCGGCAGGTAATCCATGGCGGCGGCCGCCGCGCTCAGGCGGGCAGGGCCGCGGGAGGCACCCTCGGATGCAGACCGCATTCACGCGTCTCCGGTTGCTCCCACCACCAGCGGCCGGCGCGGCGGCTCTCGCCCGGTTGAATCGCGCGCGTGCACGGCGCACAGCCGATGCTGGGGAACTGCCGATCGTGCAGCGGATTGTACGGCAGCCGCCGCGCGCGGATGTACTGCCACACTTCGGCCTCGGTCCACTCGAGCAGAGGGCTCACCTTGTACAGGCCGTGCTCGGCGTCCCACTCGACGGCTTCGGCCGCAGCGCGTGCGGCCGACTGCTCGCGCCGCAGGCCGGTGATCCAGCCGTCGTACCCGGCGATCGCGCGCTTGAAGGGCTCGACCTTGCGGATGCGGCAGCATTCGAGGCGTGCCTCGAGGCTGTGATAGAAGCCGTTCACGCCCTGGCGCGCGACCAGCCGCTCGAGCGCCGCGGCGTCCGGGTAGACCACCCGGATCGCGCGCCGGTAGCGGCGCTGCAGCTTCTCGAGCAGCTCATGGGTCTCCTCGTACAGCCGCCCGGTATCGATGCTGAACATGTCGATCTCGGGCAGCTGCGTCGCGATGATGTCGGTGAGCACCATCGCCTCGGCGCCGAGGCTGTTCGAGTACACGAGGCGCCCGTGGCGGGCGAGGGCGGCCGCGAGCTGCGCGTGCGCCGCCGCCGCCTTCCGTTCGAGCCCGAGCGCCGCCAGCTCCGCCATGATGGGGCCGACTATAACGAGGCCGCGCCGCCTCCTTGAACGAATGATTGCTTCTTTAGGGCTGCGCGCCGGTTATGGAACGGTCACAGATGGGTGCCGGTTGAGTTAGTCTTGAGAGAGCCATGAAGCTCCACCAGTTGCGCTACCTCGCCGCCGTCGCCCAGAGCGGGCTCAATATCACGGCCGCAGCGCACAAACTCCACACCTCGCAGCCGGGGGTGAGCAAGCAGATCAAGCTCCTGGAGGACGAGCTGGGCTTTCAGGTCTTCGTGCGCGAGGGGCGCAATCTCACCCGCATCACTCCCGCCGGGCAGCAGGTGATCGAGCGGGCGCTGAAGATCCTGCAGGAGGCCCAGAGCATCCGCGACCTCTCGACGGAGCTGCGCGACGAGGGGAAGGGAAGCCTCTCGATCGGCACCACCCACACCCAGGCGCGCTACGTGCTGCCCAACGTGATCCGCCAGTTCCGCGAGCGCTATCCGCAGGTGCGCCTGAACCTCCACCAGGGCACCTCCGAGCAGATCGCGGAGATGGTGGCGGGCGATCGCATCGACTGCGCCATCGCGACGGGCTCCGAGGCGCTGTTTGCGGAGCTGACGCTGCTGCCCTGCTATCGCTGGTATCGCACCGTCATCGTGCCCCGGGGGCACGCGCTCGCCAACGGCGCGCGCTTGAGCTTCAAGGCGCTCGCTGCCTACCCGCTCATCACCTATACGTTCAGCTTCACCGGGCCCTCATCGCTTCACGAGGCGTTCGCCAAGGCGGCGCTGACCCCCAACATCGCGATCACCGCACGCGACGCGGACGTGATCCAGACCTACGTGCGGCTCGGTCTCGGTGTGGGCATCGTCGCGCACATGGCGGTCGATGAGGACGATCCGGACCTCGCGGGGGTCGACGCCTCGCACCTGTTCGCCGCGCACACGACCTGGATCGGCTTTCGCCGCGGCACACTGCTGCGCAAGTACATGTACGACTTCGCGCACCTGCTCGCGCCCCACCTCGACCGGCGCCTCATCGAGCGCGCCCACCGTGCCGCCTCCGCCGATGAGGTCGCAAAGCTCTTCGCCGACATCGCGCTGCCGCTGCGCTAGACAGTGGCCACGCCGCGCGCTGCGGCGCGGCCGCTCAGGCCGAGAGGCCTTCTTCAGCCGGGCCGGGACGAGAAACGTTGCCTGCGAAGGGCCACTTCGGGTGAGCCGCCCTGGTAGGCGACGTCATAGCGATCGAGCGCCCGGCGGGCCGCGTCGGGGTCCTCGTTCTGCGCGAGCTCGATCGCATCGAAGCCGCAGCGCGCGAGCAGGAACACCTGGTCCTGACGGACCCCGGCGCCGACCGCCCGCAGCTCGCCGCGGAATCCCAGTCGCTCGCGCAGCAGCCTTGCGGCCGAGTAGCCGCGACCGTCACTGGGAGTGGGGAATTCGACCGCGACGAGATCGAGGCGCGGCAGGTCGGCTGTGAGCTCCTCCACCGGATCCACCGAGCTCAAGCGCACGCCGAGGCGGCCGCGCCACCGGCGCCAGCGCTCGGGGTCCTTGCGCAGCTCGACGAGCGGCACGATGAGAGCGCTGCCTTCCTCGGCGCCCTCGCCGAGATGGCGCCAGTCGTCCGCGACGATCTCACGCCGCCGCAGGATGCGTCGCATAGGCGCCCTCCCGGAACGGCTCGAGACCTACGCGGCGCAGCGTATCGATGAAGCGCTCGCCGTCGGCGCGCAGCGCCCGATACGCCTCGACGATGCGCTCGATGGTCGAGGCGACCTCGCTCTTCGGCACCGACGGGCCGATGACCTCGCCGAGCGCGGTGAAGCCGTTCGCCGAGCCGCCGAGCGAGATCTGGTACCACTCCTCGCCGCGCTTGTCGACGCCGAGGATGCCGATGTGGCCGACGTGGTGATGGCCGCAGGCGTTCATGCAGCCGGACATCTTGATCTCGATGTCGCCGAGGTCGTAGAGATAGTCGAGATCGTCGAAGCGCTCCTGGATCTGCCGGGCGACGCCGAGCGTGCCGGCGTTCGCGAGCGAGCAGAAATCCAGCCCGGGGCAGGCGATCATGTCGGTGAGCGTGCCGATGTTGGGCATGGCGAGCCCGAGCCGCTCGAGCTCGAGCCATGCCTCATACAGATCCTTCTGCCGCACGTCCGCGAGCAGCAGGTTCTGGTTGTGGGTCGTGCGGATCAAGCCGAAGCTCACGCGCTCGGCGAGCGAGGCGACCGCATCCATCTGGTCCGAGCTCATGTCGCCCGGGTTGTGCCCGTGCGCCTTGAGCGCCACGAACACGGCGCGATAGCCGGGGACGCGGTGAGCGCGGGTGTTGTAGCGATACCAGGCTTTGAAGCGCGGCTCACGGCCGCTCGTGGCATCGAAGTCCTCGAGGGTCTCGTAGGGCTGCGGCCTGAAGAAGCCGCGCACCCGCTCGACTTCCGCGGCCGGGAGAAGCGGTGACGAGTCCCGCGAGAGCCGCCACTCCGCCTCGACCTGCTCGCGGAAGCGCTCGATGCCGAGCGACTTGACGAGGATCTTGATGCGCGCCTTGTTGAGGTTGTCGCGCCGGCCGTGACGGTTGTAGACGCGCAGGATCGCTTCCAGATACGAGAGCAGGTCGGGAAGCGGCAGGAAGTCCCGGATCACCTGCCCGATGATGGGAGTCCGCCCGAGGCCCCCGCCCACCAGCACGGTGAAGCCGATGCTGCCCGCGGCGTCGCGCGTCAGGTGCAGCCCGATGTCGTGCACCTCGGAGGCGGCACGGTCCTCGGGCGAGCCGGTCACCGCGATCTTGAACTTGCGCGGCAGGTAGGTGAACTCGGGGTGGAGCGTGGCCCACTGGCGGATGATCTCGCAGTAGGGACGGGGATCATCGACCTCGTCGGGGGCGATGCCGGCCAGGTGGTCGGCGGTGACGTTGCGCACGCAGTTGCCGCTCGTCTGGATCGCGTGCATCTGCACGGTGGCGAGCTCGGCGAGGATGTCGGGCACGTCGGCGAGCTTCGGCCAGTTGAGCTGCAGGTTCTGCCGCGTTGTAAAGTGGCCGAACCCACGGTCGTAGCGGCGCGCGATGTCGGCGAGCTTAGCCAACTGGCGCGCGGCGAGGAGTCCATAGGGGATCGCGATGCGCAGCATCGGAGCGTGGCGCTGGACGTACAGCCCGTTGCGCAGCCGCAGCGGGCGGAACTCGTCCTCCGAGAGCTCCCCGGCGAGATGGCGCCGCATCTGGTCGCGGAATTCCGCGACCCGCCGATCGACGAACGCCTGATCCAGCGCGTCGTACTGGTACATGGCGATCGACTATAGGCGCGCCCCTGCGGGCCTCTAAATACCGTGTGGTTAGGTGCACCTCTTTCTGGGGTTATGAGCCTATGCAACACTTGCCCCGGCGGCCCATGAGGGGCCTCGAGACTTTCGGGAGGCGCACGTGGCGGGACTGTATTTCGAGGAATTCGAGGTCGGACGGCGCTTCGAGCACCTGGTGCGCCGCACGGTGACCGAGACCGACAACCTGCTCTTCAGCGCGCTCACCATGAACCCGGCTGGCCTGCACCTGGACGCCGAGTATGCGAAGCGCACCCCCTTCGGTGAGCGCATCGTGAACAGCGTATTCACGCTCGGGCTCCTGGTCGGCCTCTCGGTGTACGACACCACCTACGGCACGACGCTCGGGAACCTCGGTTGGGAAGAGGTGCGCTTCCCGAAGCCGGTCCTGATCGGCGACACGCTGCGTGCGGCGACCACGGTGGTCGGGAAGCGCGAGAGCCAGTCGCGCCAGGACTCGGGCGTCGTCGTCTTCGAGCATCGCGCCTTCAACCAGCGCGACGAGGAGGTCGCCTCCTGCCGCCGCGCGGCGCTGATGCTGAAGAGGCCGGCGGCTTGAGCGGCGCGGCTCAATCGGCGCCGCTCCGCTCGCTGCTGTTCGTTCCGGGGGACAGCGCGGCCAAGCAGGAGAAGGCGCTCGCGGGTGAGGCCGACGCGCTGATCCTCGATCTCGAGGACTCGGTCGATCCGGCGAATCTGCCGGCCGCACGCGCTCGCGTGGCAACGCTCCTCGCCGCAAGGCGAGCCGGGGACGCGCCGGAGCTGTGGGTGCGGGTGAATTCGCCCGCGAGCGGCCTCATGCTCCCGGATCTCGAGGCGGTGAGCGGCACACGCCTTCCCGCGGGGCTGGTGCTGCCGAAGATCTCCGCGGCCGAGGAGATCCTCGCCGCGGCGGCCCTCCTCAGCGGGTTCGAGCGGCGGCTCGGTGTGGCCGAGGGCCGCACCCGGCTCCTCATCCTGGGTACCGAGACACCCCGGGGGCTTCTCGCCCTGCCGCACTATCCGGCGGTGCTCGAAGCTGCGCCCGCGACGCTCCGGC
>WNEP01000248.1_pt1 | contig 27577 bp, 20 predicted proteins | sample 5399961 | NCBI WGS metagenome assembly WNEP01 (sample SAMN13153329, study PRJNA577476) | soil metagenome | isolation source: 20 cm grassland meadow soil pre-rain plot 5 | place: USA:California | collected 2015-09-08 | reverse complement strand
AATGACGTCGCTCTTGTAGAGGAGAACTTGGGTGCGGAGATAGCGCACGAAGCGATTGCGCGGGCGTACGGGGATGAGGGGGGCATTCCGCGGGTACTGCATCACGGGCCTGGCACAACTCTTCAAGTGAACGACGGTAAGGTTGCCATCTGTGTGCATTTCGTCGCCGGTGGAGTTGAGCATGGTCTGCGGCAAGTTGGGGCGAGGGAGCTGGCGCACGGATTCCACACAACCCGTCAGCGCAAGGTCGCGCACGAGCATGTTGATGCCGTCATCGAGGTTGCGGTCGATGTGGTGGATGAACTTGTGATACTTCACGGAAAGAGCCGCGCCAGCTTCACGAGTATAGGCACTCAACCAGGCTTGTTCTCCCTGAACCGTTTTTGACTGGGACCACAAACGAAGATGTTCACGCTTGCCGTAACTATTGAAACTCTTCTGCCAAGCCATGTCCTGCAGCTGGCCGGAGAGCAACTGGCGCGAGACAGGCATGTTGGGATAATTGGAAAACGTCAAAAAGGCCCCGAACTCCTTGAAGAAAGCGTTTTTGGAGTTGGCATCGGCGGTACGCCAGCCTGCGGCCGTAAACGCGTCCTCGACCTGTTCTTGAGAGCCGACGAAAAGCAAGTTAACTACGTCCGAATCTTTACCGCTTCGGGTGGTGGTGCGGTCTGATTGACCTTGCAGAAGCATTTCCACGTCGCCGCGTTCGTGTTCATCCATAGCAAACGAAACGCTGGGTAGCTCCGGCTGATCGCCAACGTAAAGAGGCAGATTCAAGCGAAGGCGCAGGTCAGTGCCCGGTGGCAGGTAAATTTCGGGTTCTGGAAGCACCGTGACGGCGCGATAGACAATCAGACCCGCGTCAGTATACGGATTGAACCTGGGCAGGTGAATCAGGCCGCTGGTGATGCGGCCTTGCGGCGCGTTGGTAGCGCGAATACCGCGGAAAACGCCGTGACGCACAGCTTCGCGTGCGTTGTCCACTTCCACGACTTCCGCGGTGAACGGAAGCGCCTGGCCAGCAGCGGTAAAAAGATGATTGAACTGGATTTCCACGTACGCAGAATCGTGGATGAAGCCGAGGCCGACTTTGCGAATTTTGGAGATTGTTCCGAGGACCTCGAGGCCGGCCGGGAAGACCGGACGGGAATCACACTCCGGCGACTGAATCAGGACGGCGCGTACGGTCGTGCCGAGTTTGGAACTGTAGGAAGCGACCGGATCGATCAGACGAATCCAAAACGATTTGCCAGCGATCACATACTCGCAGCTAGCGAAGGCCGGACTGGAGAACGCGGGAGAGAGGAACAAACAAGCTAACGCGGCAAGGAGGCCGCGGCGGGCAACAAGTCGCATAGCGGAGATGCCGCGAAGCGGGCTAGTCAACCTACCATGACCCATAGCTACTTTTTATTCTAGTCGACCTATCGTGCCGGATAGCTACTTTTTATTAAGGTCGTCGTCCTTGTAGTACTTCGTACCCTGCAGGGTTAACTGGAGGGCCAGGCCATTCTTGGTGATCTGGTAGACCCATACACCCGGTGCAACCTCAACCGCTCCCGAGTAAGCTGCGCCCGACTTGCCGGCCTTGGCGGCGGCGTCCGTCTGCGCTGAACCTGACCATCCGGAGTCGAGGAATTGCGCAAGGGCTTTATCGTTTTCAAACACAAAGATCACTCGATAGTCCTTCACTCCCACGCCCAAACCGGCGCCAGCGGAAATCATCTTCATGAAGGTCTCTTGCTTGCTCTGGGTGTTGACGGCGATTCCTGAGCCGCGCGCGGTGCTCAAAAGCAACAGGTTCGTCCCCATATTATTGAAAACGGCATATCCTGCCGACTTCTGGACAGCCGTCTGAGCTGTGGCCTCCCTCTTGTACAAGTCCTGCAGGGTTTGGGCTGCCATCTTGCGGGATTTCTCCCTCTTTTTCTCGTTATCATCGCCGCCGTACGCGACTGCGGACAGCAAAGCCACGGCGAGCATACATGCGATCACCTTGAATCTCATAAGAGTCCTCCTCCAAAAAATGCACTCTTCTGCATTACGTCGAAATCACATATAGGGGTAAAGTTCGGTACATTCTAGGTTTGTTGCCGTTACTCAGTAGAGCCACCATCTGTCAATGCTCTGCAGGTCAGAAATTCTCCACATCAAAGGTACCTGGAGCGATGCAATCCTTCGTCTCAGTATTTCTGATTGATGGATACTCTCAACTGTCAAATTTGCTAGTCTCACGTCGGGTCCAAGTCGATGCGCAAACCGGACAAGCTCGTACTGGGGAGGTGCCCGATAAGCAGGAATTACCGGACAACAATTACTCACAGGGCGGCGGGTAACACCTTGTTGCAGTGAGGCTTAGAAATTGCGCCTTTGGTGTAGCTGGCTCCTATTTGAATCATTTGGCCGTGGCCTCGAGTTGAATGTTGCAGTTAAATTTGACCTAAGCGTCTTAATGTTAAGAAATCTGCACAAATGCCGAAGGGGAACAAAATTTGCGACGAAAATATATTCTGCGACTCGCAAACTTCCGTCCAGCCGCCTAATCCTGCAATTACCGCTCCTCTCCTCTTTGCTTATGAAAGGCGGACCGGTTCCGTCGAAATCTAGAATTTGACCACATGGAACAAAAGCATCAATGGTGAATTTCCTCATGTTTGCTTCCGAGATTCCGAATAAGTCCAAGGCCTTTGGATTTGCGGCGACAAAACGGCGGTCACCGTTCGTCACAACGATTGCATCTAGAGAGCTTGCCAGTAACTCCCGCAAATCATCCTCTCTTGCGCGAAGTGCCTCCCGCAGTCTCCGGCGTTTTTCGGCAATACTCCTTGCCAGTCTCAAGAGCGTGTTCTGAGTTCGCTGAAGATATACCGTCGTTTGCCCGAAAGCGGCAAAGAGTTGCGATCTGAGTTTGGTGATTTTGCCGTTCGTCACAACAATTGCATCTAGAGAGCTTGCCAGTAACTTCCGCAAATCATTCTCTCTTGCGCGAAGTGCCTCCTGCAGTCTCCAGCGTTTTTCGGCGATACTCCTTGCCAGTCTCAAGAGCATGTTCTGAGTTCGCTGAAGATATACCGTCGTTTGCCCGAAAGCGGCAAAGCGTTGCGATCTGAACTTGGTGATTTCCATCGCGCGGGCCGGGTGAAATTTCGATCTGAGTCTCAGAAATCCACATTCAATCCGCTCTCGGCGGAGTCACAGGGGATTAGGGCAGAGAATGAAACTGGCAGAACCTGTCAAGAATGACAGGCAAGGATTTCTAGCCTGAATCCCTACGTCACCAACGCGAATCTGCGAAAAGAAGTCACCAATTACCAATTTCGCATACCGTTTAGAGACGGGTTGGGCGGTAGAAGACCTCGGGTTAAAAGAGCGCTGCTCGAACTAAGGCGATGAGCGTGGCGTCAATCCTGTCGCTTTTGACAGTTCCCCCGCACGCCGAGCGAACTTAGTCTGACTCGGATCTAATCTTTGCGATTTCTTTCCCGAGTCGGACGGTTTGGACTGCTCCAGGAGGGTTGGGAGGTGCACCATGACATGGCGTCAATCCCGTCGGCTGAAGCTATTTTGGCTTCTATGGATCCCCGCGGCTTGCTTTGGCCAAAATAGTGGTGGTGGTTCGAGGATTGAGTCGAATCCCCTCAGCGTGTACGCCCCGCCTTGCATCTCTCAAGTTAAGGAGAACATCGGCGTGCAGTGCCAAGTCACACCGAAGGGGGGTATGCAACCGTACAGCTATGGGTTTACTGGAGGCTTCCCAACTGGCATGTCGATGTCCATTGGTTTGGGAGGTGGCTTGATCAATGGGACGCCCACAGGGACAACTGGCGTGCAGGCCACCGTGACGGTAACGGATGCAAGGGGGGGGATCGCAGCGACTGCTTTCATGATCACGCCAGCAGGGTTATAGTAACGGGCAAAGGACCTTGCGACAGCGCCGTCTGCGTCACGGCAGCAGGTTACGCGATCAAAACAGACGCAGGTTATACGATCAAGACGTCCACCACACTGCAGATGACAGCCACGGGCTATTGGAGTGATGGCACGAGCCTAGATCTAACTCCGATAGCGACATGGGACTGCACTCCGAGTCCGGTCTGCGGTTCGGTATCGGCAAATGGCTTTTATACGACTGGAAGTTCCGCCGGCAGCTACCATGTGGCGGCAACGTTCTACGGAGTGACGAATGATGGCGGGTCGGGCATCGCGGTTACTGCGGCCACAATCTCGGCGCAAAGCAAAGAGCACGACCGAGTCGCAAATTCTGGCACGGTGGTGAGGGAAGTCCTGCAGCTGCGGAGTGGGATTCCCGCGTCGTTGCTACAGAAGGCAGAATGCGTGATCGTAGTGCCTTCAACCCTGAAGTTCGCCGTTGGAGTTGGCGGAAGCTACGGGCGTGGAGTGATGACTTGCCGCGGAGGGACCAACTTTCAAGGGCCGTGGGGGGCGCCGTCAATGATCGCGCTGGGGGGTGGCAGCTTTGGTTTTCAGGCCGGCGGGCAAGCCACGGACTTCGTTTTTCTCCTGATGAATCAACGCGCCGCGAGCAGCATTCTCAAGAGTAAAGTGAAGCTCGGCGCTACTGCGTCGGTGGCAGCAGGGATCGTTGGACGCGAACAAACTGTCGCAACGGATGCATTCCTACGTGCGGACATAATTTCGTACTCACGCGCTCGCGGACTCTTTGCTGGCGTGTCGGTTGAAGGCTCCACGCTACGACCCGACAACAGGGCAAACCGAAAGCTTTACGGCAAAGCTGTGAGTGCGAAAGCAATTGTGCTGCTGGGTGAAGTTCCGCCGCCATCGTCCGCGCTGGAACTGCTGTCGGTACTGAACAGCAAGTCACCCGTCAACAAATCGGCGGGCAGTTCACCCCAGGGACGGTGAATCACAGCAGCGAGATAACCGGGCGGTTGGTCGGCAAACCTTCCCTTGGGATAGAGTTGCCCGTCAGTCGCCAGGCTGTCACCGTGCGGAAAGATAACAACTTAGATCGTATCGAACGTCCTCTCCAGACGCGTTATACCTGTTTCACATGTAAGAATCACAGGTAGGAATCACAAGTTGGTACTCGCTGCAATGGAACTATGTGTCCGAAGGCCGGGGAAGTCAAAACCCTTCCGAAGGCGAAAATGCTACGGGACGGAAAGCGTAAGGTTGGAACGCCTACAGAAAACGACAACACCGATAGGAAATCACAGGTAGAAAATTTAGCGGGACGAAAAATGGTAGGCCCGGGAGGACTCGAACCTCTGACCTCTTCCGTGTCAAGGAAGCGCTCTAACCAACTGAGCTACGGGCCTATAGCCTATGGGGTCACATCAGCAACTCAAACGATTAGACCCCAAATTTCTAATCGCTAGGCCCACAGCGCTACGGTGTCAAGGAAGCGCTCTAACCAACTGAGCCACGGGCCTGTCGCTCTCTAACTCTAGCACACTTGCCTGGTCACTCCGGTGAGGAACGAAGCGTCCCCGCAAGTCAAATACGATTCCGCGATAAACCCAGAAACCACGGAGAAACCTCGATCATCCTTCCCGGCAGAACGCTCATAAACGGCATGAGGGCTCGCGAATCTTCGTTTCTCCGCGGTAGAATCGCCCTGCATCCAATACAACGGATGAGGCCGCTTCACACGCAAAGTGAAAGTTCAAATTGACGCAGGTTTAAAGAAAAAATGCCCGCGCGCCGCTTTGGGCTGCCTGACAGCGCGCGTGAAAACGGGCCCGTCGCCGGAGGAGTTCCTCGCCGAGATGAAAGCGCGAGCGCTCGAAATCGAGCGCCTGCCTTTCCCGCGCAGCGTATTGGAATCGCCACAAATCGAGATGACGCGCCGGGCCTACAAGGCGCTCGGGAAAGATCCCGCGCGTTATCGTGGCTCGGCCGAGGCGCTCCTGCGCCGGGCGGTTGCTGGCAAGGGCCTGCCGCAGATCAACGTCGTGGTGGACATCATCAATCTGGTTTCCGTTGAAAGCCGCCTTCCGGTGGGCTTGTATGACGCAGCGCATTTGCGGGGTGACGTCGTTTTTCGCGCGGGGGGAGCGGGCGAAACCTACAAGGGCATCGGCAAATATGATTTGAACCTCGAGGGCCTGCCGCTTTTCGCCGATGACCAGGGCCCGCATGGCAGCGCCACCAGCGATTCCGAGCGCACCATGGTCACGGCTAAAACCGAGGGGATTCTCGCCGTCATCGTCTCGTTCGGCGGGGCCGAAGGCCTGGACCGTTGGACCCAGCGCATGTCGACACTGCTCTCACAGCATGCCTCCGCGCAAAAGGTCGAAATTCGTATTGTCCAGTAGACGTGCACCCATGTTCATACGGCTAATCAGGCCGACCGCACCGCCACGTTTCGCCGGGCGTAGCGCCAGTTTTGAGACTGGGCTCGTTCGCCGACTCACTGCGCGAAAGACCAGTAGCGTTTCCGTCACAACCGAGCGGCAGTTCCATTGCTTGGGAGCGATTTTCGGCGGGACCATGAGCATGGTGGCCTATTTCCTTCGACGGGCCTAGCCCAAGCGAAACTTGCAAAAGCGGCTCGGACCCGCTCCGAAAGCGCGAAGACAAGCATGGCTGCAACGCTAAATCGTGCGGAATTGGATCGGCTCGAAAAGCGGGAGCTGCAGCTCACCATCCTAGCCGTCGTGTTGGTGCTGGTACTGGCGGGCGGGCTCGCGGCGTTCATGTATCCGCTGGTCTTTCTTCACCCCATCGGCAACAAGTGGACCCTGCGGGTGGCGTTTTTCGGTTTCTGCGGATTAACGCTGCTCTTCGTTGGTTACCTGCTCGAGCGGCAGCGCACGGTGCGCCAGTTGAAGCAGCAATTGCTGGCGGAGCTCGAGCGCAATATGACGCTGCAGCATCAAGCCAGTGTCGATCTGCTCCACTCCATGCCGGACCAGAGTCATTTCTGGGACCGCCTCACCATGGAGTTCCGCCGCGCCATGACCATGCAGAAGACACTTTCGCTCTTGCTGGTGAAGGCCAAGGCTGCCGGAGGTCCGGCAAAGCCGAACCAGGATGACGACGCGGCGTGGAGCGATGCCGCCAAGGCCATGTCCCGGAAGCTGCGTCCCACGGATTCCATTTACCGCCTCGGCCCCGATATTTTCGCGCTGGTCCTGCCGGGAACGGATTCACTGAATGCCAAGCGCATTGCCTTTCGTCTCCAGGAGGAGCTGCAGGACGTCCGCGCGAAGTACGCCAAGGCGTTTGACATCACCCCGCACAACTACCCGCAGGACGTTCAGAGCGCCCACGAACTGGAAGACATTGTGAAGTCGCTGCTGCCAGAAGCGCAAGAGTGGGAAAGGCCAGTTCCCGCCACGAATTAAATTCTCGACATAGATCGTCAAGTCACCCATCACGAGTCGCGTCATTCGAGCGCCTGCTTCAAATCCTCGATCAAATCCTCTTTGTCTTCCAATCCCAGCGAAACCCTTACCGTCCCCGGGCCGACGCCTGCGCGCTTCAACTCCTCGTCGCTCATGTCGTAGTGTGAGCTGTAAATCGGCAGAATCACCAGCGACTCGGCGCCGCCCAGGCTGGCCGCCATCAGAAAGAGCCGCACGCGATCGCACAAGCGCCGCGCCGCCGGCAAGCCGCCTTTCATATCAAACGCCAGCATCGAACTAAACCCGCGCATCTGCCTTTTTGCGAGCTCGTGATCCGGGTGCGACGGCAGCCCCGGATAATGCACACGCTCGACTTTCCGATGCTTTTCCAAAAAGGTCGCCACGGCCATGGCGTTCTCGCATTGCCGAGCTACCCGCACGCCCAGCGTCTTGATGCCGCGAATCAGCAGATAGGCCGCGCCGGGATCCAGCGACCCACCCAGATAAATGATCATCTGGCGCACTTTGTCCATCCACGTTTGGCTGCCCACGGAGACGCCTGCGAGAATGTCCGAATGGCCTGCCAGCGCTTTCGTCGCGCTGTGCACCACCAGGTCGTAGCCCAGCCGAATGGGGTTCTGCAGGACGGGAGTGGCAAACGTGTTGTCGATCAGCGAGACGAGATGGTGCTTGTTGGCGAACGCCACGGCTTTTTCAATGTCCACCAAACGCAGCGTGGGATTGGTCGGCGTTTCGACGTACAGCGCGCGTGTGCGTGCGTTGACGAGCTTTTCGATGCCGCAAAGATCGGGCTGGACATGGTGAACAGTAATGCCCAGGTTGGGAAACACGTCGCGCATGAGCCGGTACGTGCCGCCGTAAAGTTGCGCCGTGGAGATCAGCTCGTCTCCAGCCTTCAGCACCGCCAGAAGCGAGGAGGAAATCGCCGCCATGCCCGAAGCGGCCACCACCGCGGCCTCCGCGCCTTCGAGCGCCGCAATTTTCTTTTCCGCCACGCTCAGCGTTGGATTCCCGTAGCGCGTGTAAATGTAGGCTTTGTTCTTGCCCTCGGCCCACTCCTTCATTTCTTCCGTGTTGGAAAAGGTGAAGGTCGAGGTGCGGATAATTTCGGTGACGACCGGACCGTTCACACCGTGGCGCTCCGGCTCCCCGCCATGAACGGCTCGGGTTTGCGGCCCGAGCTTGCTTTGCAAGCCTGAGTTGCCCCGCGTACCATCCGCGGTCCGGGCACCGGGCTTGGCTTGCGTGGCAGGCTTGGGCTGTTTTGCCCTGTTCATGACCATCAGTTTGCGCCCCCCCTCGAGAAAAAAGCATCTTCCAAATTGCCGCTTGGCTAGACAAATTGGGCGGCTCGCGAAATCCTGCTCTACTTATGGCGAATTTTCCACCGGCGCGCGCGTGCGATCCAAGGGAAATACTTGGATTTGCCATCCCAGCGGAACCGAGGTGGGCCAGTAGCAAATGGTCTGGTCACAGGCCTGGTATTCGAGCTTTCCGCGGAAATGGTGAAGGTTTTCCCTTCTTTTCCGAGTGATCCCCAAAACTCCGCTGCTGAACTGACTTTCACATCCCGGCTGATGCGCAACGTTCCTTCAAAGGCGGGCACCTTCTCCTGGATCGCGGGCAAATAAAGAATTTTGGGCAGCGGATAGACGGTGGGCTTGCATTCCATTTGTGGCACCGGGTCGATCACGAGCTGGGTGGGATTGTAGCGTTTGACGCCCGGGCGCGCACGTTCGGAGGGGGGACCAATTGCCGCGGCCAACGTAATGCGCGCGCCGGGAACACCAGCGCCTTGTGGCGGTCGGAGAAAAATTTCAGGATTTCTTCCGAGTCATAGCTGATGGCCGCGAACTTGAGCCTTTGCTTCTGGAACCTTGGCATGGCGCTTTGCAACTCGACCAGTTGCCCTGTGCAGAAGGGTCACCCGTCCGCGGAACGGAAAAAGAGCAAAACCGTGCCGTTCTCGCCTTTCAGGGAGTCCAGAGTTTGCTTCCGTCGAGACCCCTAGTTCAGATCTTCAGGAAGAGTTTGCGGCGGTACATCCAGAGCAGGATGAGCCAATAACACAGGAGAATGACGGCGCCGCGGAAGAAGGGTTCAAGCCCTACGCCCGCGAACTGAAAGAAATACCGACCCAGGTGGATGCGCAAGGTGCTGTCCAGAAACCCTTCCAAAAAGTGCGCGATGCAGTAGGCCACGATCGAGTTCATACCGATAACCACCAGCGGGAAAGCCCATTTCTTGAAGCCCTTTACTTCGACCACCCAACTGAATGCGGCGAGAAACAAAAAGCAGATGCCTCCGCTAAAGATGGTCCAGGACGGCGTCCAAATGCGCTTCACCACCGGGCAAACGTGCGAGTAATGCAGCGCCAGGCCCAGGACAATTCCCGACACGCCGGCAACGACCAATTTGCTCATTGGGACCATTGGCCGGTGCTCAAGAGATCGAGACTCCGAGGTCCGGGATCCAGCGGAGCGCGATTCACGCAGCCAGCGCCCGGCGATCAGGCCAAGGATCATGGTCCCCAGGGTGGGAATGAAACTCAGCGAGAGGTAGCCGCCTTCGTTGTACGCAAAGGGATGTTCGCGCGGGAACAGGTTCAGGAACCACTGGTCGAAGCGGTTTCCGAAATTGTAGTTTTTGTTCCAGTGCGCGGCGAATCCGGTGAAGTTGTGCTGTGTGTTCCACGCCGGGGAAACGCCCACGCTTTGCCAGTTGAAGTGGGCCGGCGCCGCGGGATACAAGGCCCAAGCCAGCCAATAGGCGAAGAGAATGCAGCCAAGCGACGTCCAAACCCACTTGAGCGACGGTGCTTTCGAGGAAGCGTATCCGAGCAGGAACAGAAACGGGTAGGCAAAGCCGATCTGCGAGAGCGTGTCTTCGAACGTGAAATAGGTCATGGAATGATCCATGGAGCGGAGAAATACGCCCAGAGCCGCCAGCGCGAAGGAACGCCACAGTGCATGCCAGAACAGATCCGCGAAGCGCACTCCCTTCGCCATGCGGCTGGCGATGGAGTACGGCAGCGCCACGCCAACCAGAAAAGAGAAGCCCGGCTGAATCGTGTCGTGCAGAGAGCAGCCAAACCATTCCACGTGCGTCTGGTTGTACGCCAGAATCTTCCAGAACAGGCTCGTCGGGTACGCCGCGGAGACGCGCGAAAGCTCGAGAACCTCCGCCATCATCAACAACATGACCAGTCCGCGGTAAGCATCCACGGCGACGTTGCGCGGGGACACGGCAACGACCGGTGTGGCCTCGCTTACGGCTGATGTCATTTCGGTGATAGGAGTTGTCTCGGTCAAGGTCGCCATAAACGCCTCACTCACCCGTGTAAAACCAAGAAAGCAAATCCCTTCCCCTTCAGCCGCGTCCGGAGGGCCGGGATGACCGTTTGGGTCGGCCCGGCGTTCCGGAGAAGGACCCGATCTAACCCACCCCTGCGAAGCGCGGCAAACAACGAAGCGAAGGGCGTTACCACTCGAACGAGAACGCTCAGGCCTCTTCTTCGACCAGGGCTTCCCCGTGGGCGGCTTTGTGGGCCGCGATCACTTTTTCCGCCAGTTCGTTGGGTACGTAGTCGTAGTGCGAAAACTCCATCGAATAGCTGGCGCGACCTTGCGTTTTGGAAGTTAGGTCGGTCGCGTAACTCAGCATCTCGGCGAGCGGCACCTGGCCCTTGATGATGACGTTGTGACCGCGCGTTTCGCTACCGGAAATGCGGCCGCGCCGCGAGCTGAGGTCGCCCATCAGGTCGCCGGAGTATTGATCCGGCGCATAGACTTCCACGTTCATGATGGGCTCGAGCAACGCCGGCCGCGCCTGTTTCATGGCCTCCTTGAACGCCAGCGAGCCGGCAATCTTGAAAGCGATATCCGACGAATCCACGTCGTGATATTTGCCATCGTAGAGAATGGCCCGGAAATCCGTCACGGGAAATCCCGCGAGGTAGCCGCGCGCGGCGGAATCGCGAATGCCCTTCTCGACCGACGGAATCCAGTTTTTGGGGATCGCCCCGCCGAAAATATCGTCGACGAACTCGATGCCCTTGCCGCGCTCGACAGGCTCCATCTTGATGCGGCACACGCCGAACTGGCCGTGGCCGCCCGACTGTTTTTTGTGCTTGCCTTCGGCGTCAGCCTTGCCGCGAATCGTTTCGCGGTAGGGAACCTTGGGAGGCTTCAGCGTGAGATTGACATTGTAGCGCTTCTGAAGCTTGGCAACGACGACCTCGATGTGCTGCTGGCCGGAGCCGGCAAGCAAGAATTCTTTCGTTTGCGCGTCGCGCGAAAAACGCAGCGCGCCGTCTTCTTCGAGAATTTTGTGAATGGCCACGCCGATCTTGTCTTCGTCCGCGCGGCTCTTGGGCTCAATGGCAAAAGTGATGGACGGCTCCGGCAAGCGTGCCGGCGTGTAATAAATCGGCGCGGCCTTGTCCCCGAGTGTTTCGCCCGTGGTCGTTTCCTTCAGCTTGGCGATGGCACCGATGTCGCCGGCATGCAGCTCGCCGGTTTCGGTGAGCTGCTTTCCTTGCACAACTTGAATATGCTGAAGGCGTTCTGAAACATTGCGGTTGTAGTTCTGAAGCGTGGCGTCGTTCTTCAGCACCCCGCTCTTCACCTTGAAATAGTTGATGCGCCCGGCGAAGGGATCGGCGAGGGTTTTGAACACGAACAGAGAAACCGGCTGGGCGTCATCGTATTTGCGCTCGACGCGGTCGCCCTTTCCCCCGGGATCTTTATAACCGACCTGCGCGTGCTCGTCCGGATGAGGAAACGCATCGGCCAAGAACGTGAGCAGGCTCGCGGTGCCGATGTTGTGGAGCGCGGAAGTCATCAAGACGGGAAAGATTTTTTCAGCGACAATGGCTTTGCGCACGGCGGGAATCAAATCGTGGATGGGAATGGTACCCTCTCGGAAGAATTCCTCCATCATCGCGTCGTCGCCTTCGGCGATCATTTCGACGAGCTTCTCGTGCGCTTCTTTGGCTTCGTCAGCGAGCGCGCCGGGGATCTCTTCGATCGTGGCCTTGCCATCGCCGTCCGGCTTGTAGGTGTGGGCCTTCATGGCCACCAGGTCGATGACGCCGCGAAATCCTTTTTCCGAACCAATCGGCAACTGCAGCGCGACAACATCGCGGCCAAAGACTTCCGTTAGCGAATCCAGCGAGCGCTCGAAGCTGGAAAGCTCGCGATCCATCCAGGTGAGCACAAATGCGCGGGGAATGTCATACTCGGTCGCGTAATCCCAGACTTTTTCCGTGGTGACCTGCACGCCCACGTGCGCGTCCACGGCGATCAGCGCGGCATCGGCGGCGATCAGCGAAGCTTTCGTTTCGGTGATGAAGGTGGAATAGCCGGGGAGGTCGATAAAATTGATTTTAACTTTGTCGGACGAGCCGGAGGGGCCGGTCGGCGTCGCGGGCCACTCGGCGTAAGCGAGGCCCGCCTGAATGGATATCTTTCGCGCCACCTCCTCGTCGTCCCAGTCGGTTGTGGCGCTGCCATCCGCAACTTTTCCCCACCGCGGCGTCATGCCCGCGGCATACAGCAACGACGACACCAGTTGCGTCTTTCCGGTGCCGCCGTGACCTACAATGCCAACGTTTCGAATGTCCTTGGTGAGATAGCATTTCATGCGAACTCTCCTTTTGCGATCCGCGGATCGCGATCCCGCGATCCAGAGCAATCGGCGAAAGTCCGCCACCAGGTTTCAAGCGCGGGCTTGCGCCTGAACGAATTGTCGACTTAGGAGGAAGAGCGCGCCTTCGTTCACGGAACGTGGAACGGTTTCTTCCCCTTGGGTCTCCGAGCGGCGGAGGCGAAGGAGAATCGAAAGACTCCTGGAACGCTCTTCTTTCACGCGGATGCTAACACACGGGGTAAGCCCGCGGCAACGAAGACCGGGAAAAAGCGGCCAAACTGCGGCTCTCAAGTGGACTGTGGAAAGTCGCCTCAAACGAGGACAAATTTGCAGGGACTAGTACCGGGATATCCTTACATTCCGCGCTGTTCCACTTGTTAGTTATTGTCGGTGTGAGGGTTAGCCACAGGCGTGAATTACAGCTTTGGGCCACCCCATTGCAGTAAACCTTTCGGAAGCTTGGGGTGAAGCGCATTCTGCAGCGAGATGGAAGCAAAGCACGACTGCAAAAGGCGGACGCTCAGCCCGGATGCTGCGGCCTAAGAGAGGGTAGAAACCCAGGAGGAATTGAGGATGGAAGAGAATCTAGAGAACCGAGAGTATCAAGAAACTCAGCCGGAGGCCGGATGGGAAGCCCGCCCTGCGGGCCTTAACCGCGGGCTGCTGCTTGGCGCGGTGGCACTATTGATCGTGGCGGGATTGGCGTTTGGCTACGGTTACCGGCAGCAAATCGCGGTGGGGCATTTGACGGCGCAGCAGACCACCGCCAACTCCACGATCGACCAACTGCAGGGCCAGCTCAACAGCGTCAACGCAAAGCTTAATGACATGGTCGCGGCGCAGCAGGCCGCCGCGCAAGCGGCCGCGGAAAAAAACACCAACCCGTCGCCGGGAGCCAAGCACGGCGCGCCGGTGGCGGACAAGCGCTACAAACAGTTGCAGGCGCAGCTGGAAAACCAAGAGAAACAGTTGAAGGAAACGCAGGACCAGGTAGCCAAGAACCGGACCGATCTCGAGACCAATCTCAATTCCACGAAAGACGAGCTCAGCGGCTCGATCGCCAAAACACATGATGAATTGGTCGTGCTGGAAAAACGCGGTGAGCGGAGCTACTTTGAATTTGACCTCCGAAAGTCCAGGCAGTTCCAGCGCTTCGGACCGATCACGCTGTCGCTGCGGCGGACCGACGCGAAGCACATGAACTATGATCTGATGATGGTTGTCGACGACAAGCAGCTCAGCAAAAAGAAAGTGAATCTCTACGAGCCCATCTGGATCCACACGGAGAGCGTCGGGCAGCCGGTGCAAATCGTGGTGAACAAGATCGGCAAGAATTCCGTTCAGGGGTACATCAGCGCGCCAAAGTACAAGGAGTCCGAGCTGGCCGCGGCCAGCGCTGGCGCGCCGACCTTGACGCCCGTCTCCGCCACGACGCCGGACCCGAACAGGCCGATTCCGCAGCCAGAACAACCGCAGCAGCCCTCACAGCAGCCACAGACCCAGCAGCCTCAACCGCAGCAGCCGTAACGAGCTAGCTGGCGCGTGCTCCTGAAATCTTCCATTTTTTGTCGGTTTGGCTGGCAGGGCGTCGTAGCGACGCCCTGCTTTTTTTCGCGCCGCGTCCGCACGTGGCCGCCCGGCGTGTTCCCCTGAAATTTTGGTCATCCACAAAGATTCCGGCGTCGTCCGGACCTGCCGGCGACGAGGGTACCGCTTTGCTTTGCCGCATCTGATCGGAAGATCCAGGATCGAACGGTTGGAGAGTGCAGAGTTGAGGAGCTAAGCGTGAGTTCGCGGATTGGCAAACCCGCTCCCTCGGGACGCGGAGGGTTGCAGCCAGGCTTAAGCTCGGCTCAGCCGCTGGCCTCCTTCTTCCGGTAGCCTTCGCAGGAGAGAACGGGAAGCCGCGGATATTTGGGAAACTTCGGATCGCGGGCAGAGAGTTCGCAGAAAAGAAACGTCGAACCGCGGTCGGATTGGACCGAACGGGCGTGGATACAATCGGCGCACAGGCCTGCGTTCGCAACTCTGTTGGTCGCTCGAGAGTTCTTGGCCACGGAAAAAGCATAGCAGCAGCCCCGGGGCAAGGCAGTTGGAATTGCACGTCAGCAGCGAGTCTCAGGCCGGCCTCAAATTCCTATCACGCCGCTAGGCGGCTCCGGGCTTCTTTGACTCGTGCGAGGAACCGACGCACGAGCTCGTGAAATGGGTTCTTCCTGCTTGGCGCTCGAGCGCTTCGTTGGGAATCAGCTCACCGCCCACGCCCAGCGCCGACGCGCCGGCCAGGATGTAGTCGAGAGCCGTCCGTTGATTCACTCCTCCCGCAGCTACCAAGGGAATTTGCGGGAACGGCGCTTTCAACGCCCGGATGTAATGGTCGCCGCCAAGTGCCGCACCGGGAAAAATCTTGACGAAGTCCGCGCCGGCTTTCGACACCTGGATGACCTCGCCGGGTGTCAAAGCGCCGGGAATGACGAGTATGCCTTTGCTGCGAGCAAACTCCACCACTTCGTGAATGAACCCGGTGCTCGTCAGGAATTTCGCTCGGGCAGCCACCGAGCGCTCGGCGGTTTCCAGGTCGAGGACCGTGCCGGCGCCGACAACCATTTCTGGAAGGCTTTCCAGCAATTCGGGAATTACCCCGAGCGCTCCCGGAACCGTCATGGTTATTTCGGCGATGGGGATTCCTGCGCGGTAGACGGCTTCCGCCGCCTAACGTGCCTGCTCGGCAGAAGTCACGTCGATCCCCATCTCCTCGATCCGCGCTCGGACCGCTTCCTTTTTCAATGATGCGACTCCCTGTTGCCGGGCACCCTTTCCCTTCAAGGACTTCGTGTGAGCCATGACGAGCGGAGGCCGCGCATTTTATGCTGTTTCGTCAAATCCTGTTTCCACTTCCGGAGTTTGTCTCCCTCACCGGCGACCCAAACGTACAGCGTCGGAAGGAGGAACACGCTGAGGAGCCGAACACGGAGAACCGCGCCCTCAATGGCGGAGTCTTCGATGGAATGTCCCCGCGCGCGGAGTTGATTGATATATTCGAGCATGATTACGCCGACTTGTACAGACACTCCGAAAAGCGCCAGGAAGCCTATCCCGGAGGAAACGCTAAAGTGCGTCCCGCCGACTAACAGAGCAACAAGGCCGCCGAGGGGCGCCATCGCTGCGGTCCCGAGAATGAGCAAGGCCCACTTGTAGGAACGGAACATCGTGTAGAGGATGGCGAAAATGAACACAATGGTGAGGGGCACAATCAGAATAAGCCATGTTTTCTTTGGCCAGCGCGAGAATGGCCTTTTCTTCAAGCACCTGAATGAACGCGGTGCGCAAGTTGGAGATGAGCGTGCGGTGCAGGTCGCCCTCGGTCGAAACCGCAATGGCGGTGGCTTTCTGAGCGCTCTCAAGCCGCAATTCCCGCTTGTGCCGCCGCTCATGCAGGTAGCTGATGTTTGGCGAAATCGTTGCGCCCCTGAGAGGCTGCCAGACTCCCTGATAAGGCGCGGCCTGGATCCCATCCGTTGTCACGGCGAGGTTCGGGTTGGGCCGCAAGTAGGCGGTAATTTCCGAAGCCTTGGACTCGTCAATGCCGATTAAGCCCGCTCGCAGAGTTGGATTCAGAGCCTCGAATCTGTCACGAACTTCCTGCCACGTGAGGGCCTTCTGGGCCAACGCACTTGCGGCCAGAACCAGGTTCAGCAGGAGTCCCAAGCAAAGACCTTTTCTCAAGATTCCTAAAGCCCGCATTTCTTCTTCCTTTATCTATTCCGGGGGACCCCTGAACCCTCCCGAGGTTGTGCGCCAAAATGGAAAATGGGCGAGCAAGGTCACCAGGCTCCTTGACCTTGTCCGGCAAACAGCTCTTGCAAGCGGGAATACGGACGGGTTACGAGAGCGACGGAGGAGGGGCTCTGCCGCAGAGGTTTTCGTGGGCGACCTCAGCAATGGGCAGAAACTTTGTGTTTTCGATTCCCCTTCTTGCGGCAGGCGCAGACGAGGAAAGCGCCAGGGGCGGGGAAAACAGGAGAAGGTGGGTAGGAAGGGGTCTGCAGGAGGCTGGATTCGCTGTGGTTGCCGCCGCAATTCGTGCACTCTTTCTGTCTTCGACCAGAACTTGCTGATTGTGCAGATCATCGGTCATCGAGATGACGAAAAAGAGGATCACCAGGGAGCAGCCCATGGCCATCAGTTTGCGGACATAACTCGCCGGGCGCCGCAAGGATGCAGCGCTGCCAGACAGCGTGAGGATCTGCGCGAGAATCGCAGCGATGGCCACGCCGACCCAGACCAGGTTGAAGCCAGCTCCATAATCTTTCCGATTATAGTATGCATGCCGGGGCGGCTAAGCAACAGAAAGGCGATTGCGGAGCTGGCGAAAGCACCCGCCGGGCGAGCCCTTATTTCCTTGAGCAACCCGCGACAGAGGCTCTCGAGGCGTCAGCCTTAGTCCTTAGTAGGGCTTGCTTGCTGCGGGGCCAGTGGTGGACGTCGCCGCCTGAGCGGCAACGGGCTTGGCGAAGTGCGACTCGTCGATTTTAGGATTGATTTCGACTTTGTCGATCGTAAGAGTCTGTTGGTATTCCGTGCCGGGGCTGCCCTGATCAATTTTGAAGGGGAACTTCATTCGCTGGACTTCGCGGTAATCGGAGAGGACGCTCTCCCAGGGAAGCGGCTCGTTTCCGACCTTGCGAGTCCCTTCCCATTTGGTCGTCAAGAACGTGGCGCAGTCGATGAGATAAGAGCGGACTTCCCCGCTCTTGCTGGTTACCTTCAAACGATAAACTGCCTTGCCGTCTGAGTTTTCCTTCCCGACCAGTTCCACCTGCGACCCTTTGCTTTTGTAATCCACGAGCGGGCCGTCGAGGTCCGATTCATCAGGCATATCCTTCAGTTCATCGGCAGACATCTCGACCACCCCCTTGTTCTCCGTGAAAGGATTCACCGTCCAGCCGGCGGATTTCCCGTCGTACGCGCGCAGAACCTTCTGCCCTTCTACGGTGATTTCGGAATACAGCTTGTGAGGGCGCTCGAGCTCCAGCACCACCGTGCCCTCGAGGCCCTGGGAAAAGGCGACTCGCCCGGTGATCCGCTCCGATTCGACCGCCTTGATCTTGTCGATTCCGCCGCGCGCTTCGATGGCCTTTTTTATAATTTCGTCGATGGTCTGCGCCGACGGTGAACTCCACGGTAAAAAACACAAAAAGGTGGCAAGCAAAAGTTTGATCTTCATTCCGAGTCCGAGTGGCTTTTGTTTAGCGGCCGGGAACTACGCATTATTCATGCTAAAGGGCAGGCGCGCTTCCGGTCAAATTTATTCCGGCTCACCAGGGCGGCGTCGGCGTGTTTATGCGAGCGAAACAATTTTCCCTTAGGCTCGAATGCGCGTACATTTGGAACCGCACGAAAAACGATGCGACAAGAAATCTTAACTTCGGCAGGTGCATTCATGACATTCCGCTTTTGCAGTGGGCTTTTCCTTACGACGACACTGTTTTCTGGAATCGCCGGCGGGCAGCAGGAGCCGGCGGGAGAAGGCCGGCCCATTACACCCGCAGGCTCGCTCGTGATGGATGCGGGAACAGAACTTCCGGCCGTGGGGGCCATGCCCATGACCATGTTGCGGAGCCCGGACAAGCTCGGGCACGACGGAAAAGGCCGCTATCTGCTGGTTGTGAACAGCGGTTTTGGCGTGCAGTTTAGCGATGACACCAACAGGGCACAACAATCGATTGCGGTGATCGACCTGAACGCAACGCCCGAGCCACGAGTGACGCAAAACGTCTATTTCCCCACGCCGCAAAGCGCGAATGTCGGGCTGGCTTTTGCACCCGTGGCATCGGCGGAGCGCAGTTTTGCGATGTATGTTTCCGGCGGATTCGAAAACAAGGTGTGGATTTTCCGCTTCGATCCGAGAGCCGTCACTCCGGTCCAACCGGCTTCGCCCGGGCCGGGCACAAAAGTTACCGCGCCGTTTTTCCTGATCAGCAATCCCGGGGAAGTGTCGCCAAAGGACTACAACCGAGGGAAAGCGGCACTCTACCCCACCGGCCTCGCGGTGACCAAGGACGGCCGCACGCTGGTTACTGCCAACAATCTGGGTGACAGCGTAACCATTGTCCGCGACCTGAACGGCGCGCGAAAAATGCAGCGGGTCGATTTGCATCACCGAGGAAAGCTCAACGGGAACATCTATCCATACGGGGTTGTACTCCTCGAAAACGGGAAGAAGGCGCGGGCTTATGTTTCCTGCTGGAACGATTCTTCGGTCGCCGTGGTCTCGCTCGATGGCAAGGCCTTCGTGGAAAAATACATTAGCGTGGACAGACATCCGACCGCGATGGAGCCGAATGCCAAAGGCACGCGGCTGTTTGTGGCCAATTCAAACGCCGATAGCGTTTCCGTGATTGACACAGCCTCGGATCAGGACATCGAGCGAATTGACGTGCGTCTCGCGGAGAGCGCTCTGCCGGGATCGAGCCCAGAGGGAGTGGCGCTCAGCGAGGATGAAAAGACCCTTTATGTCGCGAACGCTCACAGCAACGCCGTCGCTGTCGTGGCGCTTTCCGAAAAGGCTCGCGGCGGAAAATCCCTGGAGAACGGAGGCGCGGCAAAGTCAAAGATTTTGGGATTTATTCCAACGGGTCAATACCCATCCGCGGTTGCGGTGGCGGACGGAAGACTTTTTATCGGAAATGGCAAAGGGACGGGATTCGAACCCTCCTCGATGCGTGTAAGCAACTCCGGCTACACCCCGAACCCGCCAAACGCAGCGTTTCCTCCCCGCAAGGAAAACCATCGCCAGGGCGGCCAGTACAGCGGCTCGATCGTCTCGGGAAATATCGGCTTCGTGGCGCTGCCGGATGACCCGACACTGGCGCACTACACCCAACAAACCATGCAGAACGATGGGCTCGTGGATTTTGCTCCGCCAAGGCTTTTTGCCGGCGAAAGCCCCATCAAGCACGTCATTTACATCATCAAGGAAAACCGCACCTACGACCAGGTGTTCGGCGACGTGAAAAGTTCAGGTGACGGCCACGCTGCCGATGGCGACCCCGGCTTGGCGATTTTCGGCGAAGGCGACGCGGCGCGCCGTCCCGATGGCACCTCACAAGCGGTGACACCCAATCATCATGCGCTGGCCGATCGTTTCGGCCTCTTCGACCGCTTTTTCGTGAATTCCGAAGCGAGCCCCGACGGACACAACTGGGCGACGGCCGCATTTTCGAACGATTACGTGGACAAGGCCTTTCGCTGGAACTATTCCGACCGCGGGCGCACGTATGACTTTGAAGGTTACAACCGCCTGCCGGATTACGAACCACCTGGCGAGTTGCAACTCGATAAATTCCAGGGTGACGCCCTGGCAGCGTTGACCGATCTGTTAGAAAAGCATCTGCCCTATCGGCAAGGGTTCACGGACCTCGGCGAGCCGAAAACGCTTTACCTGTGGGACGCCGCCGCACGCGCAGGATTGAGTTACCGGAATTACGGGGAATTCATCACGGTGATTTCCGCGAATGACGTGGCGACAGCAAAGCAGAGGCGCCACAAGGGATATCCGGATATTTCGAAAGCCGTTCGCGACATTCCCAACAAGGCTTCTCTCGCGAATCATCACAGCCCGAGCTTCCGCAGCTTCGACCTCACGGCGCCGGACATCATGACCGTGGATTGCTACAAAGCCGCGCTCGAAGCGCCGGGACGCCCGGACGCCGCGGTGACCGAAGACCATGCCCATGCCAGCTGCCGGGGGAACTCGCGGTTTGGCGAATGGCTCGCGGAGTTTAAGGGATTCGTCGCCGAGCGCGAGGCAGGCAAACCGGATCCCATGCCGGCGCTCGTGGTGATGCGCTTTCCCAACGATCACACCACGGGAATCAAAGAAGGGTTTCCGACGCCGCAATTCATGGTTGCGGACAACGACTACGCCGTCGGGCGGCTGGTCGAAGCGGTTTCTTCGAGCGTGTATTGGAAAGACACCGCGATCTTCGCGGTCGAAGACGATGCGCAGTCCGGGCCGGATCATGTGGATTCACATCGCTCGGTGGGCCTGGCCATCAGCGCGTACAACAAGCGCGGCACGCTGATCCACAAATTTCACAGCACCGTGAGCATGATTCGAACCATCGAAATGCTGCTCGGGATTCGCGCGATGAACCAGCTGGATGCCTCCGCGATCCCCATGGACATCTTTCAGGACAAGCCGGATTTGACGCCCTACAAAGCAGCGCTGCCGACGATTGCCGCCGATAACCTAATGACGGGTAAGGCCAAGGACAAAGTCACTGCAGCATGGATGAAAAAAACGTTGCGGCAGGATTTGGAGCACGCGGACATGGCCGATCCACAAGCACTAAACGCCATTATCTGGTTTGCCTGCCGGGGAGACGGTTCGCACCTGCCGCCATCCGCGGTGCTGCCGGCCTATGAGGCAATGCGCCTGGGAGTTTTGGATACCGAAGAAGTCCCGGTCGATCACAAGAACAAAGACAACGACGATTGATGGATACAGATAGAGGGGGTTTGGGGGCGGCGCTAAACAGCGGTGACGAGATTTCCGTCAAGGGCCACGTAGCCGTAGGCCATGCGCGGAGTGTTGAATGCGAAACCAGGATGGCCATGGCAATCGAGGAGGATCAGGCCGCCGGTGGCATGGGTACGTTTCGCGAGCAGATGCACAGCTTCACGAGCAGCCAGTTGCCCGGAGGAAACGCCGCAGGGTTCGCCGGCCCCAGTAGCCATGCAGATCGCCGATTCACGCAGGAGGTCGACGGCAGTTTTGGCCATCACGATTTTCATGATGGCTTCGCCGTAGCCGGTACAGGAGACCCCGCCGGCTTCGGAATCGGCGTAACACCCACAGCCGATCAGCGGGGAATCGCCGACGCGTCCCGGAAGTTTGCAGCAAGTGCCGCCGGTGGAAGTCGCTGCAAACAGATTTCCTTCCCGATCGATGGCCACGGCTCCTACGGTTCCCTGTTCGTGACCGCGATGATGCTCGGCCGCGTGCTTGTCGTTTCTGCACCTAAGCCAAGCTTCTTGCCCCGCATCGCTGATCAGCTCCTCCGGATCGCACAGCGCGATTCCTTGTTCTCTCGCAAATCGTTCCGCGCCCTCCCCAACCAGCATCATGTGCGGGCATTTCTCGAGGATCGCGCGAGCCACCAGAATGGGATTCTTCACCCGCTGCAGCGTGGAAGCCGCGCCAGCACGCAGCGTCGCGCCGTTCATCACAATGGCGTCGCACTCCACGCGGCCGTCCCGGTTCAGGTGCGAGCCGTAGCCCGCGTCGAAAACAGGATCGTCTTCCAATACCATGACTGCGGCTTCGATGGCCTCGAGAGCATTGCCACCTTTTGAAAGGATCGACCAACCGGCAGCAAGAGCGCGCCGACAACCGGACTTACAGGCATCGACGGCCTCGTCAGGAATGTCCCAGGCGCCGCCGTGAACGATCAGAGCGGGTTTCATCGAAATGAGGATCGCAAAGCGAGTTCGATTTGTCCACTGAGGCGCGAAAATCGAGTGGTGACGAAGACTGCGGAGCGCGCGGAAAAGCAGGGCGTAACCTCGTGAATAAAGAACAACGGGAAAAATCAGATGTAAAAATCCAACAGAAAAAGCAGCAGGCCGACGAGGAGGAGCACAGCGCCGCCATTGATGCGCGTCTCGGAAAGCCGCGAAAGCGAATTCAGGAGGTAATGCGGAACGGATTTGAAGCGGGAATCCGAGCGGGGGATATAGAAAGGGCCGGCGGGAGTGTAACGTGAAAAGCTGCGCTGGAAAAAGGAAATCTCGTCCTGGATCCACAGCAAGAAGTTGTTCCGGTTGCGCCACACAAGGACGGCGCCAAAAAGAAAAAGCAAATAACCGCAAAACGTAAGAAGCCCGAGCGTCGGGCCGGCTCCCCAGAACATAAGGCCCCCAGTGCTGGCGGGACGAGAAACAAGACCAACAGAAAGAAGGTTACTCGCCGTCGTGAATGGTTACAAGCTCAACGATCTCAAATTCCTTCTTGCCCGCAGGCGTGGCAACTTCGATCTCATCGCCGACCCTGCGGTTGAGCAGGGCACGGCCGATCGGCGAGGTCGTAGAGATGAGGCCTTTTTCGGCGTCGGCCTCTTCGCTACTGACCAGCTTATATTCCACCTTCACGTCGCGAGCGACGTCGAGAACCACGACGCGCGAGCCGTACCCGGAGCGGTCTTTGGGGATATTGTTGAGGTTGAGCATGCCGAGGTCGCCCATACGCTTCTTGAGTTGTGCAATCTTGGCGTTGACGTAGGTCTGGCGCTCCTTGGCGAATTTGTATTCTGCGTTTTCGGATAGGTCGCCGTGCGCGCGAGCGACGGCGATTTCCTTGGGAAGCTCGATGTTGAGCTCGTGGGAGAGCTGCTCGATTTCTTCCTGGAGTTTTCTCTTAATTTTTGCCAGTGGATCAGACATGGTCATGTGCTTGCCGCGGACGCGCATCCCGGCGGCCGATTCAAACCCCTTGAAAAAGACCGCGGAGTCCGGATAGCACGGAAGGTGCCCCAGGACTCCGCTCAAATAAACATTATAGATGTGAAAAGGGGATGCCACAAGAGGAGACGACAAAACAAAGCGTGAACAGGAGTAAGGAGCCGAACAGGCAAGGAATTCGGAGGTATAGCCAACCCTCATTGCGCTCAGGGATCGGTTTGCCTAGCTTCTAGGTATCACCAGCAGAAGAAACGGTTGCCTGACAACGGTCTCCGCATCCGATACCGAATTGAACATTTCCTGCTACGCGCCTGTGTCATTCCGCCGACTTCGGATAAAATCGCGTGCTGCGAGCGGCTCGCCGCCGGCAGTGCCAGCCGACTTGCCACTCCCCTTGCACCGGGGGAGGAAGAATCCGCGCAGGGTTGAGGTGAAAGTATGAGTGGTCGACCGTGGGTAGTCGCAGCGGTTGTTTTTTTGAGCTTGAGCGCACAACGGGTCGAAGCACAGCAGCGCCGCGAACGCGAACCGAACAGCGTCTACGCCGAGCGCCGCGCGAAGCTGGCTTCCCAGGTTGACGCGCCCATCATCCTCTGGGGCTTCACGGGCCGAGAAGAAATCTCTCAGGATTACGTTTTTGCGCAGGAAGAGAATTTCTATTACTTGACCGGGCACAACGAAGAAGGCGCGGGCCTCATCTTGCTCCCGCCGGCTCAGGGCAACCACGCGGCACCGGCAGACGCGTCCTTGAACGGGCAGCGGGGAATCCTTTTTCTTCCGCCGAAGAGCCCCGATAAAGAAAAATGGAACGGCGTCCGTATGTCGTCTTCGGATCCCGGCATCGAGGCGCGCACAGGGTTCCCGAGCGTAAAGTCGTTCCCCGAGATGCGCGCCACGGTAGAAAACCTCGCCAAGCTCTATCCGACCCTCTACACCATTCTTCCTTACAACACAGAACTCGGTGGATATCCACATGAAAAGGCGGTCGTCGATTGGCTTCAGCTTGCCGCGCCGCAGGCCAAGCTCAAAGACGTTCGCGGGCAGATCGCAGCGATGCGCCCGATCAAGTCTCCCGGAGAAATTGCGTTCCTGAAGCGGGCCATCGATTTGTCGCTGGATGCGCAGCTCGAAGCCATGAAAATGATGCGCCCGGGCCTGTACGAATATCAGGTGTCGGCAAAAATGGTGGAAGTACACGCCATGGGCGGATCGGAAAGAGAAGGATACGCACCGATTGTCGGCGCGGGGCCGAATTCGACCGCGCTGCACTACGACAATCTTTCGCGCAAGATTGAAAATGGCGAGATCGTCGTCCTCGATGTCGGAGCGCAATATTCCGGCTATTCCGCGGACATCACCCGCACGCTTCCCGCGGGCGGCAGGTTCACAGCGCGCCAGCGTGAAATCTACGAAATCGTTCTTGGCGCGCAAAACGCGGCGCTCGCAGCTCTCAAGCCCGGCGCGCATTTTTCTTGCAGCGGCAAGAAAGATGGGCTGATGAACATCGCCTACGACTATATCAACTCGCACGGGAAAGACCGCGAGGGCAGGCCGCTCGGCCAATATTTCATTCATGGCCTGGGCCACCATATCGGCCTCAACGTACACGATCCGGGCGACCATTGCAGCCCGCTGCAGCCGGGAATGGTGGTCACCGTCGAACCGGGCATCTACATTCCCGAAGAGAATCTGGGCGTGCGCATTGAAGACGACGTGCTCGTCACCGACTCCGGCTACCAGCTGCTCAGCGAGCGACTGCCACGCGATCCAGACGAAATCGAAAGAATCATGGCGGAAGGGGCGAAGCCCCATGCCACCGGAGAGCACGCTTCTGCCGACTGCGATTTAAACGCTTCTGAGGGCACCGAGACGGCTGAGGAAATCAAGAACCTCATTGCGAAATATGCGACATCGGTTAGCGACGCCGATGCCGCCCTGGCCTCCCAGATTTGGTGGAATTCCCCTGAGGCCTCGTTCATTCATCCTTTGGGGCATGAACAGGGATTCGAGCAGATCAAACAAAATGTGTACACGCGGCTGATGGGCGGGATGTTCTCCGAGCGGAAGCTCAGCGTTCACGACGTCGCGGTGCAGATGCTCGGCGACGCTGCCGTGGCGGAGTTCTATTGGGATTTCACCGCCAAGCTTCGCAAGGATGGTTCTCCGGTAACGACGCGCGGCCGGGAAACGCAGGTATATCGAAAAATGCCTGACGGCTGGCGGCTCGTCCACGTGCATTATTCGGGAATGCCCGTCACTGAGGACCGCGGCTTTTGACATTCTCCCCGCCCTTAAAAAAGGGCGAGGATTCCTACGAAGCCTGGTTTGGTTTCAACCAGAGCACTTTCGGCGGGTTCCTGTTTCATCGATGGGCCTTGCTGCGCCGCATCTCCGCAGGCTTCACATCGGGCCTGCCCGGCCCTAGCTAGGTCTTGCGACAAAAGAACGATACACCAAAACCTGCGCCTTATATCCCCATTCTCAAGAACGGAGCCTTACGGCGCATCTGCTATTATAAAGGGGAGGGTGGTCTGGGGGCTCGTTGCGGGGACGAAAATCAGGAAGGTTTGCGCCTGGGCTTCAGGAAAAGCCAACCTCGCAATAGATATAGGAAATCTGGGGAATCGGCGATGGCCGCCATACCGGGCCAAAGCAGTCGAAAGCAATACGGTGCCGAAGCCAGCGACGAAAGCGCGACAAAGCGAAGAAGGCGGTGATTGACCGCGCGGAATCGAGCCATTTATACTGTTGCTTCGCGCTGGAGCTTACAAGGCGCCGGCGTGCCTCGCGCCTGCCCTGCTTCGAGCAGGGAAGCTGCGGCAGGCAGGTCATTCCGGATGAGGCCACCATCCTGGCCCGCCTGAATTTCCGAAACCGAAACTTCTCAGGGAGCCTATGAGCAGCGTCAAGGCCACACAACTTCGCCCCGGCATGGTCATCCAGCACGAGGGCCAGCTTTTCACCGTGTTCAGCACGGAGCACCGCACGCCCGGAAACAAGCGCGGGTCCATGCAGACGCGCATGAAGAATCTCAAAACCGGGGCGATTATCGATTACCGCTTCCGCGCCGAAGAATTTATCGAACGCGCCATTCTCGATGAAATTGAGTTTGAGTATCTCTACAACGATGGTGACAACTTTCACTTCATGAACACGCAGACGTACGAGCAGATGCACCTCACGCGCGAGCAGCTCGGCGAAACGGTCTACTATCTGATTCCCAACACGGTTGTTAGCGTCGAATTCTTCGACAACAAACCCATCGGTGTGGCCCTGCCGGACACCATGGACCTAAAGGTCACACAGACTGAGCCAACGTTGCAAAAGGCCACCGCCAGCGCAGTGATGAAGCCTGCGACACTCGAAACCGGCCTGGTCGTGCAAGTTCCGCCGTTCGTGAATGAAGGCGACAAGATCAAAGTGGATACTTCGGAAGCTCGCTACGTGCAGCGCGTGGAGTCATGAATTTTTCCGTTCCTTAAACGGAAGACCAAGAACTGACGCTTTTGAACCTTTCCGCCTCCGCAGCTAATTTCGGCGTAAGCGGGAATTAGATGAGGCTGAAGGCGCCCCGGTGAAAACCGGGGCGCCCTTTTTTTTGCCTCGAAACTTTGTGGAATCTTGGTCTCTCCCGGCGGGCAAGCTCTTGACGCGCCTCAAGTCTAGTTGCCAGATCCCGCAGCCGACTTTTCGCCGGGAGGATGCGGACCGAATACACGGTCGAAGATGGCGTCCACGTAACGAAGCTGGCGATGGAGATCGAATGTGTGCGCCAGAGCTTTCGCATCGAGGTATTTTGCAATTCGCTTATCGGCGGCAATGCGCTCGCGAAAGCTCGTGTCTGTTTCCCAAGCCGCCATGGCGTTTTCCTGCACGGCCTTATAGGCATCGTCGCGCGGCATGCCGCCTTCCACGAGGTCTTGCAGCAACTGGCCCGAAAAAACGAGGCCGTGCGTGGATTCCAGGTTTCGCAACATGCGCTCGGGGAACACGCGCATCTGGCCCACGATGGTGATCATCTTCGAAAGCATGTAATCCACGAGGATCGTGGAGTCGGGAAGAATCACGCGCTCGACGGAGCTGTGCGAAATGTCGCGCTCGTGCCACAA
>WNEP01000951.1_pt1 | contig 27643 bp, 24 predicted proteins | sample 5399961 | NCBI WGS metagenome assembly WNEP01 (sample SAMN13153329, study PRJNA577476) | soil metagenome | isolation source: 20 cm grassland meadow soil pre-rain plot 5 | place: USA:California | collected 2015-09-08 | reverse complement strand
ACCTTGGCGCGCTGGGCGTCGGTGAGGACTGCCCGTGCCTGCGCCGACGATGCTAGCATGGTCCAATGCGCCTTGCCCATCGCGTTGTGCGCCGCTTGAAAGTGGGTCTTGAGCGCCGCCGTGTCGGACTTCGCGGCGTTCGCTACCTGCTCGAGCTCCTTGAGGTGCGTTTCCGCCTCGGCCATCGCGGCGTCACGCGCCGTCTTCGCACCGTCCCGCAACGCGGTGAGGCGGCCCACCTGATCGGGGGTAAGGCCGAGCGCGTCCTTGCGAGCGAGCAGGTGTTGCGGGGTGTAGAGCATCATTCGCATCAGCGACGGCCCCATCCGCTCCATCATGGGGTCGTCCATCGTCATCCCGTGGCCGGCACCCATCATGGGATGATGCATGCTGTCGGACTGCTGGGCGGCAAGCGGGGCCGCGAGCGCCAGCGCGACCAGTGCGATCTTGCAAGTCATGGGACCCTCCTTGCCGGGTAAGATAACGGAAGACCGCGACCCCCGAATCTAGAGTGGCGACCCGGGGGCCTGAGGACATTTGATCCCGACTGTTCGCTTCCGCCGGGTCGTTCCGACCGTTGCTGACTGCCTGCTATTGGGTTTCGTTGTCCTTCGAGCGGTGAAGCTCCCAGTAAGGAGGCTTGCGTGCAACCAACTGGGGCGTCCGCACGTCTTACGCATCAGACAGGGCCCGCTGCGCGTAGCTTCCTGTCGACCACTCGGACAACTGGAGCTCTCGATGAGTTCACGAACTGGAATCCTAGACGTGGCGCTCGCCGCACTGGTCACGGCCTGCGCAGCGGCTCACCAGCCGCGCGTGCCCCTGGCGGGGACCGCCGGCGACGTGGCCGCCCTCGCAGGCCAATGGGAGGGGTCGTACTCGAGCGCCGCCACCGGCCGCAGCGGCAGCATCTCTTTCACCCTCTCCGCCAGCAGCGACAGCGCCTTCGGCGATGTGGTCATGATTCCCCGCGGCTGGGGTCGTCCGCTCCAGGCGTGGAACGGGCAGGGATCGGCCGGTGCCCCCGGGGCGCAACCGCGCGTCGCCGTGTTGACGATCAACTTCGTGCGAGTTACGGGCGGCCGTGTGACGGGCAGGCTTGCGCCCTACGCTGACCCCGAGAGCGGCGCGCCGCTGGCCACCACCTTCGAAGGTCAGCTCGCCGGCGACCGGATCGAGGGCACCTACACGACACGCGGTGGCGGGTCCCCGGATGCCCAGACGGGCCAGTGGCAGGTGATGCGGCGCAGGAGATGACGCGAAGCGGCGCCGCAAAGATCTCCGGGCCCACGTCGCCTCAATGCCGCGGCAGTACCGGAACGAGGGACAGGGCGATCGAGACCGCGATCAGCACGATGATGATCCATTCGAGGATCTCCATCCGCCGGCTCGCGGCCCGGTCCGCCATCTTGGCGTAGATGCTGTCGATGGTCTGCAGCTTGCGCGTGATGCTCGCGTCCCAGTCGCCGAGGTGAAAGCGCCGGGACGCGAGCGAGTACACCCGCGCCAGGTACTGATCTCCCACCAGCTTGAGCGCATTCGTCACCTGCTCGAACAGGATCGCGCCGTCGAGCTGCAGCCGGGCCAGCCGGCGCAGGTCGGGACCGTCGCTCCCCGAGCCGACGACCCGCGTCGGGCGCGGCTGGAGCAGCTCATAGGCCCGCTCGAGAATGTCGTCGAGCTGCTGGTCGAGAAACCGCATCTCGAGCAGCTGGATGTTGGCAAACTCGAGGACCGCGCGCACGTCGTCGCCTTCGGGGTCGAACAGGAGCGTCGCGTCCGTGTCGATGAACGTCGCGTCGTCGGGCCCGAACGAGAGCCGCGAGGTCGTCGCGTCGGCGACTTCCTCCTGGGACAGCGTGTGCGGCTCGGCCCGCAACACTTGAGCGACGGTGTGCGCTTGCTCGGTCCACAGCGCGGCGGCGGCGCACGGCGCCGCGAACGCCTCGATCTGGAAGATGGAGTAGTCCTCGACGAAGTCCGCGATGCGCGGCCGGAGCGCCGCGTCCCCGAGCGTCGCCAGCAGCTCCTCCACGTGCCGGCGGGCGTCGGCCACGAGCCGCTCGTTTCCCCACAGCTCGTACGCCAGCGCGGGAAGGCCCAGCAGTGGCCCCTCGATGGGCACGGCGTAGCTCACCGAGATGGCGCCGAAGTCGTACAAGACCAGCTCGAGCGCCGGCGCCGTGCGGTAGGCGCCCAGTACATGCACCTCCCCCGGCCGCGTCACGCGCAGTGGTGCGGGGCGGTACTCGAAGGACGCGGGCGCCCGGCGTCGCTGCTTCACTGTCTGCCGCTCGGCGCCCGCCAGGATGCGGCGCTCGGCCGCGTCCAGGTCGATCGCTCGCGCAACGTCGTAAGCGAACAGAGGAAAACAGGTGCCCTTCGCGATCACCGGCTCCAAGTGATCTCGACCCGGGCTTCCGCCAGCCCCACCGGCCAGCGCGGCGTGAGCGAATGGCCCTGCACCGTCTCGTCCAGCCCCCGCTCTGACTTCGACACCGTGGCGACGGGAAACGACCACACGTCGGCGGTGGGCACGCACGTCAACTCGAGCGGCCTGGCGAGCGAGACCTCCGGCGCGAACAGCGCATCCTGAGGAAAGGCCGCCGCGTCCCACCGGTAGGAGACGGTCAACCCACCGCCAGCGTCGCAGCGGATTCGCTTCTCGAGCTGGGGCGCCCGGCACGTCACCTCTACGGCCGCGCCGACCGTACGCACATCGACCGCAACGGGGATGCCGGCCCACGATACAATCGGCTGGTAATCGCCGCCCGCGTAGACGTCCAGGGTCAATGCTCCGGGGAGGACGCGTTCTACGAATAGCGCGCGCGCATCGCGATCGACGGGCGGCAGCTGGTCGAGGCGCACGCGCTTCTCGATGTCGTGAATGCTCGGCGTCCCGTCTCCCGGCCCCGTGTCCGCCTGTTCGACCCCCTCGAGCGCGAGCTCGTGATAGGCCTCACGCCGCCGTGTCAGCACATCGGCGTAGTTGATCCCGGCGCCGAACAGGGTGTACTCCTCGATCGCGCCGCCACGGTGCGGGCTGACGAGAGCGGAGAATGCCGCCGCATGGATCCAGATCTCCTCGAACCCGTCACCGTCGAGATCGAGCTGCTCGACCTCGAGGGGGGCGCTGCGCCGCAGCTCGCCCTCGGCCAGCGCGAGGTTGCGCCAGATGGCCTCGCGCAGGTGCGGGAGGTACAGCCCTCCGAACACGCCGTGCCAGTACGCGTCGTTGCATTGCGCGCGGCCGATCGCCTGGCGCGCTGTCGCCGGGTCGCCGCAGCGTCGGCACAGGGCGGACACGGCCTGCATCTTCTTGTGCATCCGGTTCGACTCGGGATAGCGCACGAAGAAATTGCGCCAGTGCGCCCCCCGGACCAGCGCCGCGTCGGGGCCGGCGAGCCGTTCGGGCCCGAGATCGCGCTCGAGCCGCGCGAGCCGGGTGGCGGCCTCCGGCGGAAGCGCCCAGCCCTCCATCTCGCGGTATGAAGCCGTCGGCAGATACGCGAGCCCGCCGCTCGGTACCTCGGCGAGCGCCGCGGCGAGCGTGGTCAGGCGGATCTCGCCACCCGCGACCAGCGTGTCCATCGCCTCGAGGAACTGCGCGAGCCAGCCGCGATCGTATACCCACTCCTTGGTGCCCGGCCAGCCGCCGAACTTCTCGCCGTCGTCCACGAACACGGCCAGGGGCGCCCCGCCCTCCCGCAGCGACCGCAGGTACGCCACGATGTCCGCGGGCGGCTTGAAGGGAATCAGGTAACGCAGCCGCTCGTCGATCGGGAACAGCGCGACGCGCTTGCCGTCGCTCTCGGTCCAGAACGGGGCGTGCAGCCGATCGCCGGAGAATCCCGAGACCAGGAAATGACGATCGTCCACCAGCGCGTACCGCACCCCCGCCTGCGCCAGATCCGCGGCCAGCTCCGGCTCCCACACGCGCTCCGTCAACCAGAGCCCGCTCGCTTCCACTCCGAAGCGCCGTTTGATCGCCTGGCGCATCCAGTCGATCTGCTCGATCCGGTCGAGCCGGGGCAGCGCCGCCAGCACGGGCTCGTAGAACCCCGAGAGCAACAGCTCCAAGCGCCCGTCCACGGCGAGCCGCGCGATCCGGTCGAGCAACGCGGATTCGTGCCCTTCGAGCCACTCGAGCAGCGGACCCGACATGTGGATGGCGATGGGGAAGAATTCCCGCTCCGCGAGCCGCTCCAGGAACGGGCGGTACACGTCGCGCACGTGCTGCTCGAACACGTGGTCGAAGTTGCCCACCGGTTGGTGGAAATGGACGCCGAAGGCGAAGCGTAGCGGACCCAGCTAGTGGTCCCCCCCCTCCCCGTCCTCCCCCTCCCCCTTCGCTGCGCCATCCCCGTGTGCGAAGCCCAGCCGCCAGGCCACAGGCGCGAGCTGCGCCGCCCAGTCGGGCGGAGACGCGGCGCGGATCCGGTAGAAGGCCGTCTGCGCATCGAATGGAACCGGACTGCCGTCGCGCTGCACGCGTTCGGCCAGTTCTGCGACGACGGCGATCGCTCGAGGCGAGCGATCGTGCTCGAGCAGCGTCACTGCTCGGAGCAGCTCTCGGGCCGCGTCCCCGCCCGGTCCCCCGGAGTCCGGGCGTGACGCTGCCTCCGCCGGCACCCGCCGCTTGACCCGGCTCAAATAGACGTCGCGCCCGGTCCCCGCTCCGGGCTCGTTCGCCTCCGCGCGCGCGAGCCGGCCGAGCACTCCCGCTTCGAGCCGCGGCGCGTCCGCGCCGGCCAGCTCGATCGCGCGCGCCGCGTACCGGAGGATCTGCACCGATTCGAGCCCGGCGATGTCGTCGAAAAACCAGCCGCAGGACGTGAACATCCGGAGGGCGTTGCGCTCGAGGTCGAGCAGCTCCCGAGCCCGGGCCCGGCGCGCCGCGTCGTCAGGTCGGCGCATCTGCGCCGCCACAAATCGCGCGATGGCCGCCTCGTCCGAGCTGACGACGGCGCCATAGGCGTCACGGGCGGCCCACGGATCGGTGAACAGCTCGGTGCCCTCACGCTCGAAGCGCGGGTGCAGCTCCCCGGCGAGCCAGTCGAGCGCCGCGCGCAGCGGCGCCCGCCAGCGTTGCTGCGTCGGCCGCTCCGGCGCCATGCGGCAGCCGCAGTCCGCACGCCAGCGCTCCACCCCGTGCGCGCAGCTCCACGAGGTGGGCGCCACGAGCGCCACGTCGTGGCGCGGCGGGTGGCGCGCCAGAAAGGCGGCGAAGTTCTCGACCCGCACGCCGCTGCGCCGCTCGAACTCCCGCAGCAGCCAGGCGAGCGCCACCTCACCGAAGCGGTGGTGGTGGCCGTACGTCTCGCCGTCGGTCGCCACCGCTACGAGCCGGGGCTCGCTCTTGCCTTTCGCCTGCGCGAGCAGCCGCTCCGCCCACGCTGCGGCGTCCTTGAGCAGCGGTCCGAACGCAACGTCGTGAGAGATGGGGCCGTCGTACACGAACAGCGCGATCGACCGGCCGCCCGGCGTGCGGTAGCACCCGGGGAGCCCGCCCGGCGGGGCGTGCTCCACCTGATGCGGGGCGAGGATGGTGAAGCGGATCCCCTCGGCCGCGAGGACATCCAGGGTCTCGGCATCGACTGCCGTCTCGGGAAGCCACATGCCCTCGGGGTCGCGTCCGAAGCGGCGCCGAAAATCCGCGATCCCCCAGCGCACTTCGGTGACTTTGTCGCGGCGGGACGAGAGCGGCAGGATCGCGTGGTGGTAAGGCATGGCGATCGCGTTGCCGTGCCCGCCATGCCGCTCGCGGCTCTGCCGGTCGGCGTCGAGCACGGCGGCATAAGTCGACGGCGTCTGCCGCTCCAGCCACTCGAGCAGCGTCGGGCCGAAGTTGAAGCTGATGGAGGCCAAGGTATTGACGATCTGCGTGATCCTGCCGTCGGGGGCATACAGCCGCGCCGCGACGACCGCGCGGTAGCACTCCTGCTCGATACGCTGGTTCCAGTCGTGGTACGGCGCCGCGGGCGGCTCGGCGGCGACCTCGTTGAGCCAGGGGTCCTCGCGCGGCGGCTGGTAGAAGTGCCCGTGGATGACGACCGACCGCACGCTCAATCGCCCAGCACCTCAGCAACGGCGTCTAGGACATTCGGGAACAGCCCGTCGCGGCGCTCCAGCTCCACCGCCAGTGCGACGCCCCGCGTCCCCGTGTCGCCCGACGAGCCGGACGTCAGGGCGGCGATCAGCCGCTCGGCGTCGTCACAGTGCAGCTTGAAGCGGCGCTCCGCATAGTCCGGCACTGCGCCGGTGGAGATCATGAACTGCCAGTCGGAGGCCTGGGCGAGGAGCAGTTCGCGCGCCGCCTGCGCCAGCACCGGACGGGCGTCGCGGGACGCGAGCGCCGCTGGGGCCGCCTTCCAGAAGGCGCCCTCCAGCGCGCGGAGGCGCGGCCATGTCCACGCCGTGCGGTCATTGAGCCACATCGTGTGATCGCCGTTCACGCCCCACGAGCCTTCCGCGAGACGCAGCGCCGCGCGCGGTGGATGATCCGCCAGGTGCTGCGAGCCCGTCGCCGCGCGGATGCGGGGATGGTAGCGCAGCTCGCGGTACACTGCAGCCAGGAAATCCACGCCCTCGAACCACCAGTGACCGAACAGCTCCGTGTCGAACGGTGCGACGACGACGCCTCCGTCCTTCGCCCCTCCCGCTGCGGGCTCCGCCGCGATTTCGCCGAGCAGGTGCGCGAAGTGGCGCGCATGGTCTCCCGCCCGGCCGCGCGCGGCCGCTGGATCGTACGCGCGCTTCGCGCCCAGATCGACGTCGGGTCCCGTCACCCGCCACAGCTTGAGACCGCCGGGCCAGCGTATCTTGTGGAACTCGAGGTACCACTCGTCGCCGGGGTAGCCCTGGTGGCGGCTCCAGACTTGCATCGAGGAGCGGGGATCCCGCACCAAGGTGGCCACGCTGCGCTTCGCCCGAGGCGGCGTCACCCGATAGGCCTGGTAGGGCGACCGAACCGCCGCGGCTGCGGGTTTCGACGCGGCCTCGTGCCGCTCCGCGTCGAACCGCTCCGCGCCCAACGGGATCTCGGAGTACATCCCGAGCGGTGTGCCGGCCCGGGCGAGATGCGCGTCGGTGAAGAAATATCGGAAACCGGCAGCCGCCAGATGGTCCTCGATGGCGCGCCGTTTGCCGGCCCGCGGCCGATAGGCGCACTCCGGCAGCCAGCAGCCCACCGGATCCCGGCCGAACAGCCGCCGGTGTTCGCGCCGCCCTACGGTGAGCTGCAGCTGCACGCTCTCGTCGCGGGCGAGCAGCGGGAGATAGCCGTGCGTCGCCGCCGAGCCGATGATCTCCAGATGCCCATCGTCCTGCAGCCGGCGGAACGCGGCCACGATGTCGCGGTCCACCGCCTGAAATAGCTTCCGCAGGCGGCTCAGCCGCGCCTTCCAGTAGTCGACGAGGGGCAGAAGCGCCCCATCGCCGGTCGCGGCTAGCGCCGCAGGGGCTTCCCGGCAAACGGCCTCGCGTTGGTCGAAGAACGCTTCGAGCTCCTGCGCGAACGCCGGGCTCGCGAGCTGGTTCGCGAGCACCGGCGTAAAGCCGATCGTCACCGGCGCGCGGGTGCCATGGGGGGGAGCCGCGAGTTCCTGCAGCTGCTCGAGCAGGGGGAGGTAGCTGTCGAGCGCGGCTTCGCACAGCCAGTCACTGCCGTGCGGCCACCGCCCGTGATTCAGCACATACGGCAAATGGCTGTGCAGCGCGAGAACGAAATCCATCTCCCGACGGTCAGCCGGCGGTCGAGCGCGTGGCCAGCGCGCGCCGATAAACGTCCAGGTAGCGGGAGCCCGAGCCCTCCCAGCCGAACGCGAGCGCCATCACCTGGTGCATGATCTTGCGCCACGCGGTCCGGTCCCGATAGCAGTCCAGCGCCCGCGTCACCGCCTGCTCGAGCGCCGCGGAGGTGTACTCGGCGAACAGCACTCCCGTCTCCCCGTCGACGATGCTGTCGAGCAGGCCGCCCACCCGGCGAGCGACGGGGATCGTGCCGTAGCGCTGCGCCCGCATCTGCGTGAGCCCGCACGGCTCGTACAGGGACGGCATCAGCAGCAGATCCGCCCCCGCGAGCAGCCCGTGCTCGAGGTGATCCGTGAAGGCGAACTCGACCGCCACCCGATCGGGGGCCGCGGCGGCGAGCTCGGTCAGCGCCGCGTGGTAGCGGTGCTCTCCCGCGCCGAGGAAGATGAACTGCGCGTCCGTTTTCCCCAGCAGATCCGCTCCCAGCACGAGGTCGAGCCCCTTCTGCGATACGAGGCGCGCGCTCATGCCAAAGAGCGGAGTGTGAGCGCGCTGCGGCAAACCGTAGGCCCGCTGCAGCGCCGCCTTGCAGCGCCGCTTGCCCGCGAGCTCATCGATCGAGTAAGTCGCCGTGATGTGGGGGTCCGTTGCGGGATTCCACAGTCGCGGATCGATCCCATTGAGGATCCCCACCACGCGGTCTCCCAGCTCGGTGAACTTCTCCTGCAGGCCGAACCCCCCTTCCGGCGTCAGCAGCTCTCGCGCATGGGTCGGACTGACGGTGACGGCCAGGTCTGAGAACGTCAGGCCACCCTTGAGAATGTTCATCCGGCCGTACCACTCGAACACCTGCGGGTTGTACAGCTCACCGGGTAGGCCGAGCGCGGCCATCGTCTCGGGAGGAAAATGCCCTTGGAATCCGGCGTTGTGCACCGACAGCACCGTGCCCAACCGGCGGTGCAGCGGCTCGCCGGCGAACACGGTGCGCAGGTACACCGGCGCCAGACCGGTGTGCCAGTCGTGCGCGTGCAGCACCTGCGCCTCCGGCGCGATCTGGGGCAATACGGTCAGCGCCGCCGCGCAAAAGAAGGCGAACCGCAACGCGTTGTCCGGATAGTCCCCGGCGTCGTCGCCGTAGATCCCCGCCCGATCGAAGAAGTCGGGGTGCTCGATGAAGAAGACCTGGGGCCCGCCCCCGCCGCCGTCCTGCACGCGGTACAGCCATGCAGTCTCCGTCCGCCCGCCGAGCGCGACGGTGAACGGCGGCCCCGCTCGTTCCAGCGTCGGCGCGGTCTCCCGCACCTGGCGGTACAGCGGCAGCACCACCGTCGTGGGCATGCCGGCGGCGGCCTGGAAACTCGCCAAGCCGCTCACCGCCTCTCCCAACCCGCCGGTGCGCGCGAACGGCCAGTACTCCGCCGTCAGGTGGACCACGCCGATGCGCTCCGCCGCCGGTGCGGGCGGACGCGGCGCGGCGACGGGGCCGACCTTGGGGCGGGCCCTCGCTCTCGCGCGGACAGGCTTCGGCGCTCGGATGCTCGTGAGCTGCTCCCTTCGAGTTTGACGGGCCCCGTTCAGGCGGTCGGAGGATCGTCGCCCGGCAGCTGACCCCTGATCGCCGGCACGTAATGTTCCGTCACGTACTGCCGCAACATGCGCCTGGCACTGAAACGCTGGCCCGCGACGCACAGCGCGTGCTTCATTTTTTCCATCCAGCCGAGCGGGACGTCGCGTGCATCCCGGGTGTAGAACAGCGGGACCACCTCGTCCTCCAGCAGGCGATACAACTGCTCAGCGTCGGCCGCGTCGGCGTCCGCTCCCTCCGGCACGCCCGGGATCGCCCAGCCGTTCGACCCATCGTAACCCTCGGCCCACCACCCGTCCAGCGTGCTGAGCTGCGGCACGCCGTTCAAAGCCGCCTTCATGCCACTGGTGCCGCACGCCTCGAGGGGCGGCCGCGGCAGGTTGAGCCAGAGGTCGACGCCCTGCACCAGATTGTGGCCGAGGTGCATGTCGTAGTCCTCGATGAAGGCGATTCGCCCCTCGAACCGCGCTTCCCGGGTGTGCGCATAGACGCGCTGGAGCACCTGCTTCCCGGGCTCGTCGCCCGGATGCGCTTTGCCGGCGAACACGATCTGCACCGGGCGCCAGGGGTTGACGAGCAAGCGCTGCAGCCGGTGAGGATCGCGGAAGATCAGGTCGGCCCGCTTGTAGGTCGCAAACCGGCGGCCGAAGCCGATGGTCAGGGCGTGATGATCGAGCAGCGTCCCCGCGCCTACGAGGTGCAAGGCCTCTTTCCACTGGTCCGCCCAACGCCGCCGCGCCTGTTCCCGGATGCTCCGCATCAGATGGGACTTGAGCTCGTTGTGCACCGCCCAGAGCGCGAAGTCATCCAGCTTGAGCATCCTGGCCCACACGGCCGGGTCGTCCACGTGCTGCCACCAGTCGGCACCGAGATGGGACTCGAGCAGGGCCACCACCCGGTTCGCCATCCACGTCGCGACATGGACGCCGTTGGTGATGTCCGTGATCGGCACCCGCGCGGCCTCGCGGTCCGGCCAAAGCGGGGCCCAGATGCGGCGGGACTCCTCGCCGTGACGCCGCGATACCGCGTTCACCCGCGCCGAGAGGCGGATCGCGGCGACCGACATGTGAAAGCGGTCGTGGTCGAGCGCCGGGTGATGGCCGAGGCGGAACACGTCTTCCCGTCTCACCCCCATCTCCTGCCACACGGGACCCGTGCACTGCTCCACCTGCTCGGGGGAGAAGGTGTCGTGCCCCGCCGGCACGGGCGTATGGGTCGTGAATACGCTGGCCGCGCGCACCCGACGAACCGCGTCCGCAAACGAAACCCCACTCGCCACGAGCTCACGCACCCGCTCGACCAGCATAAAGGCGGCGTGTCCTTCGTTCGCGTGCCACACGGCGGGGTCGTATCCTAAGGTACGCAACACCCGCACGCCCCCGACTCCCAAGATCCATTCCTGGCGGAGTCGCAGGTCGGGCCCACCGGCGTAAAGCCGGTGGCACAGTTGGCGATCGGCGGGGTCGTTCTGCTCGTGGTCGGTGTCCAACAGAAAAATCGGCACCCGGCCCACCATGACTCGCCACGCCCCGATGCTCACCGCACGCCCGGACATACGCACTGTGGCGAGGCAGGGATCGCCGTGCGGCCCGCGCACCGGCTCGAGCGGCGTTGCGGCCAGGTCGAACCGCTCCTCCGCGTCCTCCTGCCACCCGTCGAGCCGGAGCCGCTGATCGGAGTAACCTTTGATATAGAACAACCCCACGCCGAGGAGCGGCACGCCCAGGTCGGACGCCGTCTTACAATGGTCTCCCGCGAGAACGCCGAGGCCCCCCGAGTAGATCGGCACCGAGGCGTGCAGCCCGAACTCGGCACAGAAGTAAGCGATTGTCCGCTGCGCGAGGTCCGGATAGGTCGTCTCGAACCAGGTATCGTGCGTGTCGGCGACCCATCCGTTCCACGCGATGAGCGCGTCGTAGCGCTCCAGGAAGGCGGGGTCCTGCGCACAAGCCGCCAGCCGCGCCGGATCCACCCGGCGCAGCAGCTCGATCGGGTTGTGGCGCGTGAGGTGCCAAAGCGCTCCGTCGAGCATCCGGAACAGCGCTCGGGCATCGCGACTCCAGCTCCACGAGAGGTTGGTCGCGACGGCGGCGAGTCCGCTAATGCGTTCGGGAAGGCGTGGGCGGCGCGTTTCGGGTTGGCTCATCGCGCCTGCAAGTTAAGCGAGGAAGGGGCGCGGCGGCGAGGGAGGCAGGGCCTGGTGGCGCGGTGCGCTCGTGGCGATCCTATGCTCCGTTCTGGACCGGTTCAGCCATGCCCGAGCTCCCCGACATCGTAGTGTACCTCGAAGCGCTGCAATCGCGCGTCGTCGGGGAGCGGCTCGAGCGGGTGCGCATCGCGAGTCCGTTCCTGCTCCGGTCGGTCGACCCACCTCTCGAGCAGCTCGCGGGCCGCGTCCTGCGGCGGCTCGAGCGGCTCGGGAAGCGCATTGTCTTCTGTCTCGACGACGACTACTTCGTCATCCTGCATCTCATGATCGCCGGCCGGCTGCGGTGGAAACGGCCCGGCGCCCCGATCCCCGGGCGGCTCGGGCTCGCGGCGTTCGATTTTCCCGCCGGCACGCTCCTCCTCACGGAAGCAGGCACCAAGCACCGCGCCTCCCTCTATCTCGCGCGGGGCGCGGGGGCCCTCGCTGCACACGACCCCGGCGGGATCGACGTGCTCGCGGCCGATCCCGCCGCGTTCCGGACGGCGCTCACGCGCGAGTCGCACACGCTCAAGCGGGCGCTCACCGATCCCACGCTGTTCTCGGGGGTAGGGAACGCCTACTCGGACGAGATTCTGCACGCCGCGCGGTTGTCGCCGCTCAAGCTCACCACGCAGCTCACGGTGGAGGAGGTCGACCGACTGCATCGCGCCACCCGCGATACGTTGAGCGCGTGGATTGAGCGCCTGCGGGTCGAGGCGGGCGACGGGTTCCCGGAAGGAGTCACCGCGTTCCGAGAAGGCATGGCGGTGCACGGCCGCTATCGCAAACCGTGTCCGGTCTGCGGCTCGCCGGTGCAGCGGATCCGCTACGCCGCAAACGAGGTGAACTACTGCGCGACGTGCCAGACCGGCGGGCGGGTGCTCGCCGATCGGGCGCTGTCGCGGCTGCTGCAGGAAGACTGGCCGCGGTCGCTGGAGGAGTGGGAAGCGCGGCTGCCGGGGCCTGCCTAATCCATCGCCGTCGCGGCGGCAGGGGTCACCGTGACGCGCAGGATCTCGGATACCTTCGGATACGTGAACCCGTCCCTTACATCTTTGACGAGCTGAACCGGCTTGCGCTCCGCAGCACCGGTGTTGGGAGCCTTCTGCCGGGGCGCCTGGTCCGGACCGAGACCCGGCTCCTGGTTCACTTCGGTCCCAGCGTCCCACAAATAGATCAGCGAGGTGATGTCCCCGCTCATCACGTCCCCCTTCGAGTCGAACAGGAGGATCCCGCGGACTATCGGGCGGCCGCGAGCGGCGCCGTGCCGAAGTTGACGCTGAACCGGCGGCACCAGATGGTGGCCGCCCGGTACTTCGCGAGGTCGACATCCGCCGGGACGTCGTAGTTCTGATCGCCGCGGTTCCCCTTGATCGAACCGAGATCGACGAAGCCCGCCGTCTTCACGGTCGCGTCTTGCTGCACGTCCGCCGCGGCGACGAGGTACACGTGGACGTCCGGGCCATTCGAAGTCTCGAACTGCTCGAGGCGAAGGATCCGCCTGCCGTCCGCGATCCGGTACACCGTCGCGGTGCCCTTGGTCTCGTGCGCGTTGGTGTGGAACCGGCCGGTCGCTAGGGTGGTCGGAGCCGCGGGCACGGCCGCCTGGGCTTGCGAGCCCGCGGGAAACGTCTCGTTGACGGTCTTGTTGACGAACAGCCGCTCGGGCCGGAACGCGTACCACGCGCCCACAGCGACGACGGCGGTCGAAATCGTGATGATCCTCCTGCGCGAAACCATGCGATCTCCTTGCGGGTGTGTGTTGGCGCGGGGCTATAATGCGGCCGTCCACCGGATGGTTCCCCGAAAGGCAAAGGGCCCGGAGTCGCTCCGGGCCCTCACCCGTCTCGTGCCGCTCTCTCAGGAGTGGCAGGTCGGCTGAAGCTCGCTCGTCTCGACGAGCTCGGGACGATGACAGCTGGGGACGAGCTCCTGAGTTTCGATGATCTGCATGGTTCCTCCCGAGAGTAGGTTCGGACGCTCTCTGAAAGTGGGATACACCCCGGGGCACCGGGGTCGTGGACCAGCTATAATGCGGCTTCACGTCCGCGGGTTCCCGCGCTCCCACCCCTCCGACGTCGTGAACAGGTTGTTGAAGGCTTCTGCAAGCGTCGGATGCGCGAACACGGCATCCCGCAGCACCGTGTACGGCAGCCGCCCCATCATCGCGAGCTGGAGCGCCGCCATCACCTCCCCGCCTTCGATGCCGAGCACCGCCGCGCCTAGGATCAAGCCTGTGTCCGCGTCCACCACGGCCTTCAGGAAGCCTCGCGGCTCGTCCATTTCCAACGCCCGGGCCACGTAGCTCATCGGCATCTTGGCCACTCGGATGCTGCGCCCTTCTGCGCGGGCTTCCGTCTCGCTCAAACCGATGCGACCGAGCTGGGGATCGATGAATACGGTGTTGGGCACCAGGCGGTCGCGGGTTGAGGCGTCGCCGCCCTCGAGCAGGTTGGTGCGGATGATCCGGAAGTCGTCGTAGGAGATGTGCGTGAACGCCGGCCCACCCTTCACGTCGCCCAGGGCGTAGATGCCGGCGACGTTGGTTTCCAGACGCTCATTCACTTTGATGAAGCCGGCCTTGTCGGTCTCGACGCCCGCGGCACGCAGGTTGAGGGCCGCCGTATTGGGCGACCGGCCGGTCGCGAGGAGGAGATGCGAGCCTAGGAGCGCGCGCTCCCCGCGGCCGTCCTGCACGGTCAGCCGGATGGGGCCGTCGTCCACACGTTCCACCGACGCCGCTTTCGTGTCGAGCAGCACCTCGACGCCATCTTCGCACAGGATCTTGCGAATCTCCTCGGCGACGTCCGCGTCCTCCCGCGGCGCGAGCTGCGAGGTGCGCTGAACGATCGTCACGCGGCTGCCGAAGCGGCGGAACATCTGCCCGAACTCGAGCCCGATGTAGCCCCCGCCCAGGACCAGGAGGTGTTCGGGCAACTCGGCGAGCTCCATGACGGACGTCGAATCGAGCGTCGGGATGCTGACGAGCCCCGTCAGCGCCGGGCGGGTGGGCCGACCGCCCGTGTTGATGAAGATCAGGGGCGCGGTCAGGCCCCGGGTCCCGGCCGTGCCGCGTACCTCCACCGCGTTCGGACCGATGAAGCATGCTTCGCCTACCACCAGGTCCAACCCGGTGGTGGCCGTGATGCGGCGTTCGCTCCCTGAGCGGAAGCTGTCGACGATGTTCCGCTTCCGCTGGCGCACAGCCGCCATGTCGACCGTCACTGCGCCGGCGCGCACGCCGTAGTCGGCGGCGCGGCGGGCAAGGTAGGCCACACGGGCACTGGCGACCATGGTCTTGGTCGGGGTGCAACCCTCGTTATGCAGGTGCCGCCGACGTGGAGCCGCTCGATCAGCGCCGTCCGCCGGCCTGCCCGGGCGAGTGCGCCCGCCAGCGGGCCCCCGGCCTGGCCGGCTCCGAGGATGATGGCGTCGTAGTGGGTCACAGAGTCCATGACGTCACGCAGCAATGCGCGGACCCGCCAAAAGGTTCCGTGTCGACCGCGCGCGCTTGGAACCGTTCCCCCCGCCCACGCATTCTAGCCGCGAGCGCCGGGCGCGGCGCGCCGCAGCTCGGTTGCGGACGAGGGAAGCGAGGTGCACAATAGGCAATGCTCGTGGTTCCCCACTACGCGGGGTCGTTAGGGATCATCGCGCCCTTCATGGCGCTAGCGCTGATGGACCACTCGCGCACGCAGCCCGCCGTCCCCGCGCGCCAGGGACTCGACGACCTGCTCAAGCCGTTGCTCGGGCGAGCGTACGGGCTCGCGCTGCGGCTGCTGCGCAACCGGGCGGACGCCGAGGACCTCGTGCAGGAAGCAGCCCTGGGCGCGTGCCGCGGGTACGCGACGTTTCAGCCGGGCACGAACTTCAAGGCCTGGTTCTTCCGCATCCTGACCAATTGTTACTATGCCCGTCACCGCCGCCAGCGGCACGAAGGGCCGCCGGTGGAGTTCGACGAAACGCCGGAGCTGTATCTGTATAGCCAGACAGCGGCCCTCGGCCTGCATCAGCCCCCGGGCGACCCGGCGCAAGCCTTGCTGAATCGGCTCGACAGCGAGCAGATCGCGGCAGCACTGCTGGGCCTGCCGGAGGAGTACCGGGTCGTCTCGACACTCTACTTCATCGAGGACTTTTCGTACGAGCAGACCGCGGGCATCCTCGGCATCCCCGTCGGCACGGTGCGATCGCGTCTCCACCGCGCTCGCAAGATCCTCCAGAAGCTGCTGTGGCGAGTGGCCGTCGAACGCGGCCTCGTGCCCGAAGCGGTCAAGGAGCGCGCATGACCGCGCTGGATCGCTACACTTGCGAAGAGGTGTTCCGGCGGCTCAACGACTACCTCGACCGGGAGCTGTCGCCGGCCGAGATGGCGATGGTGAAGGAGCATCTTGATACCTGCGGCCAGTGCGCTAGCGAGCACGCCTTCGAGGCGAGCGTCCTGCAGGAGCTGAAGAGTAAGCTGCGGCGCATCGACCTGCCGCAATCGCTGTTGGACAAGGTCGGAGCGATCCTCGCCGAGGCCAGGCTCCCAGAAGAACAATAGGCGGCGCCTGACCGCGCGCTTCGCGCGCACCGTTCACCGTTCACCGCCCCCTATGGCGTTGGCTTCTCCGCCGCCCGCCACTCGGGGCCGAGCAGCGCCAGGAGCCCCGCGTAGAGCTCGATCCCGTCCCACAGGTTCCGGATCCGCAGGTTCTCGTTCTCGGCGTGCTGGTTGTCGTCGTGGTTGGCGATAGGCGTTCCGACGATCGGCACGTGGAGCACTTCCTGGAAGACGTACTGCCCGAAGCTGCCGCCGATGGCCGGCACCGTGATGATCGGCTGGTCGAGCGCGGCACGCGCCGCGGCCACCATGGCGCGGGACACCGGCAGGTCGAGCGGGGTTCGTGAGGCGGGGTACCCCTCGCCCCAGAGCAGCTTCAGAATCCGCGGATGGGACCTCCGGGTAGTCGAATCGGGATCGGCCCGGACGATGAAGAACCCCTGTCGCCGGATGTGATTCTCTATCAGCTCGCGGACCCGCTCGGGCCGCTGATCCAGCACCAGCCGCAAGTCGAGGTAGGCGGTCGCCTCAGGGACGATCACATTTGAGGCCGCGGAGCCGGTTCGCCCTCCCGAGATGCCGCTGAAGTTAACAGCGGGCTTGAGCAGTTGTTCGGCCAGGAGTGCGGGGGCCCCTTCGCTCCGGCCGAGACGGAGTTCGCCGAGGAGCTGGTCCTCGACGGGCGGCAGGGTGGCGAGCGCGGCTCGATCCGCGGCCGTGAGCGGTCGGACGTCGTCGTAAAAGTGGTCGATCAGGATCTTCCCCTCGTCGTCCCGCATGCTCCCGAGGAGGCGCACCAGCATGACGTTCGGATTCGGGGCCCAGTTCCCGTAGTGGCCGCTGTGGAGCGGCCGGATCGCGCCGTACACAGTGAGCTGGAGGCCCATCACCCCGCGCACCCCGAAGGTGATCTGCGGACGTCGGGTCTGGTGCACCGGTCCGTCGCCGACGAGGAAGAGGTCGGCCGCAAGCAGGGCGGTATGCCGGGTGAGCATGTCCCGGAGATGCTCGGAGCCCGCCTCCTCCTCCCCCTCGAAGAAGAACTTGAGATTCACCGAGGGACGGACGCCGAGGGCGCGCAGGGCATCGAGCGCCGCGAGGATCGCGATTATCGAGGCCTTGTCGTCGCCGGCGGAGCGGGCGTAGATCCGCCACTCTGGATCCGACCGCGCTCCTCCCCCTTCCGTTGGGAAGGGGATCTCCCGGCCACCCTCGGGGAGGGACTTGTCGCGCAGGACCGGCCGCCAGGGGGGCGTCGCCCAGCGGGCGGTGTCCACGGGCTGGCCGTCGTAGTGTGCGTAGAGGATGACGGTGCGCGTGGCGCCCGGCGAGACCAACTCGCCGTAAACGGCGGGCGGTGAGCCTGGCGCCTCCAGGAGGCGGCCCTGCACCCCGCGCCGTTCAAGCATGCGCACGATCGCGTCCGCATTGCGGCGGATGTTGACCGAGTCGGCCGCGACATTGGGGATTCCGAGAAGGTCCGCGAATTCCCGGACGATGGCCGCCTCGCGTCCGGCGCGCCACGCCGCCACGCGGGTGCGGAGCGTGGAGTCAGGCGCCTGGACGGCCGGACGACTCGAGAGTTGAGGGGCGGCCAGCAGCGCCGGCAGAAGCAGGAAGTGGGCGCCTACCACGCCCTAGCGGCCGAGCTCGATGAGCGCGATGGACGTGCCCAGACTCGCGACCCAGAACAGAAACATCCACCGGACGAGCCGACCCTCGAGCGTGCCGAACCGGCCTTCGACGACGCCCAGCCGCGCCAGGAGGCGGCCTTCGAGCGTGGCGATCTCACCGCGCAGCTCCGCGATCCGCTGCTCCAGCTTTGCCTCGAAACGCGCTTCGAGCGAGGCGAGTCCGGTGCGCAGCTCCGCGCGCAGCTCGGCGATCCGCTGCTCGAGCTTCGCGTCGAAACGGGCGAAGTTGAGCTCGTTGAGATCCCGGAGTTCCAGCTTGTACGTGGCGTCCACTTGGTTGAACCAGTTCACGAGCTCGTCAACCACCGCGTTTCCGAACTTATCGTAGAACTCTCTTGACAGCTTCGCCGTGAGGGGCATGGAGGGTCTCCAGGTCAATCCCGGCGGTACTGTAACCTACGCTCGGCGCACCGTCGCAATCAAATCCGTGCCGGCGGGGATGTTTCTACGCCGCCGAGCGAGGGTCAGGCCCCCCGAGCCCAACTGCGCTCCGCAGCGACGCGATCGTTTCCTTCACGATCCCGAGTGCGACGAGCGATTCGTCGGACAGCGAGCCGAGACTGGCCCGGAGCGTCCGCACATCGAGCGAGCCGAGCTCCAGGTACCGCGCTTCCGCGACGCCACGAGCACGATCGAGATTCCAGCATCCACCGAGCACGGCGTGCCGAAACAGCGCGCCCCCGAGATTTGCGCCCCGCAGGTCCGTCCCATTCAGCGCTGCGTGCATGAAGTCGGCTTGGTCGAGATCGGCGTCCGATAGGTCCGCCTGGATCAGCACGGCGCAAACGAGGCTCGCATAACGGAGTTTCGCTCCGGCCAGGTTGGCGAAGTTCAGGCTGGCCTCGTCGAGCTGGGCGCCGGTGAAGTTTGCACCACGAAACACCCCATAGCTCAGGTCGGCCCGCGGCATGACCGCGTCGCTGAAGTCCGCACCGGATGCCTCCGCAAACCGCAGTGTAGCGCGCGTGAGGTCGGCCCGTCGCAGGGTCGCGTTCGCGAGGTTCACGCCCAACAGTTTGGCGTCGAGCAGCACCGCGCCGTCGAGCTTGGCGCCGGTCAGCGTCGCGCCGCTCAGGTCAGCGCCCGTCAGGTTCGCGCCGCAGAGAGTCGCGCCGGAAAGGTCGGCGATGCAGAGGTCCGCACCCCGCAGGTCAGCCCCGGTCATGTCTTCGCCCCGCAGCGCTGCGTGATGCAGCCGGGCGCCCCGGACCCGCCGGCCCGCCAGCGACGGACCTGACACCTCCAAAATGAACTCTCCGGTTTCCTTGTGGCGTATCTGCACGGCTCAACGCTCCCTTACAGGGTGCTCAGAATGGCTCAGTCCACTGGACACGCGGGCGTTACCGTCGTTTGTTATGAGGGACTGAAGTCCCACATGAGGGACTGAAGTCCCACCTCGGCCTGCAGGCGTCCTGAAGGACGCTGGCTCCCCCCCGTCCTGTGAAATGCGTCCTTCAGGACGCGCCGCCGCCGAGCGGGGACTTCAGTCCCTCATAGAACACGCAGACCCTGGGCATCAACTCCGAGTACGTTGGTTCGCCCGGGAACCTATCGGCGGCCGGTTGCATTTCCAGCCCCCGGAGCCACGCGCCAGCACGCTCAGGAGATTCACACGCCCAGGAGATCCACGCGCATGCCCGTAGAAGAGCTGGTTCGCCTGCAGGAAGCCGCGCAGCAGCCCTGGAAGCGCTGGGGCCCCTATCTGTCGGAGCGCCAATGGGGGACCGTGCGCGAGGATTACTCAGCGGACGGCAATTGCTGGGACTACTTCACCCACGACCAGGCCCGCAGCCGAGCCTACCGCTGGGGCGAGGATGGCCTGCTCGGCATCTGCGACGACCAGTGTCGCCTAGCCTTCGCGCTCGCGCTGTGGAACGAACACGACCCGATCCTCAAGGAGCGGTTGTTCGGGTTGACGGGGCCCGAGGGCAATCACGGCGAGGACGTGAAGGAGCTGTACTACTACCTCGACTCGACGCCGACCCATTCGTACCTGAAGGCGCTCTACAAGTACCCGCAGGCAGCCTACCCGTATCAGCGGTTGATCCAGGAAAACCGCAGGCGGGGTAAGAACGTGGCTGAGTTCGAGCTGGTCGACACCGGCGTGTTCGAGGCCGATCGCTACTTCGACGTGCTGGTCGAGTACGCGAAAGCGGCTCCGCAGGACATCTTGATCCGTATCACGGTCGCGAATCGCGGTCCCGACCGAGCGACGCTGCACGTGCTGCCGTCCCTGTGGTTCCGCAACACCTGGGACTGGGGACGGACGGGCGAGAACTTCGCCCCCAAGCCGGTGCTGCGGCGCGCCGGCCCCGCCGAGATGGCGGCCGAGCACGCGACGCTCGGCACCTACCATCTCGCCGCGGACCGGGGCCCGGACGACACTGCGCCGCGGCTGCTGTTCACGGAGAACACGACCAACCTCGAGCGACTCTTCGGGGGCGCGAATCCCACGCCGTACGTGAAGGATGCCTTCCACACGCGCGTGATTCAGGGTGACGAGGCCGCCGTGAACCCGGACGAGCGCGGCACGAAGGCGGCCGCCTGGTACCGGGTCGAGCTGGCCGGGGGGGCGGACGCTGTGTTGCGGCTCCGGTTGCGTGCGGACCGCGAGGACGCGACCGCGCCGTTCGACGCGGGATTCGACCGGACGTTCGACGAGCGCATCCGCGAGGCGGACCGGTTCCACACGGCGATCACTCCTCCGGCAGCGACCCCCGAAGAGCGTACGCTGCTGCGGCAAGCGCGGGCCGGTCTGCTCTGGTCGAAGCAGCTCTACTACTACGACATCCCCGAGTGGCTCGCCGGGGATCCTGCCCAGCCCCCGCCTCCGGCGGCGCGGCGCTCGGGGCGGAACGCCGACTGGACGCACCTCAACAACCTCGACGTCATCTCGATGCCGGACAAGTGGGAGTACCCGTGGTACGCCGCCTGGGACCTGGCATTTCACATGATTCCGTTCGCGCGGCTCGATCCCGAGTTCGCCAAGCATCAGCTCGTGCTGCTGCTGCGGGAGTGGTACATGCACCCCAACGGCCAGATTCCGGCGTACGAGTTCGCGTTCGGCGACGTGAATCCGCCGGTGCATGCGTGGGCATGCTGGCGCGTGTACAAGATGACCGGCCCCCGCGGGCACCGCGACCGCCTGTTTCTCGAGCGGGCGTTCCAGAAGCTGCTGCTCAACTTCACGTGGTGGGTGAACCGCAAGGACCCCGAGGGGAAGCACCTCTTCGCGGGCGGCTTCCTCGGCCTCGACAACATCGGCGTGTTCGACCGTTCGCGCCCCCTGCCTACGGGAGGGCACCTCGAGCAGGCGGACGGCACCGCGTGGATGGCGTTCTACTGCGCCACGATGTTGTCCATCTCACATCGCGACGAAGTTCTTCGAGCACTTCGTCGCGATCACGGATGCGATCAACACCCTAGGCGGCACGGGCCTGTGGGATGAGGTCGACGGGTTCTACTACGACCAGCTGGCGATGGACGGGACGAAGACCGCTCTCCGAGTGCGCTCGATGGTGGGTCTCGTGCCCCTGATCGCCTGCGAGATCGTCGAGACGGAGACCTTGAAGCGTCTTCCCGATTTTGCGCAGCGGATGGAGTGGTTCATCCAAAACCGCAGCGATCTCGTCCGTCACATCTCGATGTGTGAGGTGTCGCCCGACGACGCGCACCGCCACCGGCTGCTGGCGTTGCCGCGGCGCGAGCGGTTGGAGCGCGTGCTCCGCTACGTCCTCGACGAGAGCGAGTTCTTGTCTGCCTACGGGATCCGGTCCGTCTCGAAGGTGCACCAGGACCGGCCCTACGTGCTTCAGGCTGGCGGCCAGGAATACCGCGTGGACTACGTGCCCGGGGAGTCGAACACCGGGCTGTTCGGCGGGAACTCAAACTGGCGCGGACCGATCTGGTTCCCGCTCAATTACTTGCTCATCGAAGCCCTGGAGCGCTACCACCACTTCTACGGCGACAGCCTCCGCGTGGAGTGTCCCGTCGGCTCAGGGAGGATGCTGAACCTGTCCGAGGTGGCTCGCGAGCTGCAGGGCCGTCTCGCGCGCATCTTCCTCCCGGACGCGAACGGGCGACGCCCGTGTCACGGCGACGACCCGCGGTACGCGACGGACCCCCATTGGCGTGACCTCGTGCTCTTCAACGAGTACTTCCACGGCGACTCGGGGCGCGGTGTGGGCGCGAGCCACCAGACCGGATGGACGGCGCTCGTGACCCGGAGCATCGAGGATCTCGCGCACGCGCGCGCAGCCGCAGCGCCTGCAGCACCCTCTCCCAAAACGACCCGAGGAGCGTCCCGTGGATCACGCCGCCGAGTGGCTCGAAGCTGACGGGCTCGGGGGCTTCGCCTCGGGCACCGTGGGAGGGGTGCGGACGCGGCGCTATCACGCACTGCTGCTCGCCGCTACGACGCCGCCCACCGGGCGCTATGTCCTGGTGAGCGGCTGCGACGCGTGGATCGAGCGTGACGGCCAGCGCTTCCCCTTGAGCACGCAGTGCTACACGCCCGGCGTCACATCCCCGGACGGCGAGCGCCGGCTCGAGACGTTCTCCTTGCTTCCCTGGCCGAGCTGGCGGTACCGCCTCGAGGACGGAGCCGAAGTCGAGCAGCAGCTGTTCGCCGTTCACGGCTCGCCGCGGGTGGTCTTGTCGTGGAAGCTCACGAGACCGGCACCGGGCGTGCGGCTCGTCGTGCGCCCCTTCCTCTCGGGCCGCGACTATCACGCGCTGCATCACGAGAATCCGGCCTTCCGGTTCGACGCTCGGCAGGAGGGCGACTCGGTGCGGTGGCACCCCTACGATGGCGTCCCGGAGGTCATGGTGCGGAGCAACGGCGCCTACACCCGCGAGCCGCTGTGGTACCGCGGATTCCTGTACGCCGAAGAGCGCGACCGCGGGCTGGACTGCGTCGAAGACTTGGCCTCGCCCGGCAGCTTCACGTGGAACCTGTCGGCGGGCGAAGCGCTGTGGAGCCTCGAAGCCGCGTCGGGCGTCGCCGCCGACGGGCGCCCGGAGCTCTCCACCGAAATCGCGCGGCTTCGGGCGGCGGAGCGCGCGCGTCGGGACGCGTTCCCCACTTCCCTGCACCGCGCGGCCGACGCCTATCTGGTCCGCCGGGGGGCGGGCAGGACGATCGTCGCGGGCTATCCGTGGTTCACCGACTGGGGACGCGACACCTTCATCGCGCTGCGGGGGCTCTGCCTCGCCGGCGGCCGCTGGGACGACGCGCGCGGCATCCTACTCCAATGGGCCGACGCCGTTTCGCAAGGCATGCTCCCGAACCGCTTCCCCGACTCGGGCGCCGAGCCGGAGTTCAACGCCGTGGACGCGTCGCTGTGGTACATCGTCGCGGCCTACGAGTACCTCGCCGCCGCGGACGCGGCGCACGGACAGGTGGCGGAGTCGGAGCGCCGCACGCTGGACAACGCCGTGCAGCGGATCCTCACCGGCTACGCCGACGGGACTCGCTACGGTATTCACGCAGACCGCGACGGCCTGCTCGCCGCGGGCCAGCCCGGCGTGCAGCTCACGTGGATGGACGCAAAAGTAGGCGACTGGGTCGTGACCCCGCGGATCGGGAAGCCGGTCGAGGTGCAGGCGCTGTGGCTCAATGCACTGCGCATCGGGGCGGCGGGGTCTGCGCGCTGGGTTCGGCGCCCGCTTCTGGAACGCGGAGGGTGGGTATCTCTACGATGTGGTCGACGTAGATCACCAGGCGGGCACCGTCGACGCCGCGTTCCGACCCAATCAGATCTTCGCGGTCGGTGGACTACCGTTCCCGGTGCTGAACGGGCCGCAGGCGCGCCAGGTCGTGGACGCGGTCGCGCAGCGACTGCTCACGCCGCTCGGGTTGCGCTCGCTCGCCCCGGGCGAGCGAGGCTACACCGCCCGCTATGAAGGCGGCGTTGCGGCCCGGGACGGCGCATACCATCAGGGGACTGTCTGGCCGTGGCTGCTCGGCCCCTTCGTGGAAGCGTGGGTACGGGTGCGCGGCGGCAGCGCCGCCGCCAAGCGCCAAGCGCGTGACCGATTCCTCGCCCCGCTGCTCGCGCATCTGAGCGAAGCGGGTCTCGGGCACATCTCCGAGATCGCCGATGCCGAGCCGCCGCACCAGCCGCGGGGCTGCCCGTTCCAAGCGTGGTCGGTGGGCGAGGCGCTGCGGCTCGACCAGGTCGTTCTGGCGACCGTTGCGCGGCGCCCGGCGCACGCCGCGCGCGGCGCGCTCGCCTCGTGACCGCCATGGCCGACGCGCTACGACGCCACTGGCCGGAGTATCTCATGGAAGCCGCGCTGCTCGGCGGCTTCATGATCTCCGCGTCACTGTTCGCGTCACTGCTCTTCTTCCCCGGCTCACCGGCGTATGGGACGATCCCCAACGCCGCGGTGCGGCGCGCCCTCATGGGATTGGCAATGGGACTCACCGCGGTGGCGCTCGTCTACTCGCCCTGGGGGAGCCGCTCGGGCGGGCACTTCAACCCGGCGCTGACGCTCGCGTTCTATCGCCTCGGCAGGATCGCGCGCGCGGACGCCCTCTGGTACGGGATCGCGCAGTTTGCGGGCGGCGTGGCGGGCATGATCGTGGCGCTCGCGCTCGTTCGCATGCCGCTCGCGCATCCGGCCGTAAATTACGTGGCCACTCAGCCCGGGCCGGCTGGTACGGGCCCGGCGTTCGTCGCCGAAGCCGCCATTTCGTTCGTCCTCATGCTCGCCGTCCTGATCGTGTCCAACCGGATGAGCATCGCGCACTGGACCGGCGGATGCGCGGGACTGCTCGTGGCCATCTATATCACCGTAGAAAGCCCGATTTCGGGGATGAGCATGAACCCGGCTCGAACCTTCGCATCTGCCTTCGTGGGCGGAACCTGGACCGGCTGGTGGCTCTACTTCACCGCTCCGCCCCTGGGCATGCTCGCCGCCGCCGAGCTGTATCGCCGCTGGCGGGGCGTGCGCGGCGTGTTCTGCGCCAAGCTATACCACCCCGCCGACGTGCGCTGCATCTTCTGCGAGCATCGCCTCACACTCCGTTCCCCCTCTCCGCATCGTGGAGAGGGGGACAGGGTGTGAGGACTCGGGCGGGGACGCCTGGAACCATTCCCCGGCGCCACGCATTATCGCCACCGCGCATGAACAGCCACTACGACGTCATCGTCATCGGCACGGGCGCCGGCGGCGGCACGCTCGCCCACCGGCTCGCGCCCTCCGGGAAGCGCATCCTGCTCGTCGAGCGCGGCGACTACGTGCCGCGCGAGAAGGAGAACTGGGACACGCGCGCCGTGGTCCTCGAAGGCCGGTACGGCACCAAGGAAGTGTGGCGCGACGCGGCCGGGAACGATCTGCACCCCCACACCAACTACTACGTCGGCGGTAACACCAAGTTTTACGGTGCGGCGCTGTTTCGGCTGCGGCAGCGGGACTTCGGCGAGCTGCGCCACCACGGCGGCATCTCGCCCGCCTGGCCGATTTCCTACGACGAGCTCGAGCCCTATTACACCGAGGCGGAGCGGCTGTATCGCGTGCACGGCGAACGGGGCATCGATCCCACCGAGCCGCTGGCGCGGGCGCCGTACCCCTTCCCGCGCGTGAGCCACGAGCCGCGCATCCAACAGCTCAGTGACGATCTGAGCCGCATCGGGCTCAGGCCGTTCCATGTGCCGCTGGGGATCATGCTCGACGAGCAACACCCGCGACAGAGCGCCTGCATCCGCTGCGACACGTGCGACGGCCACCCCTGCTTGATCCTCGCAAAGTCGGACGCGCAGGTGTGCTGCGTCGATCCGGCGCTCGAGCACCCTAACGTCACATTGCTCACGAACGCCTACGTCGCGCGGCTCGAGACCGCGCCGTCCGGCCGCGCGGTCGCCAAGGTGCACGTCCAGCGCAACGGCGCACCCGAGACGTACTCGGGGGACATCGTCGTGGTCTCGTGTGGCGCCATCAACTCCGCCGCGCTGCTGCTGCGCTCGGCGAACGAGCGGCATCCGAACGGCCTCGCCAACGGCTCGGGCGTCGTCGGCCGGCACTATATGTCGCACATCAACTCCATCTATCTCGCGATCTCCAAGTGCGCGAACCCGACCCGGTTCCAGAAGACGCTGGCTGTGAACGATTTCTACTTCGGGTCGAAGGAGTGGGACTACCCGATGGGGCACATCTCGTTCGTGGGGAAGACCGACGGGAACGTGCTCGCCGCGGGCGCGCCGCGCATCGTGCCGGGGATGACGCTCGAGCTGATGGCCCGGCATTCGCTCGACTTTTGGATGACCTCGGAGGATCTGCCGCACCCGGACAATCGCGTGACGCTGGACTCGGACGGCACGATTCAGCTGTCGTATACGCCCAATAACCTCGAGGGCCACAAGCGCCTCATCGCGAAGCTCAAGGAGCTGCTCGATCCCATCGGCTGCGAGAAGCATCTCGTGCCCTTCTTCTCACGCTCGATCCTGCTCGGCCAGCAGATTCCGCTCGCCGGCGTGGCGCACCAAAACGGCACCGTCCGGTTCGGCACGGACCCGAAGACGTCGGCGCTCGATCGCAGCTGCAAGGCGCACGAGCTCGACAACCTTTACGTCGTGGACGGGAGCTTCTTTCCGTCGAGCGGCGCCGTGAACCCGGCGCTGACGATCATGGCCAATGCGCTGCGCGTGGGCGACCACATCCTGGAGCGCTTGCGGTGAAGCTCGCCAACCTGGCGGTCCTGACGCTGGCGCTCACCGTTCCCGCGCTCCCGGCGCAGCAGCTGCGGAGCGCACCGGCCGTCGCTCACGCCGCGCGCGGTGCGGCCGTCGCCGCCGTAGGCGCGATCGCGCTGACGGTGTCCGACATGGATCGCTCGGTCGCGTTCTACACGTCGGTGCTCGAGTTCCGCCAGGTGGCGGACACCGTCGTGACCGGGGACGGCTACGGCCGGCTCGAGGGCGTGCCCGGCTCGCGCGTGCGCGTGGTACGGCTGCAACTCGGCGACGAGACGCTCCAGCTCATGGCCTGGCTCCACCCGACGGGGCGCCCGGCTCCCACGGGCGCACACAGCAACGACCGCTGGTTCCAGCACGTTGCCATCATCGTGAGCGACATGGCGAGGGCCTACGCGGTGCTCGAGGCGCATGGCGTGGAGCGCGTGTCGCCGGCGCCGCAGCGGCTCCCCGATTGGAACCCCAACGCGGGCGGCATCCGCGCCTTCTACTTCCACGATCCCGATGGGCATCCCCTCGAGATCCTCCAGTTCCCGGCGGGCAAAGGTGATCCGAGGTGGCAGCGCACCAACGGGCGGCTGTTCCTCGGGATCGACCACACAGCAATCGTTTCTACCGCGACCTGCTGGGGCTCAAGATCGCCGGGAAGAGCCTCAACTATGGGCCTGAGCAGGAGCGGCTCAACAACGTCCCCGGCGCGCGCCTGCGCATCACCAGTTTGCGCGCCGCCGCGGGCCCCGGGATTGAGTCCCTGGAGTACTTGAGCCCGCGCGACGGCCGGCCCGCCCTGCCCGACGAGCGCGCCAATGACCTCGTCCATTGGCAGACCGTGACTGCGAGCGCGGACCTCGATCTCCTGGCCTCCCGGCTCACGGCCGCGGGCATGCGATTCGTTTCGCCCGGCGTCGTACAGGTGGAGGATCGGGCCCTCGGCTTCGAGCGCGGCTTCCTCGTGCGCGACCCCGACGGCCACGTCGTGCAGGTCGTCGCCCCCAACTGACGCTATTCACTCTCTCGCGGAGACGTCGTCATGCCCAGTGCCCTCACTTCGACGCAGTCCAGCCAGATGGACGCCGCGCAAGGTCGCCCTCAGATGATGAAGGCGATCGCCGTATTCCCCGGCCGGCCCGGCTCGGTCCACCTTGCGGAGCTCCCCAAGCCCGCCGTGACTGACATCGCGGGCGG
>WNEP01000710.1_pt1 | contig 27894 bp, 28 predicted proteins | sample 5399961 | NCBI WGS metagenome assembly WNEP01 (sample SAMN13153329, study PRJNA577476) | soil metagenome | isolation source: 20 cm grassland meadow soil pre-rain plot 5 | place: USA:California | collected 2015-09-08 | reverse complement strand
TCGGCGGCGGCCTCATCGGTCCACTGTTTCTGCTAGGCCTCGCCTGGTACGGCGACTGGCACGCCGCTTTCTACGTTCCTGCGGTGGTGGCCATCGGCGTGGCGCTCTTTGCCGTTGTGATGTTGCGCGACACACCGCAGTCCGTCGGGCTGCCTTCGATAGAGAAGTATAAGAACGACTATCCTGAGGATTACAGCGAGCACTACGAGCGGGAGTTCAGCGCCCGGGAGATTTTCGTCCAGCACATCCTCAGGAACAGGCTGCTGTGGTGGATCGCTCTGGCCAACGTATTCGTCTACCTGCTCCGTTACGGGGTCCTCGACTGGGCCCCCACCTACCTCAAGGAAGCCAAACACTTCACGGTCGACAAGACCTCCTGGGCCTATTTTCTATACGAGTGGGCGGGTATCCCCGGAACGCTGCTGTGCGGCTGGATTTCCGACCGCTTCTTCCAGGGGCGCCGTGGGATCGTCGGCATTCTGTTCATGGTGTTGGTCGCCGTGGCTACAGCGGTATATTGGCTCAATCCGCCGGGCAATCCGACCGTCGACATCGCCGCTCTGGTCTGCGTGGGTTTCCTCATCTACGGGCCCGTCATGCTGATCGGCCTGCACGCGCTCGAGCTGGTGCCGAAGAAGGCGGCGGGCACCGCCGCCGGCTTCACGGGCATGTTCGGCTATCTGGGCGGGTCGCTGGCCGCCAATGCCCTGGTCGGCTACACGGTCGACTGGTTCGGATGGGATGGCGGCTTCATCCTGCTGCTCGCAGGGTGTGTATTGGCGATCGTCTGTATCGTGCCCACCCTGAGACATGACAAGCGCGCGTCGCTGCCACGTGCCATCAGCTAAGCCGGCATGACGCGGACGAGAGCAGCAGGCACATTCATGGGCACTGCCAGGGCGCTCGGGCGGTACATCACGGCGTGTAGCGCGAGCTTGCTGCCGGTCGTCTGCTTCGCTCAGCCGGCCACGATCTCGAGCACTCTCGACGGCGCGCCGCCGCTCATCCTTGGGCATCGCGGGCTGCCGGGTCTATACCCGGAAGAAGTCATCGCCGGCTACGAGGCGGCGATTTCCGGCGGCGCCGACGCGCTCGAACTCGACCTCCAGTCCTCCAGCGACGGCGTGCTGTTTGCCTGCCACAACGTGTACTTAAGCGATACCACGGATGTCGCGAAACACCCGGAATTCGCTTCCCGCAGGACGACACGCATGGTCGACGGCGTCGCCACGGGGCCCGACTGGTACATCAGCGATTTCACGGCCGCCGAGCTGAAGACCCTGCGGGTCAGGCAGCCCATCGCCACGCGCAGCAAGCAGTACGACGGCCTGTACCCGATGGCGACATTTCAGGAAATCGTCGATCTCGCCAAGCGGGCGATGGCCGCTCATTCCGGGCGTCGGATCTACGTCTACCCCGAGACCAAGAATCCGCTCTACCAGCGTCAGCTGGGGCGGCCTCTGGAAGAGAAGCTCCTCGCGATGCTCACGAAGGAGGGCTGGAACACCCCGGATGCGCCCGTGTTCGTCCAATCCTTCGATCCCGCGAGCCTCAAGCTCATGCGCAAGCTTGGACTCAAGACCAAAGTCGTGCAGCTGATCGACGGTACCGATATCGACTACCGCTCCGGCGCGATCACCTACACATCACCGGATACTGCAAAGCCGTTCTCCTGGCTCCAGGCCGGCGATCCGCGCGCCTTCGCGGCGATGGTTACCGCCGCGGGGCTTGCGGAGATCAAGACCTATGCGGATGGCATTGGCCCCTGGAAGCCGTACATACTGCCCGCCCGGGGAGTTGATGCGGCCGGCAATCCGGTGACTGCTCTCGCTGAGGCATCCAACATGCCGCCCACTTCGCTGATTGCCGACGCACACAACGCCGGTCTGTTCGTTCACGCCTACACGTTCCGCGACGAACCGCAGCATCTGACCAGGACGTACCACCGCGACCCGAAAGCCGAATACCACGCTTACTTTTCCCTGGGCGTCGACGGCGTCTTTACCGACTTCTCCACCACGGCCCGCCGCGCGCTCACGGACTGGCTCAAGGAACGCGGCACCGTGCGTAACGAAGGCACTGGACCCGCGCGGCGTCCTTGATCGAGGCTCGCGACCGTGTTCGTCATCGAGCTCATCTACAAGGCCAGCCTCGAGGACATCGACGCACACATGGGGGCGCACGTCCGCTTCCTGAACAAGTATTATGCGGCCGGCAACTTCCTCGTCTCGGGGCGAAAGATACCGCGGGAAGGCGGGATCATCCTGTCGGTGGGCAAGAACCTGGAGGAGATCGAGGCCATAGTCCGGGAAGATCCCTTCTGCAAGCACGGGCTGGCTGATTTCCGCATCATCGAGTTCAGGGCCAGCCAGAAGGCCGAGGATATTCAGAAGCGCATCGAGTCGTCGTGACGCGCAGGCGGGGCCGGTGACACTTCCAGGCTCTGTCTCGCTTGCCGCGTGGCTCGTGAATTTACAGGATCGCAGCGATGGACCTGGAGGAAACCGAGCGTTTGTGTGATGCGCTCGCAGAGCTTGCGAGCAAGGGTCCATGCAGGGATCCGCAGTCTCTGGTGGCGGCCGGCGCAATCCTGCGAAAGATCAGTCGGTCCCCGCAGGCAACCCTCTACATCCGCGAGCGAGCGAACGATGTAGACCGCGCACTGCGGGGATGGCTCGATAGCGACGAGAGGTTCCACAGCCTACTCAAGAGTCACAGCCGCGAAATCTATGCGCTAATCGATCGCCTCCACAGCGCCCTGCGGGAAGGGTCGCGGTTCGGTCCCCGTTGAGTGCGCGAAGCGGGATCTCGCGAGCGATTCGTCAAAGATCGCAGCGTGAGAGCGGCGGCCCCGCCCGCCGAGCCGGCACCGCTCAGCAGGAGGAGGGCGGATCCGATGCAAGCCGGGCACATGGCGCGCTCCTCCCTGCGTCAGGGGCCGGCGTGGGTTGGCTTCATCGGCCACTCGCCGATACCGCCCGGCAACAGATCGAAGAAGTGCCACAGCGTGCAAAAGTCGTCGCCGGGACTGAAACCGGTGTCAGAAACCCGCATGATGGTATGGCCCTCGCGCCTGAAGACGGAGACGCCAGGCATCCATCCTCCCTTCGCGGATACGTAGCCCATATCGGCCGCGAAGGTCGATCCCGCATGACTCACCATCGGGAATTTCCAGCCGCGGCTCTCGGCGAATTTCTTCTGGACAGTGGGCCGGTCGGGGCTCGACGCCACGAAGGCCGCCCGGGTCACCACGTGTTGATGGATGCCGTTGTAGCCGTCGGCCCACAGGGTGCAGTACGAGCAGGAGACACCCATATTGTGAATGAGGATGAGATCCTCGTGATGACCGAAGAGCTCCGACAGGCGCACCGGGCCGTCGATGTTGGCGAACTCGTAGTCCTTGACCTCCTGCGGCTCGACGGTGGCGAGCGCCTCTCTCATCTTCTCCCGAATTGTGGCGATCTGCCTGCGATAATCCGCGAGCTTTCCGTTCACATCCGCGTATTTCATAGGTGTGTCTCCAGCTACGGCCGAATCAGCTTTCGTAGGCGACGCGGTGCCTCACCCAGTCCATCGGGAACGGCAGACCATCCTCGTCGCGTCCCTTCGGCGCGATGTCGAGGTAGTGATATGCGGCGTTCAGCATGTCGAGTCCCCGCGCGTAGGTGGAATAGCTGTGGAAGATCTGATCGCCATCCTTGAAGAACGCGCTGATTCCCGGAAGCTCGGTGGTATCGTCGGACATCTTTTGCATCGTGTAGTTGTACAGCGCTTCACCCCGGGCGAGGGTCTGCGGTGAGAACGAGACGTTGTAGTCGAAATTGAAGTCGTTGCCGGAGGAGGAGACCCACTTGAACGTCCAGCCGAATCGTCGGGCCTGGGCCTGAAGCTTCTCAAGCGGCGCGCGTGAGACGGCGACCAGCGAGACGTCCCGGGCGTTGAGATGCGGGGTGATGCCGTTGAAGTTGTCGGCCCAGAAGGAGCAGCTGCGGCAGCCGATCTCCCAGTCCGGACCGTACATGAAGTGGTAGACGATGAGCTGGCTGCGCTTGCCGAAGAGATCCGCGAGCATTTCCCGGCCGTTCTCGCCTTGAAAGACGTATTCCTTCTCGACCCGCTCCCAAGGCAGGTCCCGGCGCTCCCGGCTGAGCTCATCACGACGACGGGTGAACTCCTTTTCCTTGGCGAGAAAACCCCTGCGGGCGGCGATCCAGTCTTCGTGACTCACGATTCGATGTTTGGTCATGGCGCTCTCCAATGGGACTACGGAAGTCTGGCTTCGGGCTTGCGGCGCTCGGCTTTCACGCCAATCACTTCTTGCGCCGCGAGCGTTTCTCCGCTCGCTTGCGCGGCGCTGCGGGCATCGGCTGCGCCATTCTTCGCTCGTCGATTTCCGACAAAGTGGCGGCGAGCACGTCGAACTGCTGCTGCCAGTACTTGCTGTAGCGGTTCATCCAGACGGCCGCGTCGAGCAGCGGGCCCGCGTCCAGGCTGCACCGGCTGATGCGTCCGGTGCGCTCCTGCTGGATGAGCCCCGCCCGCACCAATACCTGGATGTGACGGGACACGGCCTGCAGTGAGATCTCGAACGGCGCGGCGAGCTCGGAGACCAGCAGTGCCTGCCCGTCGAGCCTCTCGAGGATCTGTCGCCGGACCGGATCCGACAGGGCGAAGAAGACCCGATCCAGGCGGTCCTGGGCGAAATCCGGATCCGGTCCGCCCTCATCCACCAACCGCAGCGAATGCCGAACAGTCATCATGTCGTATGAATATCACCATATCGGTTGACTGTCAACAAGAATGTTGTCTAACTGGGCGCCGGCAAACGCGCCGGCGGTGGCCGCTTCCGGGTCATTGCATGAACCAGCCGTGACTGACGACCACCGATTGCCCGGTCAGTGCATTCGACCTGAATGAGGCCAGGAACAGAGCGACCTGCGCGACGTCCTCGATCGTGGTGAATTCACCATCCACCGTCTCTGCCAGCATGATGTCCTTGACGACGGCCTCCTCGGATATGCCGAGCTTCTGCGCCTGCTCCGGGATCTGCTTGTCGACGAGCGGCGTGCGCACGAAGCCCGGGCATATGACATTCGCGCGAACCCCATGTCTGGCGCCTTCCTTGGCAACCACCTTGGCGAGCCCGATGAGGCCGTGCTTGGCGGTGACATAGGGCGCCTTGAGCACGGAGGCCTCCTTCGAATGGACTGACCCCATGTAGATGATGGTCCCACCGCGCTGCTTGTACATCTGTCGGAGCGCCGCGCGGGTGGTGAGGAAGGCGCCGTCCAGGTGGATTGCCAGCAGTCGTTTCCATTCGGCGAATGGGAACTCGTCCAGGGGGGCGACGATCTGAATCCCGGCGTTGCTGACGAGAACGTCGATTCGCCCGAAAGCCGAGACGACGGCGGCCATGCCGGAATCGACGTCCGATTCGCGCGTGACGTCCATGGCAACGGCAATGGCCCTCTGTCCGGGGCTATTCAACTCGTCGGCTGCCGCATGGGCTGCCGCCGCGTTGAGATCGGCGATGGCCACCTTTGCGCCCGCGTCGGCAAACGTCCGGGCGATCTCCTTGCCGATGCCGCTGGCTGCGCCGGTCACGACGGCGACTTTGTCTTTGAGGTGCATACGAAGTCCTCAGATCAGTCAGGGCGTGCCGCGCAGCTCTTTGAAGAAGATCGTCGTAGAGCAGAATCCACCCGCGGGCCACAGCGCGTAGTCCGGGATGTCGCCGACACGCTGCCAGCCCTGTCGAACATATAGCCGCTCGGCGTCATCGCTCGCCGTATCGAGAACCAGCAGCGTTCTGCCCGCCTCTAGCGCACAGCGCTCTGCGGCAGCGAGCAGCGCTGCGCCGATGCCCTGCCGACGTGCGCGCCGATGCACGAGCATCTTCGCGACATCGGCTCGATGCGGCTGATTTTCGAACTGCGCCCAGATCACCTGAGCGGTGCCTACGATGGCACCCGCCTGCTCCTCGGCCACCAGCACCACGCGCTCGCCACGTGCGGCGCTCGCCGAGGCGCCGCGCCAGAACGCCTCCGCCTTGCCCCGGGTCAGCGGTAGCAGGAAGCCGACGGACGCGCCGCCCTCCACGCAGTCCCGGAGTACATCGCTCAGCCCCTCGATCTCCCGATCGCTCGCGGTCTCGAGGCGTCGAATCCTTAACCAGCTCGGGCAGTTCATCTGCGGATCTTCTTCAGCCGACCAAATAGCCTGCCCTCGATTTCCTGCTCCGCGCGCGGCGCGAGTGTATCTCTCGATCAGCGTGTCCACACCTCCGGCCTTGATGGCGTGGAAAATCATCAGCTGTGCATGAGACTAAGCTCCTCGATCACGGGGAACTCTCAGGCAACTCGGCGTAGAACTTCTCGATGAGGGGACGTTGACCTTTCGCGATCTTCCGCAGCGCCGATTCTCTATCAAACCAGCCGCCGCGATCGACTTCCGGGAATCGTCCGGTGCGGCCCGACTTCGGCGGCCATTCCATCTCGAACAGGTTGCTCTTGAGATCTGCCGGGTTGCAGTCCCCATCGATCGCCCAGACGTGCAGCCGCTTGCCGCTCGGTTGCGGGAATATGCCGAGATCCCGTTCGCGGCCGCCCTCGGCGGTCTCGAATCCGGTCTCTTCCTTGAATTCGCGCCGCGCGCAGGCGAGCTCGTCTTCGTTGGGGTTGACGAGACCCTTCGGCACCGACCAGACGCCGTCGTCCTTCTTCGCCCAATAGGGACCTCCCGGGTGAACGAGAAAGACTTCAGGGCGCGAACCGCGCCGGCGGTAGAGAAGCAGGCCCGCGCTGACGGCCGCCATGCTGCGTCAATCCCGACGGCCGATCACGGCGGACTCTTCAAGGCCGTGCCGACTTTTCTCACGGTCTCCATACGGCTCAGCGAATGCGCCCGATATCCTCGAAGCGCACGTTCTGGATGGCGTAGGCCTTCCAGTCGCGATAGTCGAAGTGCCACCACTCGAACTCGTAAACCGAAAAACCCTCGGCTTCCATGTGCCGTTGCAGAAGGTCGCGCAGGCGGCGCTGCTCCGGGGTTCCGCCCGTGTAGCTCGCATACGCCCGCTCGGTCGCCTCGTCGTAGAGACTCGGCATGCTCACCGCGCGACCCGTCTTGAGGTCGTAGAGGGTGAGATCCACGGCACAGCCGCGATTGTGACGGGAGCCTTCCGCGGGATCGGCGACGAATTTGTGCAGCTCAACCGGCATTGCATCCCAGAATATCCGGGTCACGTACCACGGCCGATAGGCGTCGTGCACCAGAAGGCCGTAGCCCGCCGCTGCGAGCGAGCGGTGCACGCGCACCAGCGCCTCTGCCGCCGGCCGTTGCATGAAGGCGCGCGCCTGACCGTAGAGCGGGGTGCCGAGGAAGTTGCGGGTGGTGGCGTAGCGAATGTCGAGCCTGATCGTCGGATCGAGCGCAGTCAGCTCGACGAGATCCGCTCGCCGGAAGTCGCCGCTCTCGGAGGGCGGCGTCGAGGCGAGGGCAATCGGCAGCAGCTCCGCGACCGGCCGGACGGGTTTGACGCGAAAGACTCCGGTCGAATTGGCCGCATCGTGGGAGCGCGAGCCCGACGCGCAAGCGCCCAGGGCGAGGGCGAAAAAAAGCGGGATGAGGCGTTTCATTCGCTTAGGCTTCAGGGCCGGCGAGCCTGGCCTCAGGTCGAATCCGCGTAGGCCTTGATAAGGTCGGTGAGGAAGTCCCTGCCCACGAATGCGGCCCTTACGCTGCACCGCTCGTTGAGGCCATGCGCGCCATTACCATCCGGGTCTTCCCAGGGACCCGGCACGCCATAGACGGGAATACCGATGGCCTCGAGGAAGATGCCGTCGGTGGCGCCGGTCGACATGGTGGGAACGAGCGGCATACCCGGAAAGTACCTCGCCACGAGCTTCTCGGCGGGCCCGACGATCTTCGGATCGAGCGGTGGCGGTATGGCGACGGGTCGCACCGGCGGCACCGGCGTCACCTTGACGCCGGGATCGGCGATGGCGGCCACGAGAGCGGCTCGAGTCCCCTCCACGGTCTCGCCGGGGAAGATGCGACAGTTCGCATTGGCCGCGGCACGCTGGGGCAGCGCATTGTTCGCGTGCCCGCCCTCGAGGAGCGTCGCGACGCAGGTCGTGCGCAGCATGCTGTGGTAGATGCGATCCCTGGAGACGATGGCCTCGGCCGAGCGGTCGTCGGGGTTCTTCGCGAGCGCAACCATGGCGCGGCCCAATTCGTCGTCGCGCACGGCTCCGGCCTTGGCAAAGAACTGCCGCGTCGTGTCGGTGAACTTCGCCGGGAATTCGTAGGCGCGAAGCTTCACGAGCGCGTCGGCGAGCTGGTAAATCGCATTGTCGCGAATCGGGATGGAGCTGTGGCCTCCCGCATTCACAGTCTCGAGCCGGTAGTTCTGAGCGGCCTTCTCGCCGACCTGAATGTATTCCATCAGGAGCTTGCCATGTCCGTCGGTGCGCCCACCGCCCCCCTCATTCAGGGCGAAGGCCGCTGCGATGAGGTCGGGTCTGTTTCGGGCCAGCCACTGGGCGCCATTGAACGCGTAGGTGGTTTCCTCGCCGCAGGTGAGAGCCATCTTGATGGTGCGCTTGGGATGGTAACCGCCCTGCTTGAACCGCATCATGGCGTCGATCCACGCGGCGTCCATGTCTTTCATGTCGGCGGTTCCGCGGCCGTAGAAGTAGCCGTTCTCCTCGATCAGCGTAAATGGATCCCGCGTCCAGTCCTCCCGTCGCGCCTCGACCACGTCCAGGTGCCCCAGCAGCAAGATCGGCTTCGCCGTCTTCGAGGTTCCGGCAAGGACCGCCACCACTCCGCCTTCCTTGGGATGATCGGGCACCGAGAACAAGGTGATGTCCTGGTCCTCGAATCCCGCGGCTCTGAGATGTGCCGCGATGCGTTCGGCCAGGAGCGTGCAGCTGCCGCTCGAAAGAGTGGTATTGGTCTCGACCAACTCCTTATATAAGGTGCGAAAGGCCGTCTGATCGGGGCGCAGCGGCCCCATCGGGGGCTCCTGGGCAATGGCCGCGAGGGTGATTGCCAGACCGAGCACGCCCAGAGTTCGCATCGGCATAAGAGACCCGTATGCTGATTGTTCGCCGCGATGGTCTCACGCGCGAGAGCCGGACATCAACGGACAGTGCCGCCCATCGGGCTCCCTGTCGGGAGCTTGACTGTTTCAGCTTCCGCCTTCCGCGCCGACACTCGCGGACACCCGTGGATGCTCCGGCGCTTTCGGCGCTACGGAGCGTTGCGGCAGGACTCGGCCTCAGCCGCTGTTGGCATGGTAGTGACCGGATCGTGAGCCTTGATGCCGGTGAGCGCTCGGATCAACGCCGCGCGGCGCAGACTCCATTCGAACCACCGGTCGTTTTCGTCGCCGGGGTAATTGCGATACCACTGTCTCAGGCACCCCTCGACTTGTCCCGCGACGGCAGCCGGCAGGCGCGGCAGGGCGCTGACGAGCTCCGGCACGGCATCCGCTCCCAGGTTACGTGTCAGATAGACGATGTCGATCCGGCCGGTACGCGCGTAGCGGAGCAGGTTTGCCCGGGCGATCCAGGCATCGGAATTTCCAAATACGAGGCATGCGAGCGCGAGGCCCGACACCACCATGACTCGCCGCAGGAATCGATCGAGCGACGGCACTGCGTGAAGCTCAACGAGCAGCAGGATCAGCGCCATGAGAGCCACAGCCGCGTAGACCTGGACATATAAGCGCAGCCGGGTGAACCCGTATGCGCCCTCGTAGAGATTCACGCGATGGAAGGCCGACACCAGGAGAACGGCGGCCTGCAGGGTCACGATCCACTCGAGGGCCTCGAGCCACCGATCGCGCGGACTTGAGACTCCAAACAGCCGAAGCGCCAGCAGCAGGACGCCACACACCGTGGCGGCAACGTTGAGCTCGACAAACCCGCGGTGAACGGCGTCGGCGTAGCTGACGCCGCTGCCGGCTCGTCCACCGGGGTCACCGAACAGGTACGACACCTGCAATACCAGATAGAGCGCAAAGAGCGCGGCGACCGAGCCGAGCACGATCTGCCGCTCGGTATCGCCCAACAGCTCGCGCGGTCTCCACGGCGGCGAGTCGGGTCGCGGCTCGCGGGGTGAGTTGCGCAGGGCAATGCCAAAGGCTCCGGCCAGGCAGACGGTCAGCGCCGAGAAGAACACGCCGCGCGGGAGGACTGAAAAGTCACGAAATGCCCGCGCGATGAAGTCGCGTCCGGCCGCGAACGTCGGATCGGCCTCACAGAGCAGGAGAGCCAGCAGCATGGTTACCGGGGTGGCGATGGCGATCCCCCGGATCACCGGGACGCCTCGCCCCTCGCGGAATGCACCGGTGGCTTCGGCGAATCGCCGTCCGGCTTCGCTCATCGCGAGCACTGCGGCATAAGGGGCCGCAAGGAGCCAGGTGATCGGTCCATCGGCGGGAGTCGAGTCGAGGTAGACCGCGACCACCGCCGAGCCGAGAGCGAAAAGCGCCGCGGCGGCGATGAGTAGCGCGGCCGCGGGATTCGCGGTGACGGCCGCTCCCGAGGCGATCAGGCAGGCGAGCGCCAGTGGCAACACGACGTCCAGGCGCCACTTCCTGCGAGCGCCGCCGAGGAAGCCGATCAGACCGAGGGAAGCCGCCAGCGTCGATATCGCCCAGTTGATGCCGGGGCGCGCCGCGTAGAGCAGGGCGGTCGCGAAGGCCGAGAGAGCCGCGGCGCTGCTCCACAGCGTCCCGAGGAGCTTCGGTGATTGCGTTCGCTCGGAGCTCACGGGCAGGGAGTCGCGACGGCAAGCTCGCCGCTCGCCGGAATGCGGCCAAAACGTCGCTGGCGTCCGTCGAAATCGGGCCACAGGCAGTCGAGAAAGAGCAGCTCCGCGTAGGCGCACTCCCAGAGCAGGAAGTCACTCAGACGCTGCTCGCCGCCGGTCCGGATGAGCAGATCGACCTCGGCGGGCACCGGATCCGAATGATCTACAGCGGCGAGTTGCCGCAGATACTCGACACGCTCATCGCTCGCCGTCGGGCGAAGACGGCGGCCTGCCTCCGTGATGCTGTATCGGGATGAATAGTCGACCGCGAGGCGCAGGTGCATCCGCGAGCACGCGGCGGTCAGTCGTTCGCTGCGCTCGATCTGCGCCGCCAGGGCGGGATTCAGGCGGTCGCGGCGTCCGATCACGTTCAGCCGGATCGACTCCTCGAGGCAGCGGTCCGTCTCGGTCATCAGGTAGTGACGCAGGAGTCCGAACAGAGCGTCCACCTCCGGGCGCGGGCGCATCCAGTTATCGGATGAGAAGGCGTAGAGCGTCAGGGTGTTTACCCCGTGGCGTGCCGCCGCGCGCACCACGGCTTCGGCGACCTTGACGCCCGCGCGGTGCCCGGCCGGCCGGTTCAGATTGCGTCTGCCGGCCCAGCGCCCATTGCCGTCCATGATGATTGCGACGTGCATGAGGTAGAGTACTCTGCAATACAAAGTTAGTGGGCGAGAAAATTCAACCCCGCCTGGTTGCCTTGATGACCGCCTCTACATGGTCGAGGTAGCGGTTCAGCGCTGCACGACCCGCGGCCGTCAGGCGATAGACGGACTTGGGCCGGCGGCCGTCGAACGACTTGGTGCAAGTCACATACCTGGCTTCCTCGAGCTTGCGCGCGTGGGCGCTCAGGTTTCCGTCGCTGACTTGGAACAGCGCCTTCAGTTCACTGAACGTGAGCTCATCGCGCACGGCCAGTGCACTCATCATCCCAAGGCGTACGCGCTCGTACACCAGCCGGTCGAGGCTCGAGTCCCCGTCGGCCCTCGAGGCGCCGCTCACCAAGGCGAGCTTCCCGGCGCGCTTGAACGCCGGAGCGTCGGTGCGGACCCGCGCACTAGTCTTCGCTGCCACGGCTTCTCCGCCTGATCAGGATGCCGACAGCCAGGTGCAGCCCGCCGAACCCGCACCCGAGGGCGATGTTCTGCAGGCTCTCGGGTAGCAGGAATGTGACGAGGCCCAGCAAGGCGAAGAGACTCCCGAGGACGCCCACGATGCGGGTCGTCGGGGCACTCGTTGAAATCAGCGCACAACCGTAGAGCAACAGCCACGTGCCGGGGATCGCGCGCTGGTCGCCCGCCTGCCACAGGACCAGCGTCATGACCGCGCCGCCAAACAGGCCCGGCGCGAGGCAGAGGCTGAACTTGCGAACCGGTGCGCCGAAGAGGGTGAACCCCTGCCGCGAGGCCTGGCGGGCCATGAGCACACCACCGGCGAGCGCCGCGACGGTCGCGGCGATCAACCAGACGATGAGCCAGTGGGGCCGCAGGGCAGGGCTCGAGGCCAGCGCCGCGGCGAGCAAGCCCACCGCCCCCATGGTCACGCCTGCAGACCCCGACACCGCCACAGTTCCCGCGGCCTCCATGGAGGCGCGGATGTAGCGCAGCGTCGCCGCGGCATGTGAGTCCAGGGCCACGGTGTGAAGCTGCCGCATGGCAGGAAGATAACGGCCAGTACCATGCGGCGTCAAGTACTCTGCTATGCAGAGTTACGGAGCATCACCAAACGGCACGCCGCCAACTGGCCTGCGGATTGGATCGCATGGGGTCCGCCGAGGGCGCTGATTCTATTTGGGTTTCCAACAGGCCGGCAAAATGCCTGCCCGAGCTGCTGCCGCACCCGGCGGCGGTGCGGTTTGCGCAATCAGACGCCGAGGTTCATTCTGCGGTTTACAAGAAACCGCAACTTCGAAGCACTCCGTGACCGACGAATCTGGGCCTAAGGGGGACCCGGTTGCAGCCTCCGGCGGGCATCGGGCCGTCTTCCTCAGTTACGCCTCGGAGGACGCGGAAGTCGCGGCGCGGATCTGCGACACGCTCCGCGAGGCAGGGATCGAGGTGTGGTTCGACCAGAACGAGCTCCGTGGCGGCGCCGCGTGGGACGCCGCGATCCGCAGGCAGATCAAGACCTGCGCGTTGTTCGTGCCGGTCATCTCGAGGAACTCGCGCGCCCGCGTCGAGGGATACTTCAGACTCGAATGGAAGCTGGCGGTCGATCGCTCGCAGATGATGGCTGCCGAGAAGCCGTTTCTGCTGCCGGCCGTCATCGACGGCACCAGTGAGAGCGACGCCCGGGTCCCCGATAAGTTCCACGAAGTACAGTGGATGTGGCTCAGGGGCGGGGAGACGCCGCTCGCCTTCGTCGAGCGCGTGTCCCATCTGTTGACGCTCGTTGAGGACGTGCCGGCCGCCGCCGCAGGCTCCCCTGGCAGCGCCCCACATGGCGGCCCGATCCGGGCGTCCCCGGAGCTCGCGCGCTACGCCGTCTGGCCGGCCGGCGCGGCAGCTCAATCCGCCGCACCCGCGCAGGGCGCCGCGTCGGAGAAATCGATCGCCGTGCTGCCGTTCGTGGACATGAGCCAGAACAAGGATCAGGAGTACTTCACGGACGGGCTGACCGAGGAGCTCATCGGGCTGCTCACCCGGGTTCCGGGGCTGCGCATACCGGCCCGCACTTCCTGCTTCTACTTCAAGGGCAAGCAGGCGACCATTGCCGAGATTGCGCAGGCGCTCAACGTGGCCCACGTGCTCGAAGGCAGCGTGCGCAAGTCCGGCAACACGATCCGCATCGCGGTGCAGTTGATCCGGGTCGAGACCGGCTATCAGCTCTGGTCGCAGACCCACGATCGCACGCTCGTCGACATCTTCAAGGTGCAGGACGAGATCGCCGCCTCGGTGGTGCAGTCATTGAGCGCCACGCTCTTGAGCGCGCCGCCGCCGGGACGAAGCGCCTCACTCGACTCGGACGCGTATCAACTCTACCTGCGCGGCCACTTTCACTGGAATCGACGCTCGCCTGAGGAGTTCAGGAAGGCCGTCCGGTTCTTCGAGCAGGCTATCGCCCGCGACCCGAATTACGCGCTCGCCTTCACGGGCCTGGCCGACTGCTACAGTCTGCTGCCGATCTACGACCGCACGGCGAGGGCGACCGAGACGATGCCGCAGGCGAAGACCGCGATCCTGCGGGCCCTGGCGATCGACGATGACCTCTCGCAGGCGCACGCTTCGCTCGGGCTGATACTCGAGATCTTCGATTTCGACTGGACGGGGGCGGAGCGGGAATATCAGCGGGCGGTCGAGCTCAGCCCCAACTCTCCCGTGCCGCACCAGTGGTACGGAGAACTGCTCGTCAATACCGGACGCTTCGACGAGGGGCTCGCGGAGGGGCGCCTGGCGGTCGAGCTCGATCCGCTGTCGCAGGTCGCGAACCTCGCGCTCGGAATCCAGCTGAATTCCGCGCGCCGCTACACGGAAGCCATCGGGCAGCTGCAAAAGACGCTCGAGCTCGGGCGCACCTTCGCCGATACCAACTACCTCCTGTTCGAGGCCTACGCCAACAAGGGGATGTACTCCGAGGCGGTGGCGGCATACGCCCGGCAGAAGGCGCTCGACGGGGTGCCGGCGTCCGAGGTAGCCGCATTCCACGACGCCTTCGCGAAAGACTCATGGCCGGGGTTCCTCAAGGCGCGGATCCGGTCTCTCGAAGCCCAGGGGCCAGCGGCCGCCGACGAGCTCGCCTCGCTTTATGCGCGGCTCGGGGACCTGGACTCCGCGTTTGCCTGGCTCGAGAAATGCTATGCCGACCGGAGCGCCAGGCTCACTCACCTCAAGGTCGATGCCCGATATGACAGCCTGCGTGCGGATCCGCGCTTTGCGGATCTGCTGCGCCGAGTGGGACTGGGAAGCTGATCGAGCGGCGATCAGCGCGAAGCCTGCCGGCCCCCCGCGGGAGGCGCTCGGTCGTAGCGAGCCTTGAGGAACAGGATCCCGGCGCCCATCATGTAACGCCAGGCCGCTTCGACTTCCGGCGACCATTGCTGGTCGCATTCCTTCGCGGCGTGCAGCAGGCAATCGAGCCAGAGATCGTACAGATGGGGGGCAATGTCGCGGCCGTGCTTGCCGTGGGCGACGGCGATGCGCTCGAGATAGGCCTCACACTCCGGCCAGCCGAGAGCGATGTATTCCACGAGCATGTAGAAGGAGGTCTGCAGCATCCGGCGCTGCCGGCGGAAATCGGTGGCGCGGAACTTCTCGCGGACCTCGTCCGAGGAGGCCAGAAACAGCTCGTAGAAGCGCTGAAAGAGCTCACCGCGGCGGAGACAACGCGCGAGGCTGTCGTTGAAGAGCTCGATTTCCGGCCTGAACATCTCGGTCTTCATGGGCTCACGGTCCGCGCGCCGATGACGTTGTAGGCCGTGACGGGGCGGTGCAGCCCCTTGAGGGTCAGCTCGCCGACCGATTCGACCTCGAAGAGCTCACCGGTGGCGGCGAGCAGCCGCTTGGAGACCAGGATCTGCCCGGGCTTGGCCTCGCCACACAGCCGCGCGGCGAGATTCGTCACGGTGCCGATCGCACCGTAATCCCAGCGTCCCTCGTAACCGATGGCGCCGATCGTGGCATAGCCCTGCGCAATGCCGATGCCGAGCCCGAGCTCGTAGCCCATGCTGCGCCAGGAGCGGATCATCTCGGCGACGCGCCTGCGCATGGCGAGCGCCATCCGCACCGTGCGCTCGGCGGCGTTGGGCACCGGCACCGGGTCGTTGAAGAAGATCATCATGCCATCGCCCGTAAAACGCTCGAGCGTGCCTTCGTGCTCGAGGATCAGCCGGCCCATCTCGGCGTGATAGTCGCGCAGCACGCGCATGACCTCCTCGGGCTCGACGGTCTCGGCGAAGGCCGTGAAGCCGCGCAGGTCGAGGAAGCAGACGGTGAGATCGCGCCGATGGGTTGCCAGCGGATCGTCAGCGCCGCCGGCCACGATGAGCTCCGCGAGCTGCGGCGAGAAGAAGCGCTTGAGCCGCCCGAGACGCTCGAGCAGCGCCACCTGCTCCCTGACGCGCTGCTCGAGCTTCTGATTCCACTCGCCGAGCTCCTTCAGGTGAATCGCTTCGCGATCGCGCAGCCGCTTCTTCTCGAGGCAGGCGCCGATGCGCGCCCGCAGGAGCACGGGGTCGAAGGGCTTCGGCAGATAGTCCTGCGCGCCGAGCTCGATGCAGCGCACGACGCTGTCCATCTCATCGAGCGCCGATATCATCACCACCGGGATCGCGCGCAGCTCCTCGTCCGCGGTCAGGCGCTGCAGCACCTCGTATCCGCTCATCTGCGGCATCAGCACGTCGAGCAGCACCAGGTCGATGGGTTGCCGGTGCAGCAGCGTGAGCGCTTCCGGGCCGTTCGCCACCACCTGCACGCGGTGTCCCTCGCGCGCCAGCCGGCGGCTCAGCATCTCCCGGTTCGCGGCGTTGTCATCCACCACCAGGATGTTGCCGGTTTCCCCGTGCCGCGCCGGGCTTACCGCGATCTGTCCCGCCTGCGTGTCGGTGGGCGGCGCCGCCGGTGGCGCGTTGATCCCGTCGGCGATCATGGTATGGAGCGTCTGCGCGGCGCTCGATATCCGGTCGAGATCCTGGGTCACTTCCGGCGCGCCCATCCGCTGCGCCTGCTCCTTGAGCTCATCGGCGGCCGCGATGATCGAGCCGATGGGCCCGGAGGCCTGGGTGCTCAGGCGGCGCAGATCGATCTCGCTCTCCTTGCGCGTGCGCGCGAGCGTCTCATCGACGAGCAGCATCAGCTGTCGCGCGTTCTCGTGCAGCTCGCGCAGCCCGGGCTCGAGCCCCACGATGCTTCCCTCGGCGACGCTCTCGAGCAGCATCTCGCTGTAGCCGATGATGTGGTTGAGCGGCGTGTGCAGCTCGTGCCGCAGATGACTCAACGTTGCGCGGTCGGTCGTCACACTCGATGTCCTTGCCTCAGCAACGTCTCGATCTTCTCCAGCAGCCGCGGCAGATCGATCGGCTTGGTATCGAAATCATCGCACCCTGCGGCGAGCGCTTTCTCGCGGTCTCCGGGCGTCGTGTAGGCGGTCAGCGCCACGATCGGGATGAGCCGGGTCTCGGGCGCCGCCTTGAGTCTGCGTGTCGCCTCCCAGCCATCGATCCCCGGCAGGCTGACGTCCATCAGGATCAGTCCCGGCGCTTGCGTGCGGGCCATCGTCACGCCGGTTTCGCCGTCGACGGCCATCACGACCTCGTACCCCCGTTTCTGCAAGCGCCGCGACAGCATGTCGCGGTTGAGCTCGTTGTCCTCGATCAGCAGGATCTTTCTCATCGCCAGATCCTCGTGGACGGCCGCCAGGTGAGCAGCCGCAGTCAAAGCCCCGTTACGTGGCGCCGCCTCCCGGCGACAGCGCCTTGATCTTCTCGAGCAGGCGCGGCATGACGATCGGCTTGGTGTCGAAATCGTCGCAGCCCGCGGCGAGCGCCTTCTCGCGGTCGCCGGTCATCGCATTGGCCGTGAGGGCAATGACGGGAATGTGGCGCGTCTGCCGTGCGGCCTTGATCTGCCGCGTGGCCTCCCAGCCATCGAGCACCGGAAGGCTGAGATCCATCAGTATGACGTCGGGCCGCTCGCTTGCGGCGAGCTGCACGCCGCTCGCGCCGTCGCGGGCGATCACCACGCAATGCCCCTGACGCTTCAAGCGGCTCTCGAGGACGAAGATGTTGTCCTCGTTGTCTTCCACGTACAGGATCTTCACGCGAGAATCTCCTTGCTCCTGGCATGCCGGCCGCGCTCGATCGAGCGGGGCAGCATCTGGCTCAGCTCAAACAGCAGCTGGCCCAGCTCCGAGGCGTTCTTCCGCATCACCCGCTCGACGTAACCGTTGAGCTGCTTCTGGTCCTCGGCGGTCAGGTCCTTCGCCGTCAGGACCAGCACCGGGATGTCCCGCCACTCGGGATGCTGACGGATCGCGAGCAGGAACTCGAACCCGTCCATCTCCGGCATCATCAGGTCGAGCAGGATCACGTCGGGAGCCGATTCGGCGAGCTGCTCGAGCGCGAAGCGGCCGTTGCTCGCCCCGATGACCTCCCACTGCTCCTGCTCGAGAACCCGCCGCACGCTCTCGCGCATGATCTCGTCGTCGTCCACCAGCAGCACCTTGCGCGCGACCGGGCTGCTGATCTCCCGCAGCAGCGCGATCAGCCGCTCGCGGTCGATCGGCTTGGTCAGGTATTCGGTGGCGCCGAGGGAGTAGCCGCGGCTGCGGTTGTCCTCGATGGTCACGAGCACCACCGGTATGTTGGCGAGCAGCGGATCGCCCTTGATCGCCGCCAGGACCGTCCAGCCGTCGAGGTCGGGCATGTTGATGTCCAGCGTGATCGCCGCCGGATGCAGCTCCCGCGCCAGCTTGAGCCCCTCGCGGCCCCCGGTCGCGGTGCGAACCGCGAAACCCTCGCGCTCGAGATAGCGTCCCATCACGTCGCAGACGGTCTGATCGTCGTCGACGATGAGGATCAGCGAGCCCTTCACCGGCGTCTTCGGAGCCCGCTCCGGGCGCGCGCGGCGCAGCAGCGGTCCCGTCGGCTGCGCGGCCTCGATCCGTGCGGGCAGGCGCATGGTGAAGGTCGAGCCCCTGCCGAGCTCGCTCTGGACGGCGATATCGCCGCCCATCATCTGGCAGAAGCGGCGGCTGATCGCGAGCCCGAGCCCGGTGCCGCCGTACTTGCGCGTGGTGGAGGGATCGGCCTGCACGAATTCCTGGAACAAGCGGCCGACCTGTTCGGGCGACATCCCGATGCCGGTATCGGCGACGGTCATCGTGACCTCTGCGCGTCCCCGGTCCGTGACGCGCGCCACGTCGACCGTCACACGGCCGCGCTCGGTGAACTTGTTGGCGTTGCTCACGAGATTGAGCAGCGCCTGGCGGATGCGCGTCTGGTCGGCATGCATGTCGCCGATGTCCGGCGCGCAATGGACGATGATTTCGTTGGCGTTCTTGGTTGCCACCGGCCGGATCGTCGCAATCACGTCGTCCACCAGCGGGCCGATCGGGAAGCTCTCGACGTGCAGGTCCATTCTGCCGGCTTCGATCTTCGAGAGGTCGAGGATGTCGTTGATGAGCTCGAGAAGATGATGCGCCGCACGCAGTATGCGCTCGAGTGGCTCCGCCTCCTCGGGGCGCTTCAGGTCGCGCGCATCCTCGAGCAGCATCTCGGTCAGGCCGATGACGGCATTCAGCGGCGTACGCAGCTCGTGCGACATGTTCGCCAGGAACTGCGATTTCAGCTTGCTCGCTTCCGCCAGCTGCTCGCTCTTCGCCTGGCTCTCCTTGAACAGCCGCGCATTCTCGATGGCCAGCACCGACTGCGAGGCGAGCGTCTGCAGCAGCCTCACGGTCGAGGGCGCGAATTCACCCGCGACCTTGCGCCGGATCACCAGCGCGCCGGTTACGTGCTCCTCGCGCAGCAGCGGCACGGCGATCACCGAGCGGATTCCGTGCCCCCAGACGATGCCTATCCGGCTCGATGTCTCGACGTCCGTCACCTGCACGGGCGCCCGCTCCGCCGCGCACGCTCCCACGGGACCGTCCCCGAGCGTGATGTGCAGGCCGCGCAGCGCTTCGATCATCTCGTCGCTGACGCCGAAGTTCGCGCGCGGACCGAAGACCCCCTCCGCCTCGTCGAGCTGGTAGAGCGTTCCCGAATCCGCCTCGGCCAGGCGCACCGCGCGGGCGATGACGGTGCCGAGCACCGTCTCGAGGTCGAGGGACGAGCTCACCGCCTGGCCGACCTCGTTCAGCACCTGAAGCTCCGACACCGAGCGCATCAGCTCGCGCGTGCGCGCCTCCACCTCCGCGGTGCGCTCGGCGACCCTTTGCTCGAGGCGGCGCTGATCCTCCTCGATCTCGAGCTGCGACAGGCGCAGCTTCTCGCTCATCATTCGGAGCGAGGCGAGCAGGTTGCCGAGATCGCGCTTCGGGAGCCGATCGGCCGCCGCGGTGAGCTGGCCTGCCGCGATGCGCTCGGCGAGATCCACCGCGGCGTTGAGCGGCTCGGTGACGCCGGTGATCATGCTGTACATGAACCAGGCGGCGATCAGCAGCGTGAAGAGCGTTGCGCCCGCCACCGCCCGGCTCTGCCGCCGCGCCGAGTCGATCGACTGAGCGATGGCCTCGCTGCTCGCCTTCTCGTAGCCTTCGTCGAGCGCGCGGATGGCCTCGCGGTTCTGTCTGATCTGCGGCTGAAGCGCCAGCAGCTGCTCGACCGGCATCGAGTTCGAGATCTGCCGCGCCAGGGCGACGAGACCGGTTGCGACCGCGGCCGCACCCGCATCCTGGCGACTGAGCGCGGCGGCCGAGACCGCCGACTGCTGCAGCGCCTCGTAGGCGCGCTGGCCGAGGCTGCCGACGTCCACGGCGTCGGCGGCGTGCGTCATGAAGGACTCGAAGCCGTCCTTGGTCGCGCGCGAGAGATTATGGCGCACCACCACGCTCTCGACCGCAGCCGTGCGCCGCAGGTCCGACACCGCCTGGTAGATCAGCACCAGCGTGATCGGAGCGATGATGATGACGAACTGCGCGAAGATGCGCAGCTTCAATTGTTTTACTTTTATCACTGGGACGATGCCCCCCGGGCGCCGAACCAACGCGTGGCATCCCCACCAAACGGAACGTTCATTTCTACGCGGTGCGCGGCGGGGCGTCAACGAAGCTCACGGGTATCAAGGCCGCCAAGGCGGAATGACCCCAAATCGGGGCCGGGGAGGGGAGTCGCCCGCGGGCGGGCCAAGCGATTGATTTGCCTGCGGCTCCCGCGGGGAGCTCAGGAGGCAGTCGCCCCCGGGCGGGTGAGCCGGACGAGGTCCTCGACGGACACGCTCCCCCCGCAGCAAAGCAGCGCCACGGTTCGATTCGCGAACTCGGCGCCGTGACGCAGCGCCGCCGCCAGCGCGATCGCGCCGCTCGGCTCGAGCACGATCTTGAATTCCTCGAAGGCGATGCGCATCGCCGTTCGCACCGTGTCGTCGTCGACGGTGATGCCGCGCGAGACCAGATGCGCCGCCGCCTCGAACGGCACCGCCCCCGGGGTGTAGGCCTGCATCGCGTCGCAGATGGTCGGCGGATTGCCGACGTTGCGCTCGCGGCGGTGCGAAATCAGCGAGCGGCGCATGTCATCGCAGGCATCGGGCTCGACGGCGATCACCTCGGCGCCGCTCCCGAAATGCTTCTCGGCCAGCGCAGTGCCGGCGATCAATCCTCCGCCGCCGACGGGACAGAGAATGCAGTCGAATCGCACCCGCTCGCGCTCGGCGTCGAGCTGCACTTCGCGCATCAGCGTCGACTGACCGGCGACGACCAGCGGATCGTCGAAGGGGTGCAGGAACACCCGTCCTTCCTCAGCGGCGATCGCGTGTGCGCGGGCGTTGGCGACTTCCTCCCGGTTGCGCGCGCCGTGATCCGTCAGGACGACCGTCGCGCCCGCCCGGCGCGTCAGCTCCACCTTGCGCTCCGGGGCATCGCACGGCATCACGATCGTGACCGGGACGCCCGCGAGGCGGCCCGCGAGCGCCAGCGCCTGCGCGAAGTTGCCGGATGAGAACGCCACCACGCCCCGGCCACGCTCGTCCGGCGACAGGCGGCTCACGCGGAAGCACGCGCCGCGCATCTTGAAGGAGCCCGCGAGCTGGAGCGATTCGGCCTTGAGGAAGACTCGCGCTCCCACCAGGGAATCCACATGGTCGGAGCGCAGCATCGGCGTCCAGCGCACGACCGGCCGGACCGTCTCCCACGCGGCATCCAGCAGCGCCTTGTCGATCGTGGTAATCACGCCGTGCCGGAGGGTAGCTTCTATCCGGGGGGCGCTCAACGTGTCCAGCGATAAACCGCCCCGGGATAGGGAGGTTTCCATTGCTCGAAAGCGCCCGTCACGAACACTATGTTCGCTCCGTCCGGACCAAACGCTATGTTGGTAACGTAGGGAGTCGCGACCTCGATGGTGCGCACGAGCTTCCTGTCCTCGTCCACGACGAGGACCCGGCCGGAACCGTTCTGCGCGATGTAATAGCAGCCGTCGGAACCGAGCTTGACGCCGTCGGGGCCGTTATAGGCATCCTCGTGCGGCGTCGGCGCTGCCAGATCCTGCAACCGCGCCCACACCGTGCGGGGGCCGAGCTTGCCGTCCGCGCCGATCGGAAACGAGAGAACGCGTCCGGCGAGCATCTCGGCGACCAGGAGATGCCGCTGACCCTTATCGAGCGTCAGCCCGTTCGAGTAGTGGATGGTAGCGGCGACCTCGGTGAGCGTTTTGCTGCCGTCGGCTGACATGTGCAGCACGGCGCCGGTGATCGGAGCCTTGATGTCATAGACGCCGGAGGCCGAGACGTAGACGCCGCCATGGCCGTCGGATGCGAAGTCGTTGGGACCGACAAAGGGCTTGCCGCCGCTGTCGTTGCGGACGGTGCGGACCTCGTTGCCGCTCGCGTCGAGCTCGACGAGGGAGTTGTCGTCGTAGCAGGCGACCAGCACGTGGTCCCCGAGGGCGATGAGCGCGCTGGCGCCGCAGCCGTCCTTGTGCCAGTAGACCGCGGTGTGCCTGCCGTCCCAGGTTTTGATGTTGCTGGCGGAGTACTCGACGTAGAAGAGCCGGCCCGCGTGCCACAGCGGGCCCTCGGGGTAGTGCGCATCGGCATCGATGGTCGCGAGCTGCCCGGCGACGGCGCTCGCGCCGGCGACGCACACAAGGGAGGCCGCGAGAACCCCGAGCCGGCCGCGCGCTATGTATTTATCCGATCCCCCCACCATCCCGCCGCATTTAGCACGCCGCCCCGGGCGACGCCATTCATTTTACAGAAGTGCTCGTGACTTTTCTTTCTCCCTCAGGTCTTCAGCTTGTACCCGGTCCTGAATATCCAGCTCACGATCGCCACGCACAGCGCGAGAAAGGCGAGCGTGGCGCCGGTGCTCACGAGGACGTTGACGTCGGAGATTCCGTAGAAGCTCCAGCGGAATCCGCTGATGAGATAGACGACCGGGTTGAAGAGGGTGATCTTCTGCCAGATCGGAGGCAGCATGCTCACCGAGTAGAACGCCCCGCCGAGGAAGGTGAGCGGCGTGATGACCATGAGCGGCACGACCTGGAGCTGCTCGAAGCTCCCGGCCCACACCCCGATGATGAACCCGAGCAGACTGAAGGTCACCGCCGTCAGCACGAGAAAGCCCGCCATCCAGAGGGGATGAGCGATTCCATAGGGGACGAACAGGCGCGCCGTCACCAGGATCAGCACGCCGAGCATCACGGATTTCGTGGCCGCCGCGCCCACGTAGCCGCACAGCACCTCGATGTACGACACCGGCGCCGACAGGAGCTCGAAGATGGTGCCGGACCATTTCGGCAAATAGATGCCGAAGGACGCATTCCCGAGGCTTTCGGTGAGCAGCGACAGCATGACGAGCCCGGGGACGATGAAGGCGCCGTAGCTGACGCCGTCGACGGCGCCCATGCGGCTGCCGATGGCGGCGCCGAACACGACGAAATAGAGCGAAGTCGACAGCACCGGCGAGGCGATGCTCTGCATCAGCGTGCGGAAAGTGCGCGCCATCTCGAAGACGTAGATGGCGCGGATCGCGTGCACGTTCACGCGCGCGCCCGCACGAGATCGACGAAGATGTCCTCGAGGGAGGTCTCGCTCGAATGCAGGTCCTTGAAATCGATGTCGAGCTCGCCGAGGCGCCTGAGGAGAGCGGCGATCCCGGTCTCGGGTCGGTGCGCGTCGAAGGTGAAGAGCAGTGTGCGCCCCTCGTCCGTCAGCTCGAGAGGGTACGCGGAGAGCTCCCGGGGTATCTGTGCGAGCGGCCGCTGCAGTTGCAGGGTGAGCTGCTTCTTGCCGAGCTTGCGCATGAGTGCGGCCTTGTCCTCGACCACGATCAGCTCGCCGCGGTTGATCACGCCTATGCGGTCGGCCATCTCCTCCGCTTCCTCGATGTAGTGTGTGGTCAGGATGATGGTGACTCCGCTCTGGCGCAGCCCACGCACCATCTGCCACATGCCCCGGCGCAGCTCGACGTCGACCCCGGCGGTCGGCTCGTCGAGAAACAGTATGCGAGGCTCGTGGGAGAGGGCCTTGGCGATCATCACGCGCCGCTTCATGCCTCCGGAGAGCGTCATGATCTTCGAGTCCTTCTTGTCCCACAGCGAGAGCTCGCGCAGCACGTGCTCGCAGTGGGCCGGATCGGGAGCCTTTCCGAAGAGCCCGCGACTGAACCTGACGGTGGCCCAGACGCTCTCGAAGGCGTCGGTGTGCAGCTCCTGCGGCACGAGTCCGATCTTGCTGCGGGCGGCCCGATAATCGTGCACGATATCGTGACCGTCGGCGAGCACCGTCCCGTCGCTCGGGGTGACGATGCCGCAGATGATGTTGATCAGGGTCGTCTTGCCCGCGCCGTTCGGTCCGAGCAGCGCGAAGATCTCGCCCCGATGGATCGTGAGGTCGATGCGCTTCAGGGCCTCGAGGCCGCTCGCGTAGGTCTTGCTGAGTCCGCTGACCGTGACGATCGGCGCCGGAGTCGTCATGGCGCGCGGGCTTCGCTGCTCATTTTCGCGAGCGTCTTCACCCGCACGATGAAATGCTGCACGTCGTGCGGGGTCACCACCACCTGGCTCCCGTCGCGATAGCGCAGCAGCACCACACGCCCCGGATCCGTCGCATAGGCGCGAAAGCGCCCGATCCGGCGATTCCAGAACCAGCCGCTGATGCCGAACAGCCCGCCGTTGCCGAACAGTCGCACCGAGCCGGAGAGTCCCTCGGGCTCACCGGTCACCGCGACGAGCCCCGCGAGCGGCAGGAGCGACCTCCACCCGAGGCGCCGCACCTCGATATGCCTCTCCGTGAGCACATAGCCACGCACCATGAAGGGCAAGGTGGCGAGGAGCACCACGAGCGGCACACCGACCAGCGCCCCCCGCCAGACCGCGAGCTGATGCGGCCCCGCGAACAGGCCCGCCAGCACCATCACCGAGAGCCCCGCGACCGACGCTACGGTGGCCACGCGCACCGAGCGGCTCCAGGGAGCGGAGAATTCCGCGAGCAAGAGTGTCATGAGCGGAATTGTGTCCCGATTGCGGAGCGAGCGCGAGAGCCACGCGAGCCGAGGCTGCAAGGTACACTAGGGAACGCGCGTGCATCAGGCGAAGCGACGCGATCCGCCCGCATGAAGAAACTGAAGAACGAATCCGCACTGTTCAAGGCGGCGCTGCTCGCCGCCATCGAGTACGCCGAGAAACGCGGCGCGGTGGAATTCGAGCCCGGCGATTCCGCGAGCGAGAAACTCCTCTATGTGTACCGGCTGCTCGTGCACGACAAGCTGATCCAGCCGCTGCCGGAGTCTCAGGTGAGCGAAGCCGCACTCCGCCACAAGCTGGCGATCTGGTACGCGAGACAGCTGCCCGCCGACCACCCCCTATTGAAAGCGTAGCCCGCGCATGATTCCCGACATCGTCGCGCTGCGACGAATCGCCGGCCTATTGATCCTTGCGGCGCTCTGCATCGCGGGCTCGCCGGACGCCGCGGCCGCTCGTGACTCCGCACCCGATCAGCCGCGGGTACCAGCCCCGCTGGCAGCGGCTCGCCATGAAGCCACCCCCTCCCTCGAGTGGGTCAACCCGTACATCGGCACCGGTAGCGGCGGCGGCGGCGGATCGGACTACGGCGGCACGATGCCCTTCGTGACCACCCCTTTTGGAATGACCAACTGGAGCGCGCAGACGCGCGAGAACCGCATCAGCGTCAGCTCGTACGCTTTTGAAGACGACACCATCGCGGGGTTCATCGGCACGCATCAGCCCGCGATCTGGATGGGGGACTACGGCTACGTCACGCTCGCCCCCGAGGTCGACGCGGTCAAGATTGCCCCCGACAGCCGCAAGCTGCCGTTCCGCCACGCCGACGAGATCGCGACGCCGTATTACTACTCGGTGCTCGTCGATGCCGGACACTCGCGGCAGATCCGCACCGAGATCACCGCAACCGACCACTGCGGCCTCATGCGCTTCACCTTTCCCGAGAATGCAACGGCCAGTGTCGTGGTCGAGGCGACGCGCCCGCACATCGAGGGATTCGTGCGCGTGGATCCCGCGGCGCGCGAGATCGCCGGCTACAACCCCGACCGCATGGACGCGCACCTCACCAATGTATCGCTGCCGAACTTCAAGGGCTATTTCGTGGTCAGGTTCAACAGGAGCCTCGCCACGCACGGCGTGTACCTGCGCGAGGCCGCCGAGCCGGGTGGCACCACGGCCGCAGGGCCGAATGTCGGCGCGTACGCGAGCTTCGCTACCGCGGCCGGCCGGGTCGTGGAGGCGAAGGTCGGCACCTCGTTCATCAGCATCGAGCAGGCGCGCGCGAATCTGGAGGCCGAAATTCCCGCCTGGGACTTCGAGGGCGTGCGCACGCAGCTCGAGCGCATCTGGAACGGCAAGCTCGGCATGCTGTCCATCGAAGGCGCCACCGACGAGCAACGCCGCATCTTCTATACGGGTCTTTATCACGCGCTGCTCTATCCGAAGCTCATCTCGGAGCACGGACGCTACTACAGCGCCTTCGACGACCGGGTGCACGAGGGCGTGTCCTACACCGCGTATTCGCTGTGGGACACGTTCCGCGCCGAGAACAGTCTCTTGACGCTCCTTGCCCCCGAGCGCATCGACGACATGGTGCGCTCGCTCCTGCAGGACTACCGGGAGGGCGGCTGGATGCCGAAGTGGCCGAATCCCTCCTACACCAACATCATGATCGCCACGCACGCGGACGCGCTGGTGGCCGAGGCCATCAACAAGGGCTTCCACGGCTTCGACTATCAGCTGGCGTACGCCGCCGTCTACAAGGACGCGATGACCCCGCCGGAGGGCGATATGACGCGCGACTGGCACGACCGCCAGCCCGGTGTCCCCTATGAGGCCCGCCCCGGCCTCACCTACTACAAGCAGCTCGGCTACATCCCGGTCGACAAGACCGCGGAGTCGGCCTCGGAAACGCTCGAGGACGCCTACGACGATTATGCAGTCGCGCAGGTCGCGCGAGCCGTGGGCCGGAAGGCGGAATACCGCTTCTTCGTCAATCGCGCGCACAACTACCGCAACATCTACAACAGCGCGCGCGGCTTCATGCAGGCGAAGCACGCGGACGGCTCCTGGGCGGGCCCCGAGGAAGGCTGGACCGAGGGCGACCAGTGGGTCTACACCTACTCCGTGCTCCACGACATCCCGGGGCTGATGGCGCTCATGGGCGGGCCGGACAAATTCAATGCGCGGCTCGATGAGCACTTCGAGGGCGGGCACAACCAGCACGACAACGAGCCGAGCCACCACTACGCTTATCTCTACGACTTCAGCGGCCAGCCCTGGAAGACGCAGCTTCGGGTGCGCGAGATCGCCGACCGTTACTACAAAAATCGCCCTGACGGCGTGGCGGGCAACGAGGACTGCGGCCAGATGTCCGCGTGGTACATCTTCACCGCGCTCGGCTTCTATCCGCTCGATCCGGTGTCGGGCGAATACATGATCGGCAGCCCGCGGTTCCGCAAGGCGACGCTCGATCTGCCGAACGGCAGGCGCTTCGTGGTGTCGGCGCCGGCGAGCTCCGCGGCCAATCTCTACATCCAGTCCGCGCGCTTGAACGGCCGGCGGCTCGATGTCCCGATCGTCACTTACGCCCAGATCGAGGGCGGTGCGCTGCTCGAGTTCGACATGGGCCCGCAACCCTCGAAATGGGCCTCCCTCTGGAGGGGAAGCCCGCTGCCTTCATTCCCGCAGTGAGCGCCACGGCGCTCGTGTGCCGAAGCACCGCTCGGTCAAGCCTTCGCCAGGGCTACGGCGCGGCGTTCCCGGACGGACTACCATACACACCTCATTGCCGGAAGCGGCGCGGGCGGCTATAAGGCGCAGCCGGGGAGCTTTCACGGAGGAAACACCCATGCGCAACCCCCTAGCGTCACGGCCGCTCAGGCCGTTCCTGTGTGCGCTGTTGGCCTCGTTGATCTGGACCGCTTCCGCCGACCGGAGCGTCGCACAGACTTCCTATCCCG